>P_1C_Sed_2_UnCtyDRAFT_1000611_pt1 | contig 10709 bp, 9 predicted proteins | sample Pon1CUnioCityCA_4_FD_10229 | JGI IMG/M metagenome (IMG submission 10229) | reverse complement strand
GCAGGCGCGATTGTGGATTCTTCCACCTTGGAAAAATCCGTAAAGCGTGATCTTGATATCTTCAGACATCTGGAAAAGAACGATTCTTATAATTTCTTCAAGGCCATGAACGACCTCGTAATCACCGGTCCTACCGGGACCAACGTCATGGACGTTCATCTTCTACTGGTAGGATAGTCTCGCCCGGCACTCCTTTCGGCCGGGCATGGAGGCAGGCTCCCATGTGGGTTTCCATGAAAGAAATGATCGAGCTTTCAAGGCCCAGGGTATCGGCCATCGGGTCCATCCTGGCGGTGAACCTGGAGCAGGTCCAGGGCATACTGGAAGCGGGGGTCGAGCTGCGTCGTCCCGTCATTGTGGCCCTCTCCGAACCGGCAGCGATATACAGCGGACTGGCACCCTTTATCGCCATGACCCGTGAGCTTGCCGAACAAGTCCCCGTCCCTGTCTCCGTAGAGCTTGACCATGTCTGCGGCATGGATTTTATCTCCCACGCCATCGAAACAGGCTATAGCGGAATCCTGGCGGACAGCAGGGAAGAAGACGGAGCGCGAAAGCTCGAGAGGCTTGCCGCAATCAAGGAGTTGTGCAACCAAAGCGGCACGTTTTTCGAGGTCGAGATCGGCGGCAGAGGGCCGGCCCGGATGGACGCCGATTTCGCCGGACGTGTTTTGGCCGAGCTCCAGCCCGACTCGGCCTGCATCACCATACCCGAGGCCGAGCGGAAAAGTCCTTCCCCAAATTTGTATGAAGTAACGGAAAGCATCATCTCGTCTACCAGTGTGCCCGTCAGCATGGCGGGCGCGGGCTCCTGGAGCAAAGAGGACATTAAGAGGTTCATCAATCTTGGGGTCTGGAAGATCAGTATCGGGACCAGGACCAACCAGGCCTTTAAGAGGGGGCTTAAGTATTACCTGGACAACTTTCCCGACCGGGTGCAGCCCCGCTCCTACCTGGGTCACGCCCGTGAAGAGTTCCGCAAGGAAGTTCGGGAGTGTCTGTCGACTCTTGTCTCTTTTGAAGGCGAGCACGATTGAAACTTATTAAAGAGTAGAAGCCATGTTCGAGAGGGACAAAAAATTTTTCGAGTTTGAAAAGCTGGGCGCCGATTTCCGGACCGAGATACTGGGCGGCGTTACCACCTTCATGACCATGGCCTACATTATCGTGGTCAATCCCAGCATACTGTCCAACCAGGCCATTGGCGCGGGCATGGACTTTCAAGGCGTGTTCATGGCGACCTGCCTGGCATCGGCAATCGCCACCATGGTAATGGCCCTGGTCGCCAGATACCCTATCGCCCTGGCGCCGGGCATGGGACTGAACGCCTTTTTCAGCTTCGAGATAGTCAAGGCAAGCGGGGTCCCCTGGCAGGTGGCCCTGGGAATGGTCTTCATCTCCGGGGCGGTCTTTCTGATACTGACCTTTCTAAAGGTCCGGGAAATGATCGTCAACGCCATACCCGACACCTTGAAGCACGCGGTGGCCGCAGGTATCGGAATTTTCATCGCCTTTATAGGCCTCCAACACGCGGGAATCGTAGTTGACGATCCGGAGACCCTGGTCAAGATGGGCGACTTGTCTGCTCCGGCAACGCTGATCAGTCTGGTCAGCCTGGCGGCAGCAGGCGTGCTCATGGCCTCGGGCAGAAAAGGCGCCGTCCTCTGGGGAATCCTTATAGCCGGTGTGCTGGGCCTTCTCTTCGGCGAGATTAAGCCGGAAAACATGATCATTCCTACTCTCTTGCCTTTTCAGTGGCAGGCGCTTGTCCTGGTGGGAGTTGTAGCTGTGCTCGCCGTTATTTTAAAGGTCATGAAAGTCTGGGGGGCCTTGCTTGTCGCCGCGGTTTTGTCGATTGCAACGGGCCTTGTTGCGGGCTGGATCGAAATCGGTCCCCAAGCTGTGGTGGCCCTGCCGCCGGACGTGGGGACCACCGCTTTCAAGCTCGATATCCTGGGAGTGTTCTCCAATTGGAGATGGGTGGCCTTGACGTTTGTGCTTCTGTTCTTCGACCTTTTCGATACAGTGGGAACTCTGATAGGCGTCTCCGAAAAAGCCGGGCTTATAAAAGACGGAAAGCTGCCGCGCGCCAGCCGTGCGCTGTCCGCCGATGCCCTGGGCACCCTTGCCGGCTCCTTTTTGGGGACTTCCACCACCACGAGCTATATTGAAAGCACTGCAGGAGTCACCGCGGGCGCCCGCACCGGCTTGGCGAGCATGGTGACCGCTTTGCTTTTTCTGCTGGCCATTTTTTTTTACCCCCTGGTTCAACTTCTGGCCGTGGACATGGTAACCGCTCCTGCTCTAATTCTGGTGGGAGCGCTGATGATGACCAGCGCCGTGCGGATCAACTGGAACGACTTTTACGAGGCCGCGCCTGCTTTTCTGGTCATTGTTCTTATGCCGTTGACGTACAGTATCTCGAAGGGACTCGTGGCCGGCTTTATTTCATGGCCACTTTTGCAGGTTGCGGCGGGGCGGGCCCGAAAGGTGCATCCTTTTGTATATGGAGTGGCCGCCGTGCTCGTTGTTGCCGTGGCCGCTGCACACCTGGTGCTGGAGCCGCTCAAAACCATCCATCAGCTTTGCGAAAAGCAGGACACCGAGGCCGTGGAAAAGCTTCTCGACAAAAATCCAAAACTTGCCAACGAAACCAACTCCGCGCTGCAAACTCCTCTGCACATCGCGGCCAAAAAGGGAGACGAAAAGCTGGTTAAGATGCTTCTTCAAAGCGGCGCTTCGCTTGATGTAAAGGACGACAAATGCCGCACTCCACTCCATGCCGCGGCTTTGCACGGCAGACCGGAGACCGTAAGACTGCTTGTAGAAAAAGGGGCGGACTTGCATGTGCGAGACCGGAGCGGCGCTACTCCACTGGACCTGGCCCGCCAAAATAACCATGAGCAGGTCGTGCGTCTCCTGGAAAAAAAGAGCGGCAGTAAGCTATAATCATAGTATCGGAGCGGAAGATGAGTGATCGTGATGAAACTGTAAGCGGTAGTTTGAAAAAAGGCGGAAGTGAATCTTCCTTGCCGGAGGGACTTCTCGTCACCCTCGAGGTTTTGGAAGGTCCCGACAAGGGCGCCAAGTTTGAGATCAAGCAGTCGCCCACTGTCCTGGGCAGAAAGCATGCGGACGTAAAGCTCTCCGATCCCACGGTAAGCGGCAAACACGCCATGATCGAGTGCGTGGGCGGAAAGCTCTTTGTCACCGACAATCAAAGCACCAACGGCACATCAGTGAACGGCGAGGTCATTGAAAGCGTCCGGGTCCATAATCTTGACGAGATACAACTGGGCGACACTCTGTTCATGCTTTCCGTGGTTGAAGACCGCTACGCCGGCTTTTACGGGGGCCATGGAGAAGAGGGTGCCGACTACGGCGAAGATGACGACTCGACATTGGTGGAACAGCCGCTGCATAACCCCGAGATTCCCGAGAACCTGGCCGTCGCCCTCGAGGTTGTGGAAGGTCCGGACAAAGGGGAAAAACTGAAAATCACCCGCCGGTCCTCCATCATCGGCAGAAGCAGTGAAGCCGACCTTATTTTAGAAGACCCCCGCGTGTCCAAGCGGCACTGCCAGGTGGAAATCCACAACAAGGACAAGATGACCATCAAAGACCTGGCATCAGCCAACGGCACCCGCCTCAATAATCGCTACATAAGCGCAGTAAAACTCCGGGACAAGGACACCATCAAGATAGGAGACACCAAGATAAAGCTGCACGTCAGGATCAGGACCTGAGTGACTATCTATTTTCCACCGCGGTCCTTCAATGTCTCTACCATGTCGTGGTGCTTCCATTCTTCGGCATGGCTTAAAGGAGTTCTTCTCGTCGCGTCCCTCGCGTTTATGAGCGCGCCGTTATCAAGCAAAAGTAAGGCCATGTCAACGTGCCCCTCGATCGCGGCGCAATGGAGCGGAGTCCACCGGTCACGGCTGCGGGCATTTACGTGCGAACCTCTCAAGATCAACAGCCGAGCCGTGTCGTGATGGCCGTAATAGGCCGCGGCATGAAGGGGGGTCCAGTTCGAGATGTCGCGGGCATGAATTGACGCGCCCTTTTCAATAAGAAAAGACGCTGTCCCGGCAGAGCCGTAAAAACCGGCATAGTGGAGCGGATACTGCTTGGAGCTGTCGCGGGCGTGGATGTACGCGCCGTTCCGGACAAGAAGTTTTACCGTCTCCAAGTCTCCGTTTTTGGCGGCAAGATGAAGGGGGGTGACCTTGTAACCCGTCCGCATGTTCACGTATGCGCCATGCTGCAAAAGGACACGCGCAACATTGGCGTGACCGGAACGGGCGGCAAAATGTAGCGGCGAGTATCGTTTCCGGTTTACCGAGTCGGGGCCCGCTCCCGCTTTGATGGTTTTTTCAGCAAGTTCGGCAAGTCCTCCGCTTGCCGCGGCATGGAGTAACGTCTCTCTCGAGCGTGTCCGTATCAAAAGACCGGCGCCTTTTCGATGAAGAAGTTCCGCGGTTTCTTTCCTGCCGTTTTGGGCGGCAAGGAACAGAGGCGTTTCATTGTCATTGGTGCGGGCGTCGATCCCGGCTTTGTTTTCGATTAGTTTTTTGCATATCTCGGTGTGGCCGAGACATGCGGCGTTATGAAGTGGCGTCCATCCCTCCGCGCTTTCGGCATCTACAGAGGCCCCCTTCTTCAAAAGGAACTCCGTCGTTTCCAGGTCGCCGCGGCCGCATGACCAATGCAAAGGGGTCCATCCTTTGGTGCCTGAGTCCAGTAGTCCCGGCTCTTCGACAAGCAATGACTCCATTGCCGCAAAGTCCCGGTCGAGTAACGCGATCAAAAACGCTCCGGAGGGGTCGGGAGACATTCCCATGGCTGCCGGCAGAAAAAACAATAATACAATAATCGCAACAAAACGGGCCATTGATTGCTGTCCTTTTGTTAAAAAACTTCACTCCCAAGGGCCTTAAAATTATAAACCGATTATACCCTTATTTTGAAGTTGTCCCGTCAATCCGGGCCTGCGACATGAAAGGGGGGGTGGAGTGCGGCGGCTTGCCGCCGCTTTTCTTAGCGCTGGCTTGCCAGAGCGTAATCCGTAAGCAAGGTTCAGGAATTAAAGCGAAATCAAGCTTTCGCAATCCAAAGCGCCTTTGGCGCTGAAAAGACTTGCCCAGGAGACTAAAGTGTAAAACCCCCCTTTTATGTCGCAGGCCCTGTCAATCCGCCGAAGAAAAATTATTCTAACGGGCTCCGGCTTTAATATGAAAATGCCTGAAATATCTGTCTCCCTCTATGTCTATCAACAAATCAGGACCCTGGTAAGCCGGTCGTTTCTTTAATAAAGCGAGGGATCGAGCTAAAATAGAAGAATGAGATTTCCACATTGTGTTTTTTTCGGCTGTGGCCGATCTCTGCTATGGCCGAACAAAGCATGGCGTTAGCGAGGACATATTTGAAAAAAGTGGACACATTAAGGGTTTCGATCACTGACCGGTGCAATCTTCGCTGTATCTATTGTATGCCGGAGGAGGGCGTTCCGCTTTTGCCTTCAGAGGAGATACTTTCTTACGAAGAGATTGAGCGGGTCGTCCGGGCTGCGGTAAACAGCGGTGTGAGCAAAGTCCGGCTCACGGGTGGCGAGCCCCTGGTCCGGAAAAATGTTCTGGAACTGGTCGAGAGAATGGCGTCCATATCCGGCATCAAGGACCTTCCTCTCACCACCAACGGTGTGCTTCTGGAAAAAATGGCAGCAGACCTGAAACGGGCCGGGCTCCATCGCGTAAGTGTCAGCATGGACAGCCTGCAGCCGGAAAAGTACCGGGACATGACCCGCCGCCCCTGGCTGCAACGAGTATTGAGCGGAATCGAAGCGGCCAGGCAAGCGGACCTCACTCCCCTCAAAATTAACGTGGTGGTGGTCCCCCGCGAGAATGACGATGAGGCAGTCGACTTTGCCCGCTTTGCCGACCGGGAGGGGCTCGAGGTCCGTTTCATCGAACAGATGCCTATTGCCAACCGGGCCCTTCGGACTTACTGCACCATGCCCGCGGCCGAGTTCGTGCCCTCCGAGGTTTTAAAAGAACGTATCGAGTCAGAATACGGAAAGCTGGAGCCGCTCTCGGGAGTCGAGACGGGCCGGCCCGCCAGTCTTTACCGGCTTTCCGGCGGAGGAAAAATAGGGTTTATCTCCGCCCTAAGCAGGCCCTTCTGCAAATGGTGCCGCAGGATGCGGCTTACGCCAGAAGGTACGCTCCGGCCTTGTCTGGCGGAAAGCACCGAGATTGACGTAAAGGGGCCGCTCCGCAAAGGGGCCTCTCAAAAAGAGCTTGAAGAAATCTTCCTTTATGCGGTGTCTCAAAAACCGGAAAAGGCGGCAGCCTGTTTTGAGGGCTCGCAAAGGGGAATGTCTCAGATCGGCGGCTAGCAGCGGACCACATCAAGCCGCGGCTGAAGTCTCTCGCAAAAAAACTGTTTTTTGTAAAGGACAAAAGCAATTGTGAGCAAGCGCGGGTGATGTGCCGTTTGTTGTCTGCAAAACGGGATTATTTGAAAACCTGGAGAATCACGGGAAAGGGAAATGAGTGAAGAGACATACAAGGCGGGCGTGCTTACCATAAGCGACAAGGGCGCCAAGGGAGAACGTGAAGACCGGAGTGGAGACGCGGCAAAAGCCCTGCTTGAAGAGTCCGGTTTAACAGTGGAAAAAAGGGACGTCTGTCCCGACGAGTTGGAAAGGGTCAGCGAGACTCTTTCCGCCTGGTGCGATCTTCACCGGCTCGATCTCATCGTCACCACAGGGGGGACCGGCTTTGCCGAGCGCGATATTACCCCTGAAGCGACCCTTAAGGTGGTCCGTAAAAACGCTCCCGGCTTAAGCGAGGCCATGCGGCAAAAGGGCCTCGAGAAGACCCCCCGCGCCATGCTTTCCAGGGGGGTCTCCGGCATTCGCGGAAAGACCCTGATCATAAACCTGCCGGGCAGTGAAAAAGGCGTGCGGGAATCTCTGGAGACGGTTTTGCCGGTGCTCCGGCACGGTCTCGAGATACTTACCGGCAGGGGAGGCGAGTGCGGCGGATGATTTGTCTTTTGATTTGACTTTGGGCGTTTCATTTATTAACTTTGCCGGGTCCTCCGGCAAAACCGCGGTGACTCGACCGTTGAAGAACAGAGGATTGTTCTCCTGTCCGTCATTTCTGGTATGGAGACGGCTATGATAAAGGAAGCACTTACAGACTTGGCCCTCGGCAAAGACCTGGAGAGGGGGACCATGGTGTCGGTCATGGACCTGATCATGGAAGGCGAAGCTTCTCCCGCCCAGATCGGCGGTTTCCTGATGGGCCTGCGGATCAAAGGCGAGACCGTCGAAGAGATCACCGGCGCCGCCATGGTCATGCGCGAGAAGGCCCGTAAAATAAAGTCTCCGGGCCCTTGCATTGATACCTGCGGGACCGGCGGCGACCATTCCCTGACCTTTAACATCTCGACGGCCTCGGCCTTTGTGGCCGCCGGCGCAGATGTCATGGTGGCCAAGCACGGCAACCGCGCCGCGTCCAGCGCCTGCGGCAGCGCCGATGTACTGGCCGCCCTGGGAGTAAATATTGAAGTGGGTCCTCCCGTAGTCGAGGCCTGTCTTCTCGAAGCCAATATCGGGTTCCTGTTCGCGCCCGCGCTCCACGGCGCCATGCGCCACGCCATCGGTCCCCGCCGGGAAATGGGCATGAGGACCATTTTTAACGTACTGGGCCCGCTGACCAATCCGGCAGGCGCCACCCGGCAGCTTCTCGGTGTTTTCGATCCTTCCCTGACCGAAGTCATGGCGACGGTGCTTAAAAACCTGGGTTCGGAAGCGGCCATGGTGGTCCACGGCTCCGACGGTCTGGACGAGATCACGGTGACCGGACCTACACAGGTCTCTGAACTGAAAGACGGCAAGATATCCACCTATAAAATTTCGCCGGACGAAGTGGGCCTTAAGTCACATAAAAAAGAAGACCTGATTGGAGGAAGTCCTAAAGACAACGCCATGATTTTACGGCAGGTGCTCGAAAACCGGGAAGGGCCTCCCCGCGACGCCGTGGCCATTAACGCGGGCGCCGCGATTTACGTTGCCGGAAAAGCCGCAGACCTCTCAGAAGGCGTCCGGGTTGCTTTGGAATCCATATCTTCCGGACGGGCGCTCGAGTCTCTCGAAAAGCTGGTCCGGATATCAAACCAATAAACCGCCATGTCTCCTGTTGTCGAAACCAATACTGTGCTGGACAAGATAGTCGCCCGCAAGCAAAAAGAGGTCGAAGCGTTAAAGGCGGCCGGAAAAATCGACTTCAAGCCGGACTTGCGGAAACGCGGATTTCGGGAGGCGCTTGTCGATTCCTCCCGACAGGGCCGGCCAATCATTGCCGAGGTAAAACGCGCTTCGCCTTCGGCAGGCGTCATCAGGAAAGACTTTAATCCGGGGTCTATTGCCGCAGCTTACTCATCATCGGGTGCCCGGTGTATTTCCGTGCTCACCGACGAGACATTTTTTCAGGGGTCTCTGGACCACCTTGCCGCGGTAAGGAAAGTCTGTGATTTGCCACTTCTGCGCAAGGACTTTATCATCGATAAAGTGCAGGTTGTGGAGACCGGGGGGTGGGGAGCGGACTGCATGTTGCTTATCGTCCGCATACTCGGTGACGATCTGTTGAAAAGCTTGTATGAGTCGGCGCTTTCGCAAGGCCTCGAGGTCTTGCTGGAAGTCCATGATCATAAAGACCTCGAGCGGGCGCTCGCGCTGGATCCGCGTCCCTTGCTCTTGGGCGTGAACAACCGGGACCTGGCCGACTTTACAGTGTCCGTTAACAGGACACTGTCTCTGTTGCCGCATGTTCCCCCCGATACGGCGGTCATAAGCGAAAGCGGCCTTTCCGGGGCAGCAGTGCTCGATGAATTGCTGGACTCGGGTGTCTCCGGATTCCTGATCGGCACCGCGCTCATGAGAGAAGAGGACGAAGGCCGGGCATTGCGGGACCTGGTTTATTGACGGCGATTAAAAACAAGAAGTATCTGTGTAAACGGGCCACTAAAGTCAGTGGCGTTATATTTTTGATTCGGGAAGTTTAATCATTTATGAAAACCAAAACTCTGGTCAAGATTTGCGGCATCACCACTGAGGAAGACGCCGAAGCGGCTGTAAACGCGGGCGCGGACTTTCTGGGATTCAACTTCTATCCTTTGTCTTCCCGCTATGTCTCGCCGGACGCGGTCCGGAGCATTATGGCGGAGCTCCGTGGCGCAGTCCGGACGGTGGGCGTTTTTGTCAACGAGCGTGCCGATGTTATTGAGACGATTTGCGAACGTGCGGGAATCGAGATCATCCAGCTTCACGGCGATGAGGGACCGGGATTTTGCCGCCGTTTCGAGCGGCCGGTAATCAAGGCTTTTCGGATGGGCCCCGACTTTGATATTTCCGAAATCAACGAGTACAAGACCTGGGCGGTGCTGGCGGACAGCCGGACCGACGGCTACGGGGGCTCGGGCATCACCGTGGATTTCGAGATGGCGCGCCGGGCGCGGGATTTGCGGGAGAGGTTCTATCTGGCGGGCGGACTTGACGCGGACAACATAAAGCAGGCCATAGAGTCGGTGGGACCTTGGGCGGTGGATGCGGCCTCCCGTATCGAGTCCGAGCCCGGCAAAAAGGACCATGAAAAAATGTTCGACTTTATAAGGGCGGTCAAAGATGGAGGCTGATCAGGGAAAGTTCGGAGACTACGGCGGCAGCTATGTCAGCGAGACACTTGTGCCCGCATTGCGGGAACTTCAAAAGGCATGGCAAAAATTCTGGTCGGACCCCGGCTTTCAGGCCGAGTTCGCCTATTATCTCAAGGACTACGTGGGCAGGCCCACCCCCCTTTATTATTGCGAGCGGCTCAGCGAAGAGATCGGCGGCGCCAAGATATATCTGAAGCGGGAAGACCTCTGCCATACCGGCGCCCACAAGGTCAATAACACTTTAGGCCAGGCACTGCTGGCTCGACGGATGAAAAAGCCGCGGCTCATAGCCGAGACGGGCGCAGGGCAGCACGGGGTGGCGACCGCCACCATGGCGGCGCGCTTCGGCATGAGCTGCGTGGTCTACATGGGCACCGAAGACATCGAACGCCAGTCATTGAACGTTTTCCGGATGAAGCTTCTGGGCGCCGAAGTCCGTCCCGTTGACTCGGGCAGCCGCACTTTGAAGGACGCCCTTAACGACGCCATGCGCGACTGGATCACCAATGTTACCGACACCTATTACCTGATCGGCACGGTGGCTGGCCCTCATCCCTATCCGCTTATGGTCCGCGAGCTGCAATCGGTAATCGGACGAGAGACGCGGGAACAGATACTGAGCAGGGAAGGTCGTTTGCCGGACGGTGTGGTGGCCTGCGTGGGAGGCGGGTCGAACGCCATGGGCATCTTCCATGCTTTCCGTGACGACGACGAGGTCGGCCTATACGGCGCAGAGGCCGCGGGACACGGTGTCGAGACCGGCAAGCACGCGGCGAGCCTGAGCGCCGGCCGTCCCGGCGTGCTGCACGGCAACCTGACCTATCTGCTCCAGGACAGGAGGGGCCAGGTACAGCTTGCCCATTCCATTTCCGCAGGGCTTGATTATCCCGGAGTAGGGCCGGAACATTCCTGGCTGAAGGACAGCGGACGGGCGGACTATACTGCCGTGACCGACGACCAGGCCCTCGAGGGCTTCAAGATACTGA
>P_1C_Sed_2_UnCtyDRAFT_1000609_pt1 | contig 10753 bp, 7 predicted proteins | sample Pon1CUnioCityCA_4_FD_10229 | JGI IMG/M metagenome (IMG submission 10229) | reverse complement strand
GCGTAAGCCGAAATGGCTACGGCCTCAATCACACTGTGAGGATCACTCTCCATGATCAGACGCTCCATAAAAGCACCCGGATCACTCTCACCCGCATTGCAGATCAGATACCGCTGTTCGGCAGGAGAACTCAGGGTGTTCTTCCACTTCTTGCCGGTGGGATAGCCCTCCCCTCCCCGGCCCCTCAAACCAGCCTCTTCTACAAGATCACAAATTTCTTCGGGGGTATAATTGCGAAGGGTTTTCAGGTAGTTGCTGTATCCTCCATGAGCTATATATTCTTCAATGGAACAGGGGTCAATGATTCCGCTGTTCTTCAGGATCAGGCGCCTCTGGACTGAAAAGAAAGGCAAGTCGCTGATATAAGCTACCTTCTCCCAGGGCTCAAGCAGCTCATGATGATGCTGCCCCAACACATGATCCTGCGGGATGAAATTATTGAAAACGGCATCCAGGATATCATACACATGTTCGGATTGCACACGGGAAAAGGTCAGACGTGCTTTTCCCGGCAGCTGTACCTCCATCAGAGGCTCAGCCTTGCCCAGCCCCAGCGAACCAATGCGAATCAAACGGGCGTCATAGTCCCGCTCATCCATGTACCGCCGGATGGCCTCGTAGGTTTCGCCGGCTCCTGCAATACTGCTTTCTGTGGTATAACTCAGGGTTATCACCGGCTTCTCTACCTTATCCCGCCTGATCCGATCAAGCATCTCCCGGGATGCGCTGTCCATCTCCCGCTCGTCCATCTCGGCCAACAAGGAAGTCAACACATCCCGTTTTCTTTGTTGTATCATTTGTTCTGCCATGTGCTATGCCTCGGTTTCCTGATATGATGCAATTATCTCTTCCACGCCCTCTTCATCCACTTGCGTATAATAGGTATCGTTAACGGCCACGACAGGCCCCAGGCCACAGGCTCCCATACAGGTGACCACCTCAAAGCTGAACATACCGTCGGAGGAGGTCTGACCGTGATCCAGCGACAGTTGCTGGCGGATCTTCTTTTCCAGTTTGCCGGCCTGGTGGATCTGACAACTGGTGCCCCGGCATAAACGGATGTGATATTTGCCGGGGGGATGAAAACGAAAATGGTTGTAGAAGGTAGCCAAACTGTATATTTTACTGGCCGGCAGGTTCAGATACCGGCCCACCTGCTGCAGGGCCTCCTCGGTCAGGTAGCCCTGCTCGGCCTGTATCTCCTGGAGAATGGGAATGAGGTTTTCTCTCTCCACGAATGGATACCCTTCGAGTATCCTGGTAATTTGATCCATGGTATCGGTCTTTTTAGTACCCATCGGGGTCGGGCCTACTTTAGGTCAAAAATAATAAATAATATTGTTATTCCATAAACATTGTTATTTTTTTAACAATCAAGAAAGATTTCGTATTTTTGTAAAGACACGACCCGGGGGAGCGTTGACCCGAAAGGCTCAACCGCCTGATTATTTGAACTGAATCTAAATAATTAACCCGGGCCGGTGGCCGATAAGATTATTCCTATTTTTACTCGATGATGAACCAGGAGGCCAAAAAAAATAAAAAAGAACTGATCATATGCCTTGGCAGCGCATGTTTCTCCAGGGGAAACAAGAACGCTGTGAAAACCATCAAGGAGTATATCAAGGAGCATCAACTGGAGGACAAGATCTATTTTCACGGTTGCCATTGCATGGAGCAATGCCAGAATGGCCCCATCCTGAAATTCGAAGACAGGATCTATACCCAGGTAACCCCCGAGCGGCTGTTGTATGTGTTGGATGAGATTTTTCACAAGTATTTTTAATGAACCATGGCATTAGTAGAGATCATAGCGGATAAGTGTGACCTGAGCTATTCCTGTGTCAGGGAATGCCCGGTCAATGCAATCGAGGTGAAAGTAAACAGGGATTATGCCCGGGTGATACCGGAGCGGTGTATCGGGTGCGGCAAATGCATCCATGTGTGCCCCCAGCATGCCATCGTCTATGAGGATTCCAAAGAACAAACCAAAAAGCTGCTGGACTCGGACAACAAGACGGTAGCCATCGTGGCCCCCAGCATCTCGGGTGAGTTTGATGACATTGAGGATTACCGCAAGTTCGTGCAGATGATCCGTCAGCTGGGCTTCGATCATGTCAACGAGGTCAGCTTTGGTGCCGATCTGATCGCCATGAAGTACAAGGAGCTGTTTGATAATTTCAAGGGCAAGTACTACATCACATCCAACTGCCATGCGGTGGTCTCCCACGTACAGAAATACCATCCCGAGCTGATCAACAACCTGGCTCCCCTGGTATCGCCTACCATTGCCACGGCCAAGGTGGTCAGAAAAAAATATGGCAGCGACATCCAGGTCGTTTATATCGGCCCCTGCATCGACAGCAAGGAAGAGGTCACCCAGTATGAAGAGGACAACCGGATCGATGCGGTGCTGTCCTTTATCGAATTGCGGGAGCTGTTCAAGGAATTCAACATACAGGAGAGCAAGATGGAATTTTCCGACTTTGACCCGCCCATTGGTTACAAGGGCTCGCTGTTCCCGATCAGCAGCGGACTGTTTCAGGCAGCCGGCCTGGATGAGGACCTGCTCACCGGCACGGTCATCAACGGTTCGGGCAAGGAAAACACCCTGAATGCCATCAACCAGTTCGAGAAGGGCATCACCCGGATCAAGCATCATTTCAACCTTTTCTTTTGCGAAGGCTGCCTGATGGGCCCCGGCACTTCACCCGGAGGCAAAAAATACGACCGCCGCTCCAAGGTCATTGAGTATGCCAACAAACGCCTTAAAAACTTCGACAAGGAGACCTGGGAGCAAGAGATCGGCCGGTACTACGAGCTCGATTATACCAGGAGTTTCATCGCCGATGACCAGCGCATCGAGGCTCCCTCGGAAGAGAAGATACAGGAAGTGCTCAAGTCCATTGGCAAAGAGGATGCAGACGATACGGTAGGCTGCAGCGCCTGTGGCTATTCGTCCTGCCGCGATTTTGCCATCGCTGTCAGCAAAGGTCTGGCCAAGACAGAGATGTGCCTGAGCTATACCATGCGCAACCGCAACGAATACATCAAGGCCTTGCGCACGACCAACGAAAAACTGGCCCAGACACAAAAAGCCCTGAAAGAATCCGAGCAGAAAGCCCGGAAAGAAAAACAGGCGGCCAAAGAGGCTTCCGAAACCATCAATGCCATGCTGCAGAAACTGCCTTCTGCCGTGGTGATCATCGACAAAAACCTGAAAATCGTCCAGTCCAACAAAACCTTCATCGACTATCTCGGTGAGGAAGCCGAGTCGATCAACGAGGTGATACCCGGGCTGGTGGGCGCCGACTTGAAAACACTCCTGCCCCATCAGATCTACAACCTGTTCTCTCATGTGCTGAATAATCAGCAAAACATCGTCAACCGGGATATTCACCTGGAAAACAGACTGCTGAACCTCTCCATCTTCACCATCAAAAAGGGCACAATCGTGGGTGCAGTCTTCCGCGATATGTATGCCCCGGAAATAAGAAAAGAGCAGGTTATCAAGCGGGTTACCGAAGTGATCGACAAGAACCTGGAGATGGTTCAGAAGATTGGCTACCTGCTGGGGGAGGGAGCCTCCGAGACCGAACAGATGCTCAACTCCATCATTGAGTTCTATCAATCCGACAAGAAGGAGGATCCGCAATCCGGCAGGCAAAAAGATTCGCCATCCGACAACAAAGAGGATCCCCCATCCGGCAAGAAAGGCAATCAAGATGAACAATGATTTTCATATAGAGGTAGAGGCCCAGCAAAAAAGTCACGAGAACGAGCGAATCTGCGGAGATGTCTTCCTGTCTGAAAAATTCAAGGAAGAAAACAGGCTGATCATCGTCCTTTCCGACGGACTGGGCCATGGCGTGAAGGCCAATGTGCTGGCTACCCTCACCGCCACGATGGCCATGAATTTTACCAAGGAGCATAAGGATGTTCAAACCATTGCCGAGATTATCATGAACACCCTGCCGGTGGATAATGAACGTCAAATCAGTTACGCCACCTTTACCATCCTGGACATCAGCTACGACGGGCAGGTCACCATCCTGGAATTTGACAATCCCCGGGCCCTGGTCATGCGCGGTGAAAAAATCTACCAACCCGAATGGCAGACCATCGTGTTGGAAAGTGAGAAAAACAAGGGCAAGGAGCTTAAAAGCTGCACTTTCCGGTTTCAAAAGGAGGACCGCATCGTAGTATGCTCCGACGGGGTGGTCCAGTCCGGGCTGGGTACTGACAAAAATCCTTTTGGCTGGGGGCTGGAGAACTTTCAGGAGTTTGTCAAAAGGCTGGTCCAGAACAACCCGGGCATCGACGCCAACAAACTGGCCCAGAAAGTGGTGAACATAGCCTATCAGAACGACCGGTATTACGCCAAAGACGACACCAGCTGCTGTGCCGTATATTTCAGGGAACCCCGCCGCCTGATGATCACCACAGGCCCCCCTTACGACAGCGAAAACGACGACACCCTGGCTGAGAAGGTCAGCTCGTTCGAAGGAAAGAAAATTATCTGCGGGGCCACCACCGGCGATATCATAGCCCGGGAGCTGAACAAGGAGATAGAAGACAGCTTCGAATTTGAAGACCCCGACCTGCCTCCCATCAGCTACATGGAAGGAATCGACCTGGTCACCGAAGGCATCCTCACCTTAAGCAAGGTGGCCGATATACTCAAACGATACGACCAGAACGCCGTCCTGAAAAAAGGCCCTGCCGACCAGATCATCCGCCTTCTCAGAGACAGCGATGAGATACATTTCCTGATCGGTACCCGCATCAACGAAGCCCACCAGGATCCCAGCCTCCCCGTGGAACTGGAAATACGCCGCACCGTGGTCAAACGCATCGCCAAAACCCTGGAGGAGAAGTTCCTCAAGGAAGTAAGCCTGGAATACATCTAAGGAGGAGGAGTTGAGGAAATCACAAATAACACCCGCCCGACCGCCGGTCAGGCGGGCGGGAATTCCAAATAACAAAAGAATTCCCTGCCCTGCCGGCAGGGCAGGGGATTTCTAATATACCTCCTGTCCTCGCACAAAAGTCCTCAACACCTCCACCTCCGGCACCTGGTTCATCGGTATTTGCATGAAGTCCTTGTCGGTGACTACAAAATCGGCATTTTTGCCCGGCTCGATGCTGCCTTTCTGGTTCTCCTCGAACATGCCCCGTGCTGCCCAGCGGGTCATGGCTTTGAGGGCCTGTTTTCTGGTCAGTGCGTTTCCCATTTGAAATCCACCTTCGGGGTATCCTTCCAGATCTTTCCTGGCCACAGCGGCATAAAACCCGTAGAGGGGATTGATGTGTTCGACCGGGAAATCGCTGCCATTGGGTAGCCATTCCAGCTGTTGGAGCAGGTCGTTATAGGCGTAGGCATGTTGGAGCCTCTGTTGGCCGAGGCGTTCATCGGCCCAGTACATATCGGAAGTGGCGTGGGTGGTGTTGACAGCGGGTATGACCGAATATTTCCCGAACAGGGAGAAGTCGTCGGGATGGATCACCTGGGCGTGTTCGATGCGCCATCTGCGGTCGTTCTTTCCTCCCAGTATATCCCCGTATATCTCCAGCATCACGCGGTTGGCCGAGTCGCCGATGGCATGGGTGTTCACCTGGTAGTTATGATCATAGGCCTTTTGGGCCAGGTGTCTGAGTTCCTCCCGGGGTGTCACCAGGAACCCTCTGTTACCGGGGTCGTCGGCATAGGGCTCCAGCATGCAGGCACCTCTCGAGCCCAGGGCTCCGTCTGCAAAGAGCTTGATGGATTCGATGTGCATATAGGGGGTCTGGTAAGGCCCCTCGTACATAAACTCCCGGAAGTTCTTTTCGGTTGGTGACAGCATGGCATAGATCTGCATCTTCAGCTGCCCGGCTTGCTGAAGCGAGTCCATCAGGGTGATCTCATCGTACTTCAGACCGGCATCGACCACGGAGGTCAATCCTGCCGCAAAACAGTTATCGGCTCCTGTTTGGAGGGAAGCGATTTTTTCCTGGCGGGTGGGCTCGGGTATAAGCTTAGATACCAGTCCTGCAGCATTATCCACCAGGATGCCGGTGGGCTGGCCATCCCTGATCATCACTGTGCCGCCTTCCACGTTCGTGCGGCTGTCGATGCCCGCTTTTTCCAGGGCCACCGAGTTGACCAGGGCAGCATGGCCGTCGATGCGCCTCAGATACACAGGCTTATCCGGAAAAGCTTTGTCCAGGCGCTCTTTGGTGGGAAACTCCTTATCTTTCCAGTCGTTTTGATCCCAGCCCCTTCCCACAATCCATTCAGCATCGTGGCTGCGGTCATACTCCTTAAGCTTCTCAATGATCTCGCCGTAAGAGGTAGTGCCAACCAGGTCGACCTGCCTCAGGTTCATGGAATAACCATAAAAGTGGGCATGGGCATCGATGAAGCCCGGGTAGACCGGCTTGCCTTCCAGGTCGATCGTTTTAGGAGCTTTGTAGCGTTGGGTGATCTCCTCTGTCTTGCCTACTTCCAGTATTTTGCCATCGCCTACGGCAAAAGCCGAGGCAGTGGCAAACGTATCGTTTACCGTATAAACGTTGGCATGGGTGATGATCAGATCGGCTTCCTTTTTCATATTTCCGCAGGATAAAACCAGAAAAGCAAGAGACAGAATAAACCAGCAGGAATTTTTCATAAGGTTATCTTTAATTTAATTATTTGGTCGTATGTAACCTGCATGCTTAATCATGTCCTTGTTGTGTAGGATACTGGATGCAGGTTTCATAACAAGATGGTTTCGTTTCAAACAAAGATAAATAAAATCTTTCTGCCTGCCGCTTCCTTTCGGTCGAAACAAAAGGAGGGCAATCATTGTTTTCATCCATACAACAATTGGGAGATGAAAAAACGCGGCTATATATTCCTTCTGCTGACAGCTTTTATTGGGACTTTCACCATACAGCCCCTTCATCCCCTTTACCATACCCATGAACATCATGCTGACCCGGACCATTACCACTCCATGATCCAGCAGGAGGCTGAGTGTTTTATCGGTCTATTCAATTTTTATCATAAGATCAACGATCAGCCGGAACCCTATGATCCTGTACTGATCCCTATTCCTTCTGACTTGAAGGTTTTCCTTCCAGAACCCATCATACCAGCCTTTCACACTCCCTATTCGCTCAGAGCACCCCCTTTCGCCTCATGATACCATCAGACAGACCTTCCAGACATACCTGTTTAGCTCATAATTCCCTATTGGGGCTCTTAGGAACAAACAACAGCCCCCGACATCTTGCGGGATAATGAGGCAGTGATGCGGTCATCAACTGGTGTATGCATACTATTTTTTTCAATCGATTTCTGAACACAACAACCAATTAAATAAGATGATACGATTCATTTTGCCAGCGCTTCTGGCTGCATTCTTGTATACTCCATCATTTGGACAAAACAAACTCACTGGAGCTGTAAGAGACCAACAACAGAAGGAACCCATAGAAGGAGTGCATGTATTTGTACCCGAACTCCAGAAAGGTACCATAACGGACGGAGAAGGCCGGTTTGTTCTGCGAAATCTTCCGGATGGTAATTTTAAGGTGCAGTTCACGCACATCGGGTATAAAAACATCATACGCAGCCTGGAGATGCCAGCCGATACCAGCCGATCCCTAACCCTATGGCTGGAATCAACCGTGATTGAATCCGAGGCAGTGGTGGTTTCTGCCGGCAGCTATTCCACCCAACATGAGAATGCCATCAAAATCGAAATGTTATCCACCCGAAAGATGAACCGACTCTCTGCCCCTTCTCTCATGGGAAAACTTGCTCAAATACCTGGCGTTGATATGATCGGGAAAGGCGAAGGAGTCTCCAAGCCTGTCATTCGGGGATTGACCAACTCCAATATCCTGGTGCTCAACAACGGCGTAAAACTGGAGAACTTCCAGTTTTCCGAAAACCATCCTTTCATGATCGATGAATTCGGGGTCGACCGGGTAGAAGTTATTAAGGGACCGGCATCCCTTCTTTATGGATCCGATGCCGTAGGCGGGATCATCAACGTCATCCGGGAAAAACCAGCTTCGACCGGGCAGGTGGAAGGCAATCTCACTCAACAGTATCATAGCAATACCGATGGTTATGTTACCAACCTGGGCGTGAAGGGCACCCATAACGACTTTTTCTGGGGGCTTCGCGGGGGACTAAAAAGCCACGCCGACTATATCTCGGGTACGGGACATATTGTGCCCAACACACAGTACACCAACCAAAGCGTCCATGCATTTACAGGCCTGAACAAACCCTTTGGTTCGTTTAAACTTTATTATGATTTTTACAGCAAAGACCTGGGGATGAGCGTACCGGGACTTGACAGCCTGGTAGACAAACAAGACCGAACCAATAAAATGTGGTACCAGGATCTGGCCAATCATATGATTCTATCCAAAAATGCTTTTTACCTGGATCCCTTCAAGATGGAAGCCGATCTCTCCTTTCAGAGCAATCACAGGCAACTGATCACACGCAACCAAACTGGCGTCGATATGTTGTTAAATACCTTCAGTGCAGATATAAAAGGGCGGTACGATTTCAATGGCTCTTCGGAACTTATTGTAGGGGCACAAGCCGTGCACAAGGAAAACACCAACGCCGATGCCCCCAACCGGGTGCTCCCCGATCATCGGGTCCGTGACCTGGGGCTTTTTGGATTGATTCAGCACCGTTTCTCCGACCGGATAAAGGCTCAGGCTGGTATACGCTGGGATCACCGGGGTATCGCCATACCGGAACAGCCCCGGTCGGGTCACTCGCATGAATCGGAGGGGGAGGAAAATCACGAGGTACACCTCGAGCCGTTGGAACGTGATTATCAGGACCTGAGTGCCTCCCTTGGAGCTACCTGGCGATGGAATTCCAATATGCTGATGCGGGCCAACCTGGCCAGCGGGTACAGAACGCCCAATGTAGCAGAACTTACCCAGGAAGGAATCCATGGCAACCGGTATGAAGAGGGAAACAGAAACCTCAGCTCTCAAACCAACTACGAGGCCGATATCAGCTTTCATTATCACTGTTGTCATGCATTGCTGGATGTATCCGGATTTTATAACCACATCAACGACTATATATTTCTGGCCCCCACCGGCCAGCAGAACAGCGAGGGCTTTGACCTGTACCGGTATCAGCAAAACAATGCCTATCTCTATGGGGGCGAAGTAACCTTCGAAGTTCGTCCGGTCCGGTGGTTTGATCTGTTTGCCTCTTTTTCCAGAACGATCGGTAAACGGGAAAATCAACAATACTTACCCTTCATACCCCAATCCAAATTGAAATCAGGCTTTCGTCTGGAATCCGGACAATGGGGCCTCCTCGAAAATGTATATGCCGGAATGGAAACCACTTACGCGCTGGAGCAAAATCATCCCTCCCGTTTTGAAACCCCAACAAACGATTACTTTCTAATCAACCTCAACATGGGCCTATCCGTTAAGCTGGGCACCCAAAAACTGGAGTTCAGCGTGATGGTCGATAACCTGCTGGACAAAAGCTATGTGAACCATCTTTCTACTCTCAAACCCCTGGGCTATTTCAATATGGGAAGAAATCTCATCGTGAGTGTGAACCTGCCCTTTGAATGGTAATTCTAAGGGCAATGGTTTACATGTTGGTTTACAAGTTTATCTTCTTGTTTAATGCTTTGACCTTGTGTAACTTGCCATGACAAAACAATCCTTTCCTTTTGTGAAATTAATGAGTATTTTGTCATGGTCGTTTCATTTGCAACTCAACAAGAACCATTACCGCCCCAGGCCAAAAGGCAGCCCTCTAAAAAGCTGCCTTTTTTTATTGGAATAACTCGAGTAAATTATTGACATGGTGGTATTTTGAAAATTTTACAGTCCTTATTTAGATTGATGCTTCTGTTTTTAATGGAAGGAAAGGTTCTAAAAGAAACTGATCATTTTATGTTATTTATAGTCAGAGACATAAACATATATTTAATACCTTTGTTTAAATAGCATTTTCTATGATTTTAACAAAATGAGGAGGAACATGAGAGGTAAAACTTTTACTCTATTGGTTTTGGCTGTTTTGATGACGACAAGTTTCTTGTATGGTCAGACAGCGCGTGTACAGATCATCCACAACTCAGCTGATGCTGCGGCACAACAGGTGGATGTTTATCTGGACGGGAGTTTGCTCCTGGATGACTTTGCTTTCCGGAGCGCTACTTCATTTATCGATGCACCCGCTGATGCGGCTGTTGACGTGGGGATAGCTCCCCAAAACAGCACCAGTGTGGATGATACCCTTTACAATGCCACGGTCACCTTCACTTCCGGAGAGACCTATGTGGTGGTAGCCAATGGGATCATCAGTGGTTCGGGTTACAGCCCTGCGGTTCCTTTTGATCTGTATGTGTATGCAATGGCTCAGGAGGAAGCGCAGGTTTCTGGTGAGACCGATGTGCTGGTATTCCATGGCTCCACCGACGCTCCCACCGTGGACGTGGCCGAGCCCGAACTGGCACTGGGCCTGTTGGATGACTTGGCCTACGGCGCCTTCTCGCCCGGTTATTTGAACCTGGCCACCGACGACTACAGCCTGCAGGTGCAAAACGCCGAGGGTACAGCGGCTGTAGCCCAGTTTGGTGCGCCCCTGGCAAGCCTGGGCCTCGAAGATTCGGCCCTGGTGGTGGTGGCATCCGGCTTTCTGGATCCCTCAGCCAACAGCGACGGTCCGGCCTTCGGCCTCTATGCTGCCCTGCCCGAAGGGGGTGCCCTGGTG
>P_1C_Sed_2_UnCtyDRAFT_1000608_pt1 | contig 10760 bp, 8 predicted proteins | sample Pon1CUnioCityCA_4_FD_10229 | JGI IMG/M metagenome (IMG submission 10229) | reverse complement strand
AAAAAATAATTTAATGTTTTTGAAGATAATTTTAGATCATATGATATGTTTAGACACTATGAGATAAACTCAAAATTAGTTTCATTACTTTTTTCGGAAAGTTTTAATTGTATTTCACTCCGAATAACAGAAAATAATTTTGTTCTCTTCGCGACTTTTATCAGAATAAATTACATACCTAAATAAAATTATTATGGATAATTCCTGGGTTTTCACCTCTTGGTTTACCGTTTTTATGGCAATTATATCAACTATTGGGATTTATATTGTTTTAATTGTATTAACCCGCATATCAGGCCTTCGTTCTTTTTCTAAAATGTCAAGTTTTGACTTTGCTATCACGGTAGCTATTGGTTCCGTCTTGGCAAGTACTATTTTGTTCAAACCTCCATCTTTAGTACATGCGGCGGTTGCAATGGGAACACTTTTTGCTATTCAGATGCTCGTAGCTCATTTTCGGGGTAATTCTGCAGTAATGCGTAAACTGGTTGATAATGAGCCATTGCTGCTGATGAAAAACACGAAAATTATTGAAAAGAATTTAGAAAAGGCAAAGGTAACACATTCCGATTTACGGGCTAAGCTTAGAGAAGCAAACGTAACGCAAATGACCCAGGTTCAGGCGGTAGTAATGGAGTCAACCGGTGATATAGCAGTACTACATCATGATGACCCTGACCACGATTTGGATGATGCACTTCTAAAAGGTGTCCAGGGTTGGACTGCATAACGTCTTATTATTGAGCTCTAACTTAACAAAAGTAGTTCAGGTATAGGCTCCATTCAACTATCAGATTTTTGTATCTATTGTCCTACCATAAAAACGGCATTGCCAAATAGTAACTTCCCATTATACCAGAAGGCACGGAACAGAGGATTATCAACCATATAAACCACTGACCCGGAACCCACATTCTGTACACCAAAGGTAAGGGTATTTTCGAGCTCTTCTTCTGCATTATATCCAACAAATCCACTCATATGGGCATCTTCTTTGGCAACACCTACATTCCATCCGTCATCCAAATAGCTATAAGCATCGGTATCAAGTTTTAGCGAGAAGTAGCTATCCTCATATCCGAAAGCCAGGGGATGACTCGTATCCATCGATATTTCAAAAACTGATCCACTATTACTGCCGGTAATATTTTCCCGCTGCTGTTCTTTATAGCGGTCCAGTTCGCCATTTTGGGATGCGTGAGCAGTAGAATCTTCGTTTTCCTCCTTCCATTGAAGACCAAAACCATCCTTGCCGGCCAACATACTATTTGCCTGTTTTAAGGCAATAAGCTTACCGCCCGCCTCTATCCATTCCCGAACTTCCTGGAATCGCTCGTCATCAAGCTGGTCACTGTCGATCCCAGAGGGCAAAATAAGCACCTCATAATTATTGAGATCAACCTCGTCAAAATAACCGGTATCGAGCATAGTGATAGGGTATTCAATCTGTTGATCAAAATAGTGCCAAACTTCACCTACTCTATTTGAATTTGTTCCTTCACCGGCAAGCAGTGCTACACGCGGTTTTTTAAGATAGCGGACCGAAGAGGATCCAAAATCTGATCCCGATTGCACAAACCCAGTTTCAACTCCACGGATCTCTTGAACATGCTTTTTGGCAAGGTTTTGTACTACTTCATCAAATCGCTCACCCATATTTTTATTATCAGCCCGAGTAATGATTAACGTTCCCCGATCATAGATGCGGTCATCAATCTTAAATTCTCCCGTGGCGAAACGCACTTTTATATCGTTATTTAACAAATCAGACAAAAGCCGGACATCTGCCAAATCTTCCCAGCGAGCCAAATAAGCATAAGGGGATCCTCCAAAACTGGTATCAATCCCTGCTTTAGAATAATCAATATTTTCTACCTCCAGCTGCTGCTTAAGGGCATACCCCTCAAGCCCAAAGGCATAATGCTGCTCCCAGGCCGTAATGTCGTAAGTTACTGAATCAGCCAGTTCGGGACGAGGTTCAAATAAAATACGCGCCATCACTCCCTTTGGTTGATGAACACTCACTAAATAATCATCCTCTGTAACACGAAATCTTTCAGTATTCCCGGTTCGATAATTGTATCCTTCCAAGGTCTGCTGTTGGGTAGCCTTGCCGTAATTGACTCGATGTTTATTTAACAGTTCGAACAGTGCCTGAAGTTTATCCGGATTATTGCCAGCCTTAATCACAAATGTCTCGTACTCTCCACGCGGATTATTCTGAGCCGTCTGGTAGTAACTAGAAAACTCATTTACCAATTTCTCTGCGTTCTGAGAACTAATTTCTATTGTTGAAAGTCCGGTTGTAAAATGATGAGTTAATCGGTCATTGAGGTTTAGCGTATCTCCTTCGGTCTGGACAATTCCAAGCCCCGCCATACTGTGTCCGGCCTGCTCATACGTCATTCCAATAGCCCCGTTAAAAGTAGGATAAGTATCGCCGTAGCTTGGATAAAAGAGATCAAATACTTCTCGGGTAAAATAGAGCCAGCTATTTTCATCGAAATATTTTGCATTATTTTCGCCGATGGTATACTGGAAATCAGATTGCCAATCCGTAATAGCTTTGTGGAATGGTTTGGCAGCAGGAGCAAAATAATAAGGTGAATTGTAACCCTGTTCATGAAAGTCGACGTGAATATGCGGCATCCACTTTTGGTATTCGGCCACACGCTGTCGGCTCTCCTTTTGTGTTAGCCAAGCCCAATCGCGATTCAAATCAAAATAGTAATGGTTGGACCTTCCCCCGGGCCAAGGCTCATGATGTTCGCGGGCTTCGGCATGCACATTAACTTCTTCTCCGGCAACACTCTTGTACCAGTTTACATAACGTTCACGTCCATCAGGATTCAGCATCGGATCCATAATGACAACGGTGTTCTGCAACCATGATTTAGTCTCTGCATTATCCGGCCGAACCAATTCATAAATGGTCTTCAAGGCCGCTTCACTGCTGGATGTTTCGTTACCATGTACGTTATAACTGAGCCAAACGATCGCTGTGGTATCTGTAGAAGAATCCCCCTCCAATAGTCCCGTACGCTTCAAATTATTTATACGAATCTCTTCGATCCGCCTCATATTTGCAGCATCCGAAACAACAGCTAACATCAACTGTCGTCTCTCGTAGGATTCCCCATATTTTTCAGCCTTCACCATAGCTGAATTTTTGGCGACATACGAAAAATAGTCCATCACCTTATGGTGAGGGGTCCACTGGCTGCCTAACTCATACCCTAAGAATTTGGTTGGCGACTGGATGTCATTTTGTGCCTGAACATTAATGCTCAGCGTTACAAAGAGTAATAGATATGTTGTAAAGCGAGAGAGTAACTTCATGAAACTATATTTAGGTAGTATATGGAGCAAAATAAATAATTAAATCACTAATGTAGGTGCTATAAAAACTTAATTAGACGAGGTATCCGTTAAGGCATTATCAATTTGTTTTACTACTGTATCTACAATAGCGTTTGGTATGGGGATCGACAGGTTATAATGAGCAATCTTCCAGGTCTCCTTTTTTTTCACAAGTACTCCCGACCCACGCGCCGGCCCCAGATTAGGGGTGTCTAGCGATTCATCAAACCATGCTGATTGGCCATTATCCGATAGGTAAACGTGACGCTCAACAGGAGTGAAATCCCAAGCCTCACCGTCATCGAAGTATGGCTTTGCCCACGGTTTAAATTCAGCAACTGTCCACCGTTCCGAGGCATCGGTCCCCATGAAGATGGCACTGTCACCTGTAAAATGCATAAAATAGCGTTCAAAATTGGCTTCGGATGCAGCTAAGTGCCAATCATCCAGAATAGTGTTAATAGCTTTCTTTTGTACTTGACGAGATTGTTCATTATCTGACGAACAACCCGCTATCAGCATTAACCCAAAAGGAATTAAAAGAATATAAACGAGCGTTTTATTTGTCATAGTAATAAGTGAATTTGTTTTGTTGAATGTATTAAAAAAATCAATACCAAAAGGAAGTAATTATTCCGCTAAAACACTGCTAAAGAAGACTGCTATTTATTACCTTTATCAAGCAAGAAATTGAGAATAAAACTACCTGCTTTTTATGTCTGTAACAAATGATGAGATTGCCGAGCGACTGCGCGAAATTTACCAACTGATGCAGCTTGCCGGCGAAAACAGATTTCGTGCCATTGCTTTTGACCGCGCCGCACAAACTATTGAATCACTGAACGAAGATATCAGTAATTATATTGAAAACGATTCACTGACCGACATCAAAGGTATTGGCAATTCTATCGCAGAAGATATCAAATCGTACGCCCAAACTGGAACTATTGAAGTTCTTGAAAGCCTGCGCGATCGTATTCCTGAGGGTATTATAAAGTGGTTGAATATTTCAGGATTGGGTCCAAAGAATATTGCAAAGATTCACGATCAACTGGGTATATCAGAACTTGAAGAACTAAAAGAGGCTTGTAAAGATGGCCGGGTAGCCTCTCTCGACGGATTGGGAGAGAAGTCAGCACAAAAAATCTTGAAATCCATCGAATGGATGGAACAGTTCGACGAACGCTGCCGACTGGATGAAGCCACCGAAATTGCTGAACCCATGTATGATTTTCTCAAAGACCAGCAGGGTGTTGAAGCTATTGAAATTGCGGGTTCCCTTCGTCGAGCAAAAGAAACGATTGGTGATGTCGACATTTTAATTGGTGCCGATGAACAACATATCACAGAACTGTTCAATACTTTTGTAGATCACGAGCTCGTTGTCGAAGTACTGGGCCGCGGAGAAACCAAGAGCTCTATCCGAACTAAAAACGGCCGTCAGGTCGACCTTCGCATTGTTACCCCAGAACAGTTCCCTGCCGCATTGATGTACTTTACCGGCAGCAAAGAACACAATGTGGTACTCCGTCAACGTGCCCGGGAACGAGGACTTTCACTTAACGAATACGGTCTGTTCCAGCTTGATGACGAAGGCAACACCGACTTTGACAAGCCTATTGAATACAGCTCCGAAGCCGACATTTATGAACAATTAGATCTGCATTTTGTACCACCAGAACTACGCGAAGATCACGGAGAAATCGAGTTTTTTGAAACTCATGAGTCCATGGACTTAGTAACGGATGATGATATTCGTGGCGTCATTCATGCCCATAGTACGTACAGCGACGGCAAGTTTTCAATACGAGAGATGGCTGAAGCCTGTATTGAACGCGGCTATGAGTATCTTGGGATGAGTGATCACTCTCAAACAGCTGCTTATGCCGGCGGCCTTTCTGTTGATGAGATCAAACAACAATGGGAGGAGATTGATAAGCTAAATAAAGAGTTCTCCGAAAACGATATCGACTTTAAAATATTTAAAGGTATCGAATCAGACATCCTAAGTGACGGAAGCCTTGACTATGAAGAGGAGATTCTTGACGGTTTCGATTTTGTGATCGCCAGTGTGCACAACGGATTGGATATGTCGCGCGATAAAATGATGACACGTTTTCGTAATGCCATCAAAAATCCTCATACCGATATTGTGGGACATCCTACCGGGCGACTTTTACTGCAACGCGATGGCAGTGACCTGGATATGAATGAACTTATCGAGCTGGCGGCAGAACATAATACCGCTATTGAAGTTAATGCAAATCCCCGTCGCCTGGATTTAGACTGGAGACATGGCAACAAAGCCAAAGAAGTGGGTTTAATGTCTGCTATTAATCCGGACGCTCACAGCAAAAGAGGTATCGACCATATTTGCTATGGCGTGCGAACTGCCCGCAAAGCCAAATTTGAAAAGCAGCGTATTCTAAACACCAAAAGTGCTGAAGAACTTTTGGATTGGTTCCAAAGCCATCGGTAATATTTACGCGTGATTCTCCGTCGAACCGCGCTTAACCAAAATAGGATCAGTAACTTGTTGAACAACAGGGCTATCAGCAGCACCAATTAATTTGGTCATCTGCTTTATAGCGTTTACCCCAATGGAATACATTTTTTGATCAACTGTTGTCAGATCAAGGTATTTGCTCAACTTAATATTATCGTATCCCATCACAGCAACATCCTTCGGTACATCAATACCCAGTCGTGACAGTGCATACATCGCTCCAATGGCTAGAGTATCATTCAGACAAAAGATAGCCTCTGGGAATGATCCCTGTTTATCAAATTTATGAATCGCTTCAAAGCCTGACTCTTCCGAAAATCCGGCATGCTTACTTATTGATCCCCGGACAAAGTGTTCATCTTTAACCTCGATACCATGTTCACTCAGATAATCCTGAAATCCTGCCGTACGCTCATTCGTCACAGCTGATTTTTCAGCTGCAGAAATAATACCAATAGACTCGTGTCCCTGGCTCACCAGATGTTCGGCTGCCATATATCCTCCTTGATAATCATCAACCTGGAAATAACTGTGCTCAGGATGCGTAGTATTTATCAGCACCGTTTGTACTTCGGTAGCCTGCAATTGCTTGTGGATACGTTCAGGGATGTCAATAGAAATAATAATCAACGCATCGGCGATCCCTCGTCCAAAAAATTCATTTAGTCCTTGTTTAGGGGTATTGGAACCAGTGTTATAAATCATCATATCCAAATCAGTACGGCCAATTTCATCCTTAATCCCCTTAAGCACCTCGTTGAAATATGGAGTTGTAAATGATGGTACCACCACTCCTATAAGCTCCGTCTTACTACTTGCCAATTTTCGCGCCGTTAGCCTGGGAGCATAATTCATCTCTCGCATAGCTTTTAAAATACGCTTCTTTGTTTTATCCGAAACCCGGGGCGAATCATTAAGCACCCGAGAAACTGTGGCCGTACTCACGCCAACCTTTTTTGCAATTTCGTAAATGGTAGGTTTCTTACCCATGATATTAACAGTGACCTTACTTTTTACAAATAATCTATTCCCTTTATTATCTTATAGCACATTGTGAATATATAATTGATGAGCCACTTAAACCACAAAATAAAATAGGCATGTTTAGAGTTAATTAAATAACATACTACTATAACCCTTGAATATATGAAACGACTGTCCATATACATATTGACGATACTAGTGGGGATATTTTGGATGTTGAGTGATACGATGGATGCTAATGCGCAACAATCCAAAAAGATAATTTTGGCCGGCTACAAGCATAAACCTCCCGTTTCAACCACAGGATCGGGCATGGCCACCGTAACACTTCATGGCGATACGTTAACAGTAAAAGGAAAGTTTGAAGATTTAAGTGCCAACTATTCCGGAGCTTACCTGATGGTAACTATTCGGGGCCAAGGCGGTAATCAACTTTATCGTCTAAAAGTAGAACTAAACGAAGAAAAAACGGGTGGCAAACTGATAGGCAAACAAAATAGATTTGTGCTTTCACCCGCGCAAAAAGCATTGTTAAGAAAGGGAGAACTCTATATCATTATTAGCTCTTTTGAAAATCAAAAAGGAGAACTTCGTGGAAATATCGGACCCTTGGGAGAATGATCATATTCCATTACCCCATTTCTATAACATGGAATGATGCATTTTAGAAAATGGGTTATACACTTCGAAATCAAAAAATAAATATTAATCGCTGACAACATTATTTTATGAAAATTGTTATTTCACCGGCAAAATCATTGAATTACGAAAGTGAACTTCCAACTGATAAAGCTACGCAACCTCGCTTTTTAGATGAGGCGGAATCCCTCAATAACGAACTAGCTCAAAAATCTAAAGATGAGCTTAAAGATCTCATGGATATCAGTCAGAACCTGGCTGACCTGAATTACGAACGTTACCAGAAATTCTCTACCCCCTTTAACAAAGATAACGCTCGTCCCTGTATTTATGCCTTTGATGGATCGGCCTACAAAGAATTAGACGCTTATTCCATTAATGAGGATCATATTGATACTCTTCAAAATAGCCTCCGTATTCTTTCCGGCATGTATGGCATCCTTCGTCCGCTGGATCTGATGCAGCCTTACCGCTTAGAGATGGGCACTAAAATGCAAATCAATGGCCATGACCGATTATATGACTTCTGGGGTGATAGCCTTACTGAAGCATTGAACGATGAGCTTGAGGATAATGAGTTATTCGTTAATCTTGCCAGTAAAGAGTACTTCAAAGCGCTACAACCCGACAAGTTAAAGGTGGATGTCATCAAGCCAAAGTTCAAAGATTTCAAAAACGGAAATCTAAAAACTATTGGCTTTTACGCTAAGAAAAACCGCGGAACGATGGCACGTTACCTTATCGAAAATGAGGTAGATAGCTACGAAGGATTGCTTGGCTTTAACGGGAATGATTACGCCTATAGCGAAGAACACACCAAAGATAAAACCGAGCCGGTTTTTGTGCGCTAATAATTGCGTTAAAACCCACTATAAACAATAAAAATAAGGGGCCCAACTTCGCGGGCCCCTTATTTATTTTCCAAACCTTTTTTAGCTTTTATTTTAATAATCATCCCTTTGGCAGGCTTACGACAAACGTTGAACCTTGTCCCTCGCTACTTTCCACGTCAATGGCACCGTTTAGTTTTTCTACAAACTCCTTACACAGTTGCAATCCAAGGCCACTGCCATTTTCATTATTCGTACCGGATCGTGAATGTCCCTGAAACGAGAAAATATTCTCTTGCTCATTCTTAGGAATACCAATACCGGTATCTTTGACTTTGAAGACCACTTCCTGACTATGTTCTTCTGCTGATACTCGAACTGTATCCCCTTCGTGTGAAAACTTAATCGCGTTATTTACCAGGTTGCGAATTATAAGCTTTAGTAAATTTTCATCAGCTTTGACCGTCAAGTCAGGATTTACCTCATTCACAAGTGTCAGTGATTTGTGCTTGGCCTGGAATGAACAATTCTCTAATACTTCTTCAACGATATCGAAAGCCGAGACACTCTCAACATCTATCTCCAAACCTTTCATCTGGTTGTTGGCCCAGCTTAACAGGTTATCCATCATGTTGATATTTTGTTGGACAGTTANTTCCAAATTAGAGGCTATGTCCCTGATTTCTTCCATCTGTAAATCCTCATCCCTCAACAAGTAAAAAATGCCCTGCATTGAAGTCATTGGGGAGCGGAGATCATGGGCTATAATAGCCATCATTTTATTTTTAACCTTATTGAGTTCTTCAAGCTCCCTATTAACTCGCTGCCGCTCCCTGTTGGATCGATAGAGCACTACGATTGAAATCAATATCACAATTATAACAAGTACCGACATCCCTATAAGCCAGTTTTGAGCTGTAATACGTGCCTCTTGCTGCTGCTGGCGCTCTTGCAATAGCTGATTTATTTTCTGCTGCTGCCGCAATCCCAGTTCCGTTTCTGCCAAGGCTAATTGCTCATCCTGCTGAACCCCGGTTAAACTATCTGATACTTGTTTAGCTAATTCATGATACTTGAGAGCTTGTTCAAAATCCCCCTCTTTTTTATAAACTTCGTGAAGCTTTTCCGAAGCGATTATTCGAAATGGAGGAGAATTTACTTTTTGAGCAATCTCAAAACTATCATTATAAAAACCAATTGAAGCCGAAAAGTCTTCCCGTGCAAGAGCTACATCACCAAGACCGATATGATTATAGAATAAGCCGGCCGGGATCCCTCCCTTTCTAGAATACTCTAATGATTCCCGCAAGTGTTCTTCTGCTTCATTAAGTTCCGAAACCTCTAAATGTAACCGGCCCATGTTATATAATAGCTGGATGGGGGGACTATCCGGCCGAATCTTCTCGTGCAGCTCCCACGTTTCCTTATATAAGGTTCGTGCTTTCTCAAAATTGCCAAGATCACGCTCCGTACTTGCTAAATTATGCTTAGCTCGTAATAACGTATTATAAAAGTCCTGCTCTTCGCTGACCGTAATTGATTCACTGAGATATGTCTGTGCGTCTTCATAATTGGACTGCTCATAATAAAGGTTGCCCAGATTGTTTAATGCCGTAGCCAAAAAACTGCTGTCACCAACCGTCTCAGCAAATGCAATACCTTCTTGATAAAGCGAAATAGCTTCGCTGAGATTGCCTAAATCCTCATAAATTGATGCTTTATTGGTACTTATTGCTGCAAAAACATCCGGGCTCTCTAAGGAATCAATCAATGATAAACCCTGATTATACGTATTCATCGCCTCGGGATATTTCGATTGGTAACGATAAGCCGTAGCCAACAGATTTAAAATCTGGGTTTGCATCTTTTTACTCGAGGAACGTTCGGCGGCCTGTTCAAGAATCACTTCTGCCGAATCGTAGCTGCCTGTTTGCAAATAGTATTCACCAAGACCTTCTTCAACCTCTTGTAATAACTGAGGATTCTCCAATGAATCAGCAACAAGCTGAGCTTCACCCAAAATATTACGCAATCTTCGAACCTCTCCCTTCCTCCTGGCCTCATCAGCTGCTTTTAAATATGAAAAAACTAATGCACTGTCAGATTCAGCATTATCTATTTTAACATCTTTTTGCTGATAATCCTGTGCTAATACCCGGGATCCAGGCCATAATATTACCAGCATTAGCAAAATTATAGAGAAGCAGGAATACGTTAATCGCTTGTCCATCCAATTTCGTTATTTCAGACTATTCGATCTAATGGGATATCTTCTTCTTTAAAGAGGCAATGCGTGTCTTACCCTCCTGCCAGGCCAAAACTATGCTATCACACCGGTAGCATTAATTTCCAGCCTTGGCTGTCTTGCCCAACGGAATTTTATCCACCGCATCAAGCGCAGGAGTAGGATCGCCCATAATATAAAAATGGATTCCCGGAGC
>P_1C_Sed_2_UnCtyDRAFT_1000607_pt1 | contig 10763 bp, 7 predicted proteins | sample Pon1CUnioCityCA_4_FD_10229 | JGI IMG/M metagenome (IMG submission 10229) | reverse complement strand
AGAATAAAATCCACATCCCCGCCGTAAGCGCTGGCACCGTTGTTCGGCTCGATCAGGGCAAGGTCAAAATCCCCGAAGGACAACTGCACCTGCGGCTGCCGGCCGATATAGGAAAGACCGCCCACCAGCATTTCGGCATCGCCGTTATCGCCGATATCGCCCATCATGCTCGAGTAGCCCAGGAAGGTACCCGGCGTGTAGGTTTTACCCACGGTCAATTTGCCGGAGCCGAAGTTCCAGACACCAACAGCGAGTCGCAGGTAAACACTATTTACATCGCCGCCCCGGGTTGTATCCGTCAACCCGAACTCAACCTGCCCGCCCATGTCCTTTGAGACAGCGGCCTTGGCGCCAAACCGGCTCTGTCCGCCGAGGCTCAAAATGGTTCCGGAATCATCGGCTCCAATCGTGGGACCCATGGCCGGTGCACCCAATTGGCTCTGAGAAAAATCTTCACTTACGCTATAATAGCCCAAATGGGGCCGGAAGCTGGCATAGGGATGAAAACCCAGGGCCGCACTCATTTTCATGCCCTTTACCATTTCTTCCAATTGGGAAACCCGTTGATCCACTGTTTGAGCTGCCGCCATTGCGGGTACGGCACATACAAACCCCAATACTAATAACACCACCATTAACTTTTTCATTCTGTTGTCCTCCTAAAAGAGTCAGGATTTTGGAAAAAAGCCAAATACAGCTTATCGGCACGAATTGTGGCTGCGAATATCATTGATTCCGGATACTCTGCCGAATCACCTCCTTTCAAAGTCTTGTGCGGTTGCAGTTGTTTAAACTCTTCACGGCCTTCCATCGTTTGATGACTCATGATGACTCAGGCCTCAGGGCCTGTTATCGCTTAGACCGGAAATGACGGGTCCACCCCCGCGGTGTTAAAACCCTTGGGATTGCCGCCGGGACAAAAAAATCGTGCCTTCAGGCAGACGCCTTTTGTTAAAACGCTTCCGCATCCCTTGATGCAGCCGTTCGTATTTTTGGTTAGGAGTGATTTTATGGTATCTTGGTTTATCAACTGTTTTTTAATCGCCGATTCGGGTTTGCAGCAAAAGTTACAAATTACCGGCTTCTGGGCTGATGTGATGTGTTTATTCTTCGGGACAGTGATCATCCCGGTTACCAGATTTTTTAAAATACTTTTTAAGCCTTGTCAACTACCGCCAAGCAAAATTTTATGCCGCCGGCCGCCTGGAAAGATGAATTCTACTGCCTCTTATTGTATAACTGTTTGAAATATAATTATATTATTGCCCTGCTTGAGAGAAGTAAAAAATATTTTAAAAGCGCATTTATTTTAACCATCCCCTGCATTTTTGGGCATTTTCGCCAAATTGTCACTGCAAAGGCCCCTTTAAGGCCGTTTGATACGCTGTGCCGTGTTCAAAGTCAAAAGAATCCAGCATCAAACGATTAAAAACGATTGTTCAACATTACAGAACATTCGCCTTTGCTCGCCAATTTTTTGTTGCTGGCGACTTATGCCTTCCCCTATCTTTTTTTTATCGGCCGCCTGTACCATAATCTCTACGTTTCAAACCATATTATCAGTACATTTTACAATAATTTTTCGACCGGTGCCGCTTCTGATCGTAAAAAAACGGCTATTCCGCTTCAATACCGCACAGGCCCCTGGCCAGTTTCTGCTTCTCCTCCATGTTGACCAGGCGTGCAATCATGATGCGCTGGGCCTGGGGAGAACCAGCCCCATGCATGGATTCGGTCAGGTAACCAACAGCCGCCGTGCCAAGGGTAATGTTCTCAATCAGCCGCAGGATCCGCCGTCGGTTTTCAGTGGGGACCCCATCATTTCCCTTGTAATATTTCTCCAGCCATTTAGCGGTTTCCCCGGACTTGAAATCCGCCGCCGAGGGCAGCGTCACCATGAGACCCCCGGCCACATCCTGGGCCAAGCGAGCAATTTCATACGGGAATCGCGTCACGTTCTGCTTGGATACATTGGCCAGCAAGGTATCCACACAATACGTGCCGCTGGGTTCCTGGTGCCCCTCGGCAGCACAGGAGAGCGACCCGCAGAAAAGGGTTTCATTTAAATGATTCATCTCGATGATCTTATCCTTTACATGCGAGGCCTTCTGGATGCCGTTGTATTCGCAGATGGTCTGGGTGGCACCGATTAACACATCGCCCACACCGGACTTGCAGGCATAACTCTGGCGATGGTAGGAGGCAAACTTTTCAACCAGCGGGCCGGCAAATTCATGCTCCCGGTACATAAACACGCGCTCCCAGGGCACAAAGACGTCATCGAGCACGACCAGGGCTTCATGCCCCCCAAAAACCGGATTGCCGGTATCGCCGGTATCCAGGGGGTCAGTTTCGATCTTTCGCGTATCGCAGGACTGGCGCCCCATAATATAGGTAATGCCTTCCGCGTCGCTTGGCAGGGCAAAGGAAAGGGCATAGTCCTTGTCCGCCGCCCGCATGGCCATAGTCGGCATGACAATGAGTTCATGGGAGTTGACCGCCCCGGTCTGATGGGCTTTTGCCCCGCGCACCACAATCCCCCCGGCCGTCTCTTCCACCACGTGAACAAACATATCCGGATCAGGCTGCTGATGGGGCGCAAGGGATCGGTCGCCCTTGGGATCGGTCATGGCCCCGTCGCAAGTCAGATCCTTTTCCTGGATATAGGCCAGGTATTCCAAAAACCGCGCTTTATAGGACGTTGCGTGGGCTTCATCAATGTCATGCGTCACAATGGACAAGGCATTTAAGGCGTCCATACCCACACAGCGCTGGAAGCAGCAGCCGGTATGCGCCCCGAGAAGCCTGCCCATTTTGGTTTTTTTTACCAGGTCGGTCACATTCTGATGGATGTGGGTAAACCGGTTGATCTTTTTTCCGTTCAGGTGCGACGTTGCGGTCATTAGATCTTCGTGCTCAGGACGGTGGGCCAACTCATAAGTCTTGGCCACTGCATTCATCGAAGGACGGATAATCGGGTTGTCCACAGGATTGGAAATGCGTTCGCCGAACATATAAACCACGAGGTTAAGCTTACGCAGACTATCTTCATATTGCTTGGCTGTCTTCATCATTAAAAGCTCCTCCTTTATTCTGGCTTCTGCCAGCCATCCGGTGATTTCTGCGGCCTCCCTAAATGCTGGCACATGGCCTTGTCCGGAAGCAGACAGGCAATAGCTGAAAGATAAATGCGCTTCCGGATTTTTCAAGTCTGCCGCCGTCTCAAAAACATTGCAAGCAATTTTCCCGGCTGACAGATACCATTGCGCATATACGAATCTTTGCATGAACGGACAAAAGTCTCTATACTTTAAGCATCGTACGAAGTGTTACCCAACTCAATGGAAAACAATAATGTCCAACGAACCGCACAAAACCACTTTGATCAGAGAGCTGGCCAACCTACTGAGGGCGGGTATCGATTTGAACCGCGAGGTGTGCCACTATATCGATTCAACACTTGCGCCGTCATCTGCCGGGGAATTTGTGACCATGTTAACTGCAACGGACAACTGTGAGGCAGAGACGGTCATTGAGTTGATCTTTTTCCCCGACCAGGCCATGCAGGAACAACTCGAGCCGAGCGTGGGTGCCGCTGGTTTTTCAAAAGAAGATGAATGGGAAATTGCAGAAAAATTATGCCGGGCAAAGATCAGCGCACCGATTCGCTTCCCGGACCACAGGGGAGAGGCCAGGGTTGGCGTGTCTGAATCGGCTATAGGGCAGTTGGTGGCCCGCCTGAATCTGACCACGCGCCTCGCCCCGGCAATTGCCCAGGCTATTGACCAGGCGGTTTCAGGCCCTGAAACCGCCTGTCGGATACGGGTCAAGCTGAGAAATGCCAGAATCATGCAATCAGGAAATCAAATCGATTTTATCTGCCGCTTGATTCAACAAATATTTCCCAAGAATACCGATGAATTCTGGAAGACGCTGGATCTCGCCATTTATCTGCTGGAACAAATAAAGGCGGACGCTGATATTTACGGGGCCCTCATGGCGCATAAAAAACTGCTGGTGCAATCGCTTCAGGCAGCCGAAAAAAACCGGGAAGCCTTGGCCTCAAACACAGTTGAGGCACTGATCATGAGCGGCACCCCGATTATTTCAATATGTGTTGATTCAGCCCGGGAAACCATTGGCCGGATTGACCGCATCAGCCTTTTGATCTACGGAAAAACAGAATCTTTTCCGTTCCCGGAGACAGTACGGCAGACCGTGGATTTGGCGGACGCCGATAAAGGGGATATCGGGGCAATCATGCGGCTGCTCAACTCCTGATGGCTTCGCCCCGTCAACCGGTTACTGAAACCGCCAGACCTCTTCGGCCAACTCTTTCGCCGTTTCCCCCCATTTCGTATTTTTCCCCATGGCAGCCGCCTTGCTAAAGGTGGTATAGGCTTTTCGGTATTCATGGACATTGCGGTAGGCCTTTCCCAGGTCCACCAATATCCGGACCTGCTCCGGGGCCTCCTGACTGGCTTTTTCTAAAACCCGGACGGCTTTTTCGTATCTGCCCTGCTTGAGATACACCTGCCCGATTCCATGGAGGGCCTTGGGAAAGCCTGGCATTAATTCCAGCGCTTCCTCGTAATAACCCAGGGCTTTTTCATAATTGCCCTTATGAGAATGGATAAAGCCCAGATTGGTAAGCGAGAAATGCGGGGTGGCATAGAGCAGGTCATTCTTTACTTCCTTAAAGCATGCAATCGCTTTATCCCAGTTCTCGTTCTCCATATAGGCAGCTCCCAGGTTGTTTCTTGCCGGAGAAAAATCGGGGTTTAATTTCAATGCGATCTTGAAATGGGAAATGGCCTTTTCATATTCCTTCTTCGCCATGTAAGCCAGCCCCAGGTCATTTTGCAGATACGGGTCTTTTGCATAGAGCTGCTCGGCTTTAAGGAATTCGCGAAGGGCCCGGGTGTAGGCCTGCTGATTCATGTAGGCTTCCCCGAGTTCCTGAGAAGCTTTTGCCCGGTTCTTTTTCCGGGTCAAATCCCCGCTGGCGCATGCCGCCACGCTGAGCGCAAGAAGCAGGCAGAAAAACCCCAGCGGCCATTTTCGTAATTGCATCATCTTATTTTACCTTTTTTTTTGATGGACTCGTAAAAAGCCCCCTATCAATGCTTGGCTACCTGGATCAATTCGAACTCCTTGCAGGACAAAAAATACTGAATTTCCGGAGGCAACTCACCGTCAGTGATCAGAATTTTCCTTGCATCACCCGGCTTTTCAGGAATCGTTATAATAATGCCCGGTATACGAATCGAAATGTTGTCAATCCGTCGCCGTTCGGCCGCCCAGAACAGCGGCGGCCTTTCCTGGTCAATCGAGAACTCGGATAAGAGGTGACGGGCGATCTCATAATAATCCATCCCGTCCTGAATCTGAATCACGTCCAGTCCAATAGATTCAAGGGCTTTTATGGCATCGCCCTGCAAATCGCCAAAATCGATCAAAACCTCGCTTTGAGGCCCCATCGTCACTTTGTTCGTCGTGGCACGGACCTGGAAGCCCGCATAGGGAAATGACACGGCAACGTTGGCCTGGAAATCATAACCCAAAAGCAACAGGAACCGGCGCACAAATCCGGCAGGAGAGCCCGCGGTGAGCGTTCTGGCGTTTTCCAGGACAAGCGGATCCATCCGGGGGGGGGTGGCCGGCGCAAACGCATCCGGCCGATAGATCCAGTCCTCGACGACAATCCAGTGGTGCCCCAGGTATCGACGGATCTCAATCGGCGTCTGCGCTTTTTCATGTTCTATAAAATTCAAACATACCTTGCCGTCACCTGCCGGTCGATCATAAATAAATTCCCCGCGAACCGTCACGGATACGCCCTTGTCATTAAACGTCACCTTGTTTGTGCAGCCCTCCGGGTTGAGAGCCGGACAGAGCCTGCGAAAGATGTCGCGCAAAGAAAATCCCGGCTCCATCCGGATGACGGCCAAGTTCCGCCAGCTCTGCCTGATCACGGAAACGGCACTTTCTGAGAGTTCGCCCGTGCCGGCAAAAAGCAAGCGCAATCCGCCGGGCAATGCCATAATCGGTGTCTGATCAAGGGCTAAACGGTAATCCGGAAGACCCGCTCGGGGAAAGAAAAAATCCCCTTGAGCCATCAAGTCGCCATTAAGTATGCGTTCCGCTTTTTCATAAAGCGAAAATGGCCGGTCCGGCGATGATGGCGTCGCCGGCTGGCCCGTTTCCCTGGCGGGCTCTGCTGAGGCCCCTGCCGGGAAGCTTTCGGCCTCCTCCCGGGATTCGGAAGATTCCGCGAAAGGCTGCTGACTGAGGACATCCCCGGATTCGTCAAATATGGCGCCATACCACAAGGTATTGCGGACCGATGACTCGGGGAGCCGGATTTTGTCGCCGACATCAATAAAATTAAGGCTCCGGAGCCCCGGATTCATATATTTGACCAGCTCTTTTAATTTCAGATATTCTCTTTGCCCCAAACCACCGAACCGATCCACCACCAGATCCCATACCGTATCTCCCCCCCGGACCTCATAGACGGAAGAATTTCTAACCATCAGCTCGGGCAGATCAGAGACCATGATAATCGGGAGGGTAACGGTTCCCGTGGATTGCCCCTCAAGGGTGCCGGGGGGCAGGCTTTTTAAAGGGATAAGTATCCGGCGGCCGGGGTAGATCTTGTCAATGTTATTAATCTCTGGATTAATCCGTTTGAATATCCCCAGAAATTTGGGAAAATCTTCATGGGAAATTTCACCGCGCTGCTTGAAAAGTTTGGTGACAAAGTCATCCTTCTGGACAACATAGGGATCACAAAGGATATCGTGGCCCTGATCCCGGCGGACGCTGAATTGTTTTTTTAAAAATGCCGCATCCGCCGGCACCGGGGTCAAAACCCCGACAAACAGCAGCAAAACCAACAGAACAAATGAAAACGATAAGAGCCCACCGGCTTTCATCTAAACGGACACCCTTTTTAAATCAAGAATTCTGGCGATCTCTTCAGACATCCGGGCCACAAATGCCTCCAGGGATTGTCCGGAAAGCGGCTCGCCCGGCTCCGGGACTTTCTCAAGATCTGCCGGCCGAATCAACTCGGGCGCATTTATCAACTCCGGCTTTGGCGTTACTTCGTACTCCGACGGGAAGCTGTCAGCAAAATACAACTCCTGAAAGCCTGAAAACTTAAGGGCATGCGCAGTGGAATCCAGGACCACGCGCTCATGCGGGGCAACCAGGCCCTTTTCTCTGGCCGCAACGAGGCCTGCCAGGCATTCCCCGCCATGGGTACAGATTACATGGCCGTTGCGATTGGCTGTAAGGTACCAGTCCATGATCTGCTGTTCGGTGACCTGCGAAACATGCACCTGCTGACATCCTGCCATCCGGTTGTATTCTTCCACCAGGTGGATCACCCGGGGCATGGAGACGGGATTTCCGATCATCGCGGCCTGTGCGGCACTGGGACGGACATGCACGGGAGAAAAATGCCGCTTTTCCGGATCGGGTTCCAGGTAATATTTAAACACCGGGTTGGCGTGCTCGGACTGGACACCGATAATTTTCGGAAGCCGGTCGATAATGCCGATCTCGTAGAATTTTAAGAACCCGTTAATTACAGCCGTGATATTTCCGGCATTGCCGATGGGCACCACCACGACCGTGTCAGCGAGTTCATATTCAAAATACTGGGCGATTTCATAGGAAAAAGATTCCTGCCCCAGTATCCGCCATGCATTTTTCGAATTCAAAAGCGCCACATGATAGTTCTCGGACAAGGCTTCAACAATTTTCATGCAGTCGTCAAATACGCCGGGGACTTCAAAAACAGCGGCCCCGCTGCCAAGAGGCTGTGAGAGCTGCTGCGGGGTGACCTTTTTGTGGGGCAGCAGGACGGCGGATTTGACCCGCGGCTGCAAAAAGGAAGCATAGAGGGCGGCAGAGGCGGAGGTATCGCCCGTGGAAGCACAGACCGCAAGAATATCATCGGCATGTCCCTGCCGGAGCAGATATTGAATGTAGCTCAATGCGCTGGCCATGCCGCGGTCCTTGAACGAGGCGCTCGGATTCTGCCCGTCGTTTTTAAAAAATATCCGGGCGCCGGCGCTTTCCTGAAGGCTGGCATTGGACTCAATGATCGGCGTGTGGCCTTCGCCCAGATAAACCACGGAATCCAAAGGCATAATCGGGCCGATAAACTCATGGAAGCGGTATATGCCCTGCAGTGCCGGAATATTGAGCATCTTCCGGTAGTCAAATATCTGCTGCCAGGTTTTGCCGGGAACCGCTTTTAACCGATCAAACTCCGGATCAAACAGCAAAAGCACCTGGCCGCAGTCCGGGCAGGTGTACAAGAGCTTCTCAATCCCGTATTCCGCCCCGCAGCCCAGACACCGATAAATCAACCGGCCGGCGGGCGCCGGTATCAGGTACGGCTGTATATGTTCAGGAAATTCAGCCGGTTTCATGTTGCTATCTCTTCCTTTCCACCCATGTAAGGCCGCAACGCCTCCGGGATCACGACACTTCCGTCAGCCTGCTGGCAATTTTCCAGAATCGCGGCCACCGTGCGCCCTACAGCCAGGCCGGATCCGTTTAACGTATGGACCGGCTCCGTTCCCTTCGTACCCTTGCGGCGCATCCGGATGCCCGCTCGCCGGGCCTGGAATCCCAGGAAGTTGCTGCAGGAGGAAATTTCCCGATACTTTTCCTGAGCCGGCATCCACACTTCTATATCATAAGTCTTGGCCGCTGAAAACCCCAGATCACCGGAACAGAGGATCACCACGCGGTAGGGCAGGCCGAGGCGCCCGAGCACCTTTTCAGCATCCCCCAAAAGCTTCTCCAGTTCATCATAGGAGTCCTCCGGGGCAACAAATTTTACAAGCTCCACCTTGTTGAACTGGTGCTGCCGAATCAATCCGCGGGTGTCCTTTCCGTGAGAGCCCGCCTCGGAACGGAAACACGGTGTATAAGCAGTGTAGTATATCGGCAGATTTTCCGCATCAAGGATTTCATCCTGGTAGATATTGGTAACGGGAACTTCTGCAGTGGGGATGAGGAAGTACTCCCAGTCTTCAAGCTTGAACAGATCGGCTTCAAACTTGGGCAACTGCCCGGTGCCGGTCATGGATTTGCGGTTGACGATAAAGGGGGGCAGCACCTCGGTATAGCCGTTTTCCGTGGTATGCATATCGAGCATAAATGATATAAGGGCCCGCTCCAGCTGTGCGCCGGCGCCAAAATACAAAGGGAAGCGGGAACCTGTAATTTTGGCCGCCCGTTCAAAATCCAGGATTTTTAATCTCTCGCCAATATCCCAGTGGGCCAGGGGCGGAAAATCAAACACCGGCGGCTCCCCCGCTTGTTTGACCAACAGGTTCTCCGAATCATCCTGACCGACAGGGACCGAGGCATCCGGTATATTGGGAATGCGGATCATAATATTTGTCAGGGCTTGCTCACATTCGGCCAGTTCCTGCTCCATCTCCTTGATTTGCCCCGAAACCTTCCGCATCTCGCTTACCTGGTCCCCGGCATCGCCCCCGCCTTTTTTCTGTTCGGCAATTTCATCGGATACGACATTTCTGCGGTGCCGCAGCCCCTCAATTTCGGACAATATTTCGCGCCGCCGGGTATCAGCGGCCTTAAAGGCATCCAGATCTAACAATTCGCCCCGTTTTTCCAAAGCCTCCAAAACCGCCGATAAATTTTCCCGAACGTACTTGATTTCCAGCATAGCGTACCTATATTAATAATTTGATTATTATATATAAATTACCATAAAATATTATAAGTTATCATTCATCCCATGAGGCGTCAATAATTATTGAAAATTCCGATAAAATCAGATATGGAAGGTGTATATTTTCTTTGATGGAGAAAAGATCGATGGAGGATGTTAAAGATAAAAAGCAGGAATTGCGAAGGCTTATTGAAAAAAAACTGGAGCCCTTGCCCCGCAGCGAAAGCGAAAAAAAACTGCGGGCGATTGAGGAACACCTGTTTGAGTTTGCCAACTTTATTGAAGCCGAAGTATCCCTGCTCTATATCAATCAGCAGCAGGAGGTTGCCACGGACCGGATAATTCGGCGATGTATGGAGAGCACAAAGGATATTGTGCTGCCTCTTTTTGATAATAAAAACGGTGGTGCCAAGCTTTTCAAAATTCAGGATATGGCTGCAGATCTGCGCAAGGGCGGCGGCAATATATTGGAGCCGAATCCCAAACGCTGCAAACAGGTCCAGATGAACCATATTGATATTGCAATTATCCCGGGGATTGCATTTGACGAAAAAGGCGGCCGTCTGGGTACCGGCGGCGGGCGCTACGACCGGATTATTCCAAAACTTCCGGGCACGGCCAGAAAAGTGGCCTTTGCCTTCGAGGACCAGATTACCCAGTTGGTTCCCATGGAATCGCACGACAAATTCGTGGATATTATTATCACTGAAGAGCGCATTATCTATAAAATTTAGTCCAGGCATTACAAAATCATCCGCTCAGCGCTTCACCCACTGAGTTCATCCGGGAAACGATGGGGGCCGCCAAACCCCATGCAAACCACTCTGCGCAGTCATTCCAATCACGCATAAATGGAAGCTATGAAACCTATTGTCGCAATTATCGGCCGGCCGAATGCCGGAAAATCCACCTTATTCAACCGCATCACCAAAACCATGGACGCACTGGTTGATGATTTCCCGGGAGTTACGCGGGACCGGCATTACGGAACTGCCGAATGGAACAATGTCGGCTTCACGCTTATTGACACGGGCGGTTT
>P_1C_Sed_2_UnCtyDRAFT_1000606_pt1 | contig 10769 bp, 11 predicted proteins | sample Pon1CUnioCityCA_4_FD_10229 | JGI IMG/M metagenome (IMG submission 10229) | reverse complement strand
AAGATTCTAATGGAAGAATTTTTGGCTCCCATGGGAATCAGCCAGTATCGCTTGGCCAAAGATATAAGCGTTTCTCCCCGGCGTATAAATGAAATAGTGCATGAGAAACGATCCATTACTGCCGATACAGCACTTCGCCTCGGTCGTTTTTTTGGCATGACTCCTCAATTTTGGCTGAATCTCCAGAATCGTTATGACCTGGAAATCACAGAGGACTTGATAGGAAAACGACTTAATAATGAAGTAAATACACTTCAGAGGGAAGCAACAAATTTTCACTAAGGTTATAACCAGTCAGCCCAGGCGACAGCCGGGGCGGGCGGAGTTTTGACAAGCCGGGGGGAATTGAGCATCAACCATCTTTAAACAAGTCAGTGGAAGCCCTGGCTGCTCCTGGCTTCCAACGTTCTCGCGCCGAGCAAAGCATGGCGTATCTTACAGGGTGAAAGTCCCTGTCGGGGGGAAAGCCAGCCACAAGGGGAAGGACCTGACGGAAGCACGCAGCCCACAAAGGAAACTCGTGCCGGACATGTAGGGCTGGATAAACACGAGCAAACCTCACTGCGGGGAATAGCAACTGGATCTTGTAACAGGCAACTGTGAAGATCCGTGCGGAAGCGAGTGCAACCGAGGAACCGGATGCGGGAAAACCGCACGTCCGGGTCTGTGCGGGGGGCGCCGGGTAACCGGCGTTCCTACCGCGCGAGCCGTGTACATAATCATGCTATGGAGATAGACATTATGACAGGAAATCAGGTAATTCGGTTACTTTTTTCTGTGCTTCTTATACCAATTGGAGCCGTTATGATTCTTCTGGCAGCAAAGGGGACTGCTGGCATACTTATTTCGAATCTTGGTCTCGCATTTATTGTAACAGGTGTCGTTAGTACTTTTCACGAGAGCGTTATTCGACGTTTAGAAAATAGTGAGGCAGCATGTGCTGTTGCAAATAAAGTTCATGATAAATTAAAAGAAGCACCGCTTTCGGCAACTGGTATTAAACTTGTCTCTTCAGTTAGAAAAGGATACTCAGGCTATTATCAATGGGCCTTAAATAATGGTACCGAGGAAATTTTCTTTGCCGGTCGTTCTGTACTCCACAGAATTGATGCGGATTTTCGGGAACGATCCATTGGAACAGCAGAATCACTAATCGCAAGGCGACTTTCTGAAGGGGCAAGCTTTAAAATAATGTTTGTAAACCCCTTATCTGGTTTGATCCATCGTCTTGCTGAGGAAGAAGGACAAACAGAAAATCAACTATTGTCGGATGTCGCAATTTCTCTGGGGATATGCCAAAGGTTACATAAAATTATTAAATCTGATAAACTTCCAATAGATGCAAACCTTGATATTCGAGTATTCGATGAAATTCCATATTTTGCTTATCACCGTGTGGCTGATCATGTAATTATTGGTTTTTATTTTTCTTCATTACTTGGGCATGCTTCGGCAGCTTATGAAGTTGTTGATCGCCAGACAAAAGAATTTTTTGGGGAACATTTTTTATCGATATTTGGTAGGGCAAGTAATGAATATCTTTTAAAAATTGATCAGCATAGCCGTAATCCAAAATTAAATATTAAATTAATCAATCAACTAAGGGAACGGCTTATCGAAAAAATAGGAGATGAAAAAACTAACGAATTGATGGGGGAAAAGAAAGTATGAAATTTCTCGTGGCCAAGTCAGCCCAGGTGACAGCCAGGGCCGGTGGACTTTTGATAGACCGAAGTAAATTGAATATCACTCAACTTTGATCAAGATAGTGGAAGCCATGGCTGCTCCTGACTTCCAACGTTCGCTTCCAAAATATTGACACTTAAGCATTATGATGTTATAATATTATATAAGTAAATTGGAGGTGAAAATATGGCGACATTGTCAAAACGCTCAACCATCTATTTAGATCCGGTATTACATAAAGCATTGCGCCTTAAATCTGTTGAAACATCACGGTCAATGTCTGAGATAATTAATGAAGCTTTGAAAGAAGCATTTGCCGAGGATGCTGAAGATCTTGCCGCATTTGATGAAAGGGCTGACGAGCCATTGATCAGTTATGAACAAATGATCAAGAGGCTTAAAAAAAATGGCCGCATATAAAATATTTTTCAAAAATTCGGTTTGGAAAGATTTGAAGCAGATACCGGATAAAGATTTAACAAAAATACTCGCCTGTATTGAATCTCTCGGTGATAACCCCCGTCAGCCTGGGTGTAAAAAGCTCAGTGATCAGGAAAAATATCGTCTGCGATATGGCAGTTACAGGATATTATACTCAATCCAAGATGACGAACTTACTATTTGGATTGTGAAAGTTGGTCACCGTAAAAGTTTGTATAGCTGATGCGAACCAACCAGCAAATTCAATCTGGGATCCCAAAAGCTTGGCAGTTTGAGAATTCGTAACCGCTCAATTAACCGCATCTTCACAGCATAAAAGGACTGTGCCATGATCCTCCGAAAATTACAATTATTGAAGGAGGCATCCTGGCGCAATCCCGAAAAGTCGAAAATGCAAGAAAGCGTGGCATCTGGAAAAAGCCTCTCAAGGACTGCTCTGCCAGCGGCCGGACCCAGGTGGATTACTGCCGGGATCACAATCTCAGCCGCCGCCAGTTCCCGTATTGGAAGAAAAGGCTGCATCCGCCGGATAGCCCTGCGTTTATCGAGCTCCGGGTAGCCCCGGAAAATAAAAAAAGCCGGCTCCCCTGCGGCTTATGGCCGGCGGCTGCCAGGTGGCTGTTGAGCGTGATTTTGATCCGGTAGCCTTGCAGCAGCTCATCGGCGTCCTGTCGAGGCTGTAATGTTTCTGCCGCACCATACCCGGGGTATTTGGCGCTGGGCAGCACGGACATTTGCAAACAGATCAGCGGCCTTTCGATCATGGTGGCCGGACAATATCTATGATGTCTGCGAGGTTGACGATCGCCAGTTTGCCTGGCTTTTGGAAGGCCTGGATATCCACCAGAGCCGGGCACACAAAAAACTCAAATACACGACACTATATTAAGCGTCGACAGCACAAAATTTTTTAATTTTAAAGTCCTATAAGACTCTACATAATCAGGACTTTATGTTATAGTTTGGTCATGAAACCCGATACTACAATACTTCCCGACGACCATGATGCACTCAAGGCAATGATCATCGAATTTGCCGAACACTATGAGGCATCCAAAAAGCCCGCGAATACCTGGCCTGAGGCCCCGGCTGCCCAACCCCATTGAAAAAGACAGGGGGCGAGATGAAAAAACTGGTCTTTGGCTTAATCTTTTTGCTGGTCTTGATTATGGGCGCGGGCTATGCCGTTTATCACCCGTTTTCGTCCCCCGGCCGGACGGAGGCGGCCGATCCCCGTGCCGGCCGTGCCGTCATCGAGGCACAAAAACGCCCTGCGGGAAAAATCAGGACCCTTTCCAACCAACTGGATCTACCTGTCCGAGACTTACGGTACCCGGCGGGAGCCGGGCAACCGCATCCTCATTGAAAAGGGCCAAAATTACGGCTGGCCGTGGACGGTCGGCGCGCCCGGCATCAAAGGGTTCAAGGTTCCGCTTATGCTTTTCCCGGACCTTCACCTGCCCCCGGCGGCGGACGACGACCGGATCATGCGGTTGGTTCCGGGGGATTGAGCGTAATGCGGGCCTATTTCCACCTTTTTGGCTTCAAATACGGCATGCTTGTTCGGGCAAGCGCAAAACGGCCCTACATTCCGGGGAAAACAGGGCACATCACCCACCGATGCCATAATCTGCTGCGGTATCAAAAAGCCGTTGCAGACCGGGTTGTTGGATGGTAGTTTACCTGCTTATTAACCCTCATCCATTTAATTTGTAAACTCAGGAGAAAACGGCTTGCTTACTGAAATTACTGCACAGGCGCTCAACACAGCGCAATTTATCAATGAAAAGGCAGAGGAGATTAAAAGCACTGTCGGAGACGGATGGGCCATCAATGCCCTTTCCGGCGGCGTCGATTCATCCACGGTTACCCTGCTCGGGCATCGCGCCCTGGGCGATCGCCTGAAAACGGTATTCATAGAAAACGGGCTGATGCGTGCGGGCGAGGCCGAACAGGTTGCCGGTTTTTTTCGCGAGCTTGACGTTCCGGTCGAAGTGGTCGACGCGCGCGAGGAGTTTTTCGCAGCGCTAAAGGGGGTAACCGACCCGGAGGCCAAACGTGAGGCCGTCACCCAGACCTTCTACCGTGAGGTCTTCGGGCGGCTGGTCCGTGAAAGCGGGGCAAAGCATCTGGTCCAGGGGACGATCCTGACCGATATCGACGAGACAGTTGCCGGCATCAAGCGGCAGCACAATGTGTTTGAACAGCTGGGGATTGACCCCCAGGAAGCGTTCGGCTACGGGATTATTGAACCACTGATCCAGCTGCGCAAGGTCGGGGTGAGAAAGGTGGGCCAGGCGCTGGGCTTGCCCGAGGAGCTGTTTAACCGCATTCCTTTTCCGGGTCCGGCCCTTGCTGCCCGGGTCATTGGCGAGGCCACACCGGAGCGTATCGAGACGGTCCGGAAGGCCACCGCGATAGTAGAGCGGCTTTTGTCCGGATGCGGCGCCTTCCAGTACATGGCTATCCTGCACGAAGACCGGGTTACCGGTATGCGCGACGGTCAGCGTGATTTCGGCCAGCAGATTGAGGTTCGGTGCTGGGACAGCGTGGATGCCCGTACGGCCACGCCGACCCGACTTTCATTCGAGACCCTCCGGCAGTTGGGACAGGAAATTGTTGCCGCCGTACCCGGCGTGGTCAGTGTTACCTATAATATCGCGTCAAAACCGCCGTCCACCATAGAAGCCGTTTAGTTCGATAATCAAGTAACCGCCCTGGCCCCGGTTTTTTTGTCAACTCTGTTTTTCTGGGATTCAGAAACGCCATTTTTTTTATGGCATTAGCAAAGCGGCATCCCATACCCGGGCGAAAAAATGACAGACCAACCACCGATGCCATAAGCGAGAGTTTTTGCTCAAATTTGCAAAAGCACGTCACCCATAGCTGCAGCGCTTTATTATTTGATTTTTTTGTCATGTATAAGCCGTTTGCCACATAAAATTTCCGGGGAAATAGGATATTGCCATGCATCAGGAGCAATCGGGCCTTGGGCTATTGATGGCGCAGCTCGACAAATGGCGGCATTTTGCGGCCTACAAGCTTGAACAGCGGGTCGACATCCTTTTCGGGATGTTTCTGCCCGACATACTCGAGGCCCGATTTGGCACCCCGATGAGCGCGACCGTGGTGCCGGAGTTTCCGTTTCCCCAGGAAGTGCTTCTAGGCGTTCAGAACCCAACCCTTCGATCGGATCGTATCGATTTTGCCGCAATCAACCGAAACAGAGATAAGTTTTTCCTTGTTGAACTCAAGACCGACACGGCCAGTATCAGCGACACGCAGCTGAGCAAGCTGCTGCAGGTTTGTGCGCCAGGCCGGGACGGGGTCATGCTCCACTGGCTGAGTGCGGTCCTTGACCTCGCCAAGCCGGCCGCCACCAATCATACCCGGAAATATCTGCATTTACTCAGCGAGCTTGAAAGTTGGGGGCTTGTCGGCTCACTGGATGAGGCCAGGGAAGCGGCATGGTCATTGAATAGGCGAGGCCTCACATCTGCCATCGAGCAGGCCAAGCCGATCCATAACCCGGCTTGCCGCGCCCGTCTCAAAAAAATGCAGCTGATTCCGGTGATGATCTGTCCGAAAGCAGAAGAATCCCGCACCCGGATGAAGGATGCGGCTGACCGGGAAGATTTGCATATACTGTATTTTTCTGATGTGGCCGCAGGCTTGGAGCAGCTTGGCGATCCAAATGCAGCCTTGTTTGCGGGTTTTTTAAAAAAATGGGAAGAAATGCCTGCTGCCCGGAAACCGGGCCACCCATAAAAAGGAACTTTCTTGATACTCTCCAAATCCAGGTTCATGGCGGGGCTGCAATGCAAAAAGTATCTTTGGCTGGAAGTACACGCCAGGCGGCGACGTGAACCCTTGTCAGAGGAACTCAGGCGGCGGTTCGCCTGGGGGCATCAGGTGGGAGAAGCGGCCCGTCATTGGCGGGGTGACGGTGTGCTGATCGGACTGGATCCCAGGCGCCCTGAGCAGGCGGCTGAAGATACGCGCGAGGCGCTCAATGCGGGGGCAACGCGGATTTTTGAGGCGGCTTTTCTCACAAAGGGCTGTTTTGCAGCGGCTGACATTATCGAGGAAATTCCCGGGGGCCGCTGGCGTATGCTGGAGGTGAAGGCTTCAGGCGGCGTGCGAGCACCCTATATTACTGATCTGTCCTTTCAGGCCCGGGTTGTCAAAGGCGCCGGACTGGTAGTCAAGGAGGCAGGGGTCGTTCATCTGTCAGATGGGTCAGAGCCCGGCGCGCCAATTACATTTTCCCTCAGCGACGTTACCGGCAAAGTATTGTCCCCAAGCGCGTGGATCGACAGCGAGATTTGGCGGCTGCAGGGCGTGATGGCCGGCCCTGAGCCTTACGTGGACAGGGGCGATCATTGCAGCCGCCCCTATAGATGCCCCTACTCATCATATTGTCATGCCCTGAACGGATAAAGCGGTCAGTTTAGACTTTTTTCATCCGGTTTAACCTGATCGATCATTTGGGCCAGCTCGTGAAAAAAGGGCTGGCTGAAGCGGGTTTTAACGAATAACAGGGATTTGATCCTGTTTTGATCCAGTTCGCTGGAGCCCAGGAGATACTTGAAGCGGCCGGCCGCATCCAGCTTTTCTTTGAATTTCTGTGCACCGCCGGCAGGCTTTGCAAGAAACATGGCAAAGTTATTCACTGTCTTCAACACCTCATCCATGTTCAGATAAAAAATGTTGCGGCGGCTCAGGATGCTGGTTTTTAATCGCTCATCTGTCAGATCCTGAACAAACCCTTTATTTTCGTCCGCATTCAGGGCTTTTTTAAAAATTGGCTTCCCTGAAGCGAGCAGGAGTTTCTGGTCCTCAACCCCGGCGTAGATCTGCACCATCCCTGGATTCAAAACATAGGCATCCGTGCCGCCCACCTTTTGACGGCTTACCAGGGCCTGTTGGTCAGGGGGCAGCAGTTGGATGGCCTTGTCAATGACCTGCATCATCCGTTTTTCATCCCTGACCCCGGCGGTAAAAAGGGCGTTGTAATTCAGCATCGTTATGCTGGCCCCATCGTAGCATCCGAGATTGACGCTTCCGCTCAGGTTGTCTAACAGATCGGTTTCAATATCAATGCCGGTTTTTTCCCTGAACGCCTCCATCCGGTTTGTTATGGATTCATCCGGCGCCGGCGGCATCATGTCATGGATCATTTGATAGTAACCCTTTATATCAAGGCCAAAGGAAAGCAGCAGGGCGGCGGGCTCCGTTATGCTTAAAAGCTTCTGCCGATTTACGTATTCCTTGTTCCACAGCTTTCCCATCCCGTGACCGTCAACCAGGGCGATCGTGGTGTTGACCGCCAGGTCCGGGCTGCCAAGGTCCGCGGTCATGACGGCGGACCTGTATTGCCTGAGCTGCGCCATGGTATCGGCAGTCTGGGCGGACTGACCGGCGGCTGCCTGCTTGAGCTGTTTTGCATTGGCTTCAACCATGTCGGCAATATTGAAATAAACCAGCAGATCGCGGGTTAAATCCGTATCTGATGCGATATCCCGGAAAGCTTTGGCATCGCTCAGGGAGTCGTTGTCTGCAAGAACGGATTCAAGAAACACCTGCGGGTCGGCTTTTGCATTAACCGTCAGGTAAAGGTATGAATCTTTAACGGCAAGGCAGCCCTTTGCTTTCTTGTTGTTCCATTTGATAAACGGCACGCCGTCTTTTTCAGCTTCCACAAAAAGCACATTGTTTCTCTCAAGCCCCGATCGGATCGTCTCCATTGCCTCAGCGCCGTCCGATACCGGAAGCAGCCCGAACACATCAAACTCGACATCCTGGCTTTCCGCCGACTTGACTTTCATGTTGGTTCCTGCCAGGCAAAAGGGCTTTTTGAGATCAACTCCTTTCTGTTTGAGTGCTTCCGCATTCAGCGGGTTAAACCCCAGTCCGGTCTTGATCTGCTCGATGTCTTTTTCTTCCAGAGAAACGCCCATAATCGAGTTTTGCGAGACGGCAAAGTTTTCGTAGAATTTTTCCAGAGCTTCAAACTTGACCAGGAACTGGGTGCTTTCAGGCAGTCTGGACAAAAAGGCCATTTCTTCGGATTGTCCAGTAAGCAAGCCTTTTGCGGCCTTTTCGCCTTCTTCACCGTTGGAACATGCAGCCAGTGCCGTGGCAGAAAAAATTAAAACATAAACCAGCAGTATCCGTATTTTTTTCATCGTCGGTCCCGTGTAAAAAATGAAGTGGAAAATTATGTTTATCCCTGAGAAAATATTGCAGAAGCAGTGCTTTTATAGGATAAAAACATTTCCTGTGCAAACAAAATCTATAACAAGAGTGGTCTCCAGGGGGGCTCCTGTTGGCAGACGGATCGAAAAGAGAAAAAAATAGCTCCTGTGCGTGCAGTGATCAGTGTTTTGCTTTCAAGGCGATGTAGGCGACTTGCCTTTTTTTTATCCCTCAGTGAATCAGGTGGTCGGTAGTTGATTTTTCGAATGGGATGCGGGATAATACTATCTCCGTCTCCCGGGACATTCGAAAGGGAGGCCGTCCTTCGGGTTTATTTGGCGCAACAGGTTTTTTCAAAGAGCCGGAAGAAGTCCGGCAGTTCGCAATCACTCGCATTAAGCCATGCAAGGACAACCCGAGTTGGCTTGGTCGGTTTTGCAGGCACCGGCCCATGTTATGTAAAGCGGCATTCATCATTGAGGCAGAGAGGTTTAAAATGGAAAATTTTTTTCAATGGAAAAGATGGCGTTGCGGCAGTCTGGTTTTTTTATTAACTTTTTTTTATCTTACCGGGGTTCAGGGGGCGACGGTGATTGACCACACCTGCACGGACCTCAATCAAATTCCGGAGGAATATATTGAAGCCGCCAAGGACAGCCTTCATATCGCCTATCAGCATACATCTCACGGGAGCCAGTTAATCTCCGGCATGAATGCCCTTCAGTCCTATCCCCCATTCGGTTCCAGGTACGGCTGGAGCGACTCCGGCGAAACCGGGTACCTGGACCTCGACGATTACGGTATTCCCGGTTCGGAGCCGGATTTGAGCCAGGGCGACTACATTGACGGCAACGGGGTCACTCCCTGGGTTACAGCCACCCGAAATCTTCTGGACAATCCTGACAACAGCCATATTAATGTCATCATGTGGTCCTGGTGCAGTATCAATATGCATAATGCCCAGCGTTATGTGGACAACATGGAAAGCCTGATTTCCGAATATCCGGACATTGATTTTATTTTCATGACCGGGCATGCCCAAGGACAGGGCGAAAACCTGTACGATGATCCCCAGGAAAATGGCGACGGGCATGTTCATTACAACAACCAGCTGATCCGGCAGCACTGCATCGATCACAACCGGATTCTTTTCGATTTCGCGGATATCGAGGCCTATGATCCGGACGGCAATTATTACTGGGACCTGGCCATGCAGGACAACCTGGATTATGAGTCGGATGGAAACTGGGGGGCGGAATGGATTGCCGCCAATCCGGCATCGGAACTGGCTGTATTGGCACAAGGAGACGGCAGCTCGTACAACGGATGCAGTTCGTGCGCGCATTCAGCAACGCCTGAAGAGGCCACCCTTAACTGTGTGTTAAAGGGAAGGGCGGTGTGGTGGCTGATGGCCGAACTTGCCGGCTGGAATGGCAGTAGCGTCAGCTCCGGTGCCGTTGCACCCATAAATTTTCTTCTTTCTGAAGAGTAGAAGAACGGGAAATTTTTCCCCGGAGATCCGGTTTTATTTTGGGTGTGGCTCTTTTGCATTTGCCTAAAATTTGATTGTTTGTTGTTCTATGCGCTTTCATAGCAAAAAAGTTTTACTTGATCCGTCTTAGATGTGCATGCTTTTTCTTTGAACACGGCGCGGCTGGTTTGATCGTATTTGGAACAATGCCTTCATCATATTTGGATCGGTGGGTTCGTTCATACTCGCAGGCTTCATGAAAACGCCAGTATTCTTCAAAATCCCGGTTGGAGCGAAGCGCACGCAAGGACAATATCGCCTCTGCTCCTGTCAGGCTCCATCGGGCACCGGTGATTTCCATTCGATCCTTGACCAGATGCCGGCAAGCACCTTCGATAACTCCGGTGGCAATGGGCAGGCCTTGGGCGAGGTAGCGATCATAACGCAGATACGGCTTATGATTGATCAAGTATTTGGCGCATTTATCGACGGGCTTGCGGGTTTCCGGTTCAAGATGGCGTTTTGTGGCACTGCGGCGCAGTGTGCGGATCTGGGGCTTGTTTCCATCCACAAGGGCCACCCATTTTTTTTCATGTCCAGGATCCCGGGCTCTGGCCTCTTCAAACATTTCTGCGATAACTTCTTCGGGTGTTTTCTTAATGCTCGCCCAAACCCGTTTATGTTCCGGGCTGGGCCGTTGTGAACCGGAAAAGTCCCCACTGATAACATCTTCCGGACTGCGAATAACAGGAGGGATTGTATAAACCGTCGAAACGGTGGCCATGCGTTTGGCGTTTTTTTTCTCTCCCCGGGAAAGTCGTTTGTCCATTTTATGTGTGCGGTTTTCAGCCGCCTTTCGGGTTTGTTCCCGCAAATCCTGGGGGCGCATCACGATGCCTTTGCCATCGACACTCAGGGCCAGTACCGAACCGGTATCCGAGGCAACAGCTGCTGCTTCATGACGCTGCCGGTA
>P_1C_Sed_2_UnCtyDRAFT_1000605_pt1 | contig 10776 bp, 9 predicted proteins | sample Pon1CUnioCityCA_4_FD_10229 | JGI IMG/M metagenome (IMG submission 10229) | reverse complement strand
TATTGGCGGAATGACGGGGGGAAATTTCGCAAAAAAAAAATCATCGACCATTTCAATGCCGCGATTTCAAAGGATGAACACGGTTATTTCCTTTGCCAGCAAAAGGGCGATGTATTTGAAAAGGTCTATTTTCCCTATGAGGATACCGCGCTTTTTGTATTTGACGTTGATTTCGAAACCGGGGGCCCGGCCCCGGACATCACGCTGGTGTTGAATACCCGACGCAAACTGTCTTTAAATCCCCGCCGCCTCTATATCCAAAACGATTGCCTCTACGTCAAAGAAAATGATGACATCATCAAATTCACCGAGCGGGCCCTAATGAAGCTCTCGGCTGTTTTGGATGAAAAAAATGGCCAATTCTGTATTCACGCCAGCGGCAGCGAACACCCGATTCCTGAATTAGATTAACTTTTAATTGCGCAGCAGATCATGCAGCCTCGCACACCGCCGGTTAAAACGATCATCATCGATATCCCGCGGCCGGGCGAGGTCAATATCCACCAATTCTTTCACCTTTCCCGGATTTTTCTCCATGACAATGACCCGGTCCGCAAGCGTGACCGCCTCCCGGACATCATGGGTGACAAACACGATGGTATGAGAGAGCGTCTCCCAGAGCCTGAGCAATAGATGCTGCATCTCCTCCCGGGTCTGTGCATCCAGGGCCGCGAATGGCTCATCCATTAAAAGAATTTCAGGCTCAAGGATTAAAACCCGCGCCAGGGCCACCCGCTGTTTCATGCCGCCGGAGATCTCGCTGGGCAGATAATCCCGGAAAGCGGAAAGCCCCACCAGAGAGAGATACCGGTCCACCAGTACCTGACGCTGACGACGGGGGATGCCCTTGCCCTTTAAGCCAAACGCCATGTTTTCAACAACCGTCAGCCACGGAAACAGCGCATCCTCCTGAAACACCACGCAGCGGTCCGGCCCGGGACGGGCAATGGGTTTGCCGTGCAGCCGCACCCCGCCCTCGCTGGGCTTTAAAAATCCGGAGAGAATATTTAAAAGGGTGGTCTTCCCGCAGCCGCTGGGGCCCAATATACAAAGCATCTCCCCTGGTTGCACGTCAAAGGAAACACCCTCAAGCACGGGTAAAAAGGACTGGTTCATCCGATACACCCGGCCCAATTCACTGATTTCAAGAATTGGCGGGGCTGAGATGCCGGGCGGTGGGGAGATATGACNTTAAAATTGGATGTCATGCGGATCTCCGGGCACTTTTCAGGCAAAATTTCATGGACGCATCAAGCAGCTGATCGGACAGCCGGCCGATAACCGCGATAATGATAATCCCGACGATGATCACATCAATGCGGCCCACCATTCTGGCGTCCATAATTACCGCCCCCAGACCGTTGGTCACCCCGGTAAGTTCCCCTAAAACCAGGTAGGCCCATGAAATCCCCAGGCCCAATCGCAGCCCCGAAATAATATAGGGCATGGCGCTTGGCAGAAGGATTGCAAATGTGCCCCGCAAACGGCGAATTCCCATCATGGCGCCGGCTTGCAACAGGACTGGGCTGACCTGCCGAACCCCGCTGGCGGAATTGATGTATATCGGGAAAAAGGCTGCCAGGGCCACGAGAAATACCGTGGTTTTAAGCCCAATCCCGAACCATATCAAAGCCAGCGGCAGCCAGCTGATTCCCGGCACCGCCCGGATGCCGTTAACCGAAGTGCTCAGCAGGCGGTCCACCACCGGCAGCCGACCGGACATCACCCCCAGCGGAATGCCCAGTGTCGCTGCCACGGCAAACCCCACGCCCACTCGTACCAAGCTTGCCCCCGCGTCTGTCAAAAAACGGCCCGCATACATGCCGTCCCCCGGGGAGCCGAAAATATAGGCATATCCGCAGTCTAATATGTCCACAGGATGCGGCAGCAGATAAGCCGGCAGGATCCGCATTTCGGCGACAATCAGCCATCCGGCAACGAACACCACTGGAATAATCCATGGCAGCAGGCGATTTAGGGCAAGACCGCTTTTTTCTCGGTCTCGGTTATCCATGAAAGTCTTCTAAAAAAATTGAAATTATTTTTAATTATTCCAATAGCTTTTGCCGTTGTCATTCCGAGGAGCGCCAGCGACGAGGAATCTTATTGTAAAGATTTCTCGCTGTCGCTCGAAATGACAGTATGGACGGATATTCAGGGCCTTTTTGAGTTGCTTTCTGCAAAAATGCCGTAATGGCGGCCTAAACCGCTTTTTGCGAAGCCATCATTCATTGGACGAAAGCTCCGCCCTTACACGCTCGACAACCGACAGGTCAAACATCTGCCCATAATCCGGCTGTCCCTGGATCATGCCAAGCGCCGCCATACGCTCCCCCAGCGCTTGGGTCCGCCGGATGAAATCCGCATCCATATCCCAGGCAAGCTCCATATTGGCAGCCGCCTTTTCCAGGATGGATTTATCCGTACCAAAATCTGCGGCCCGGCCAAGCCATTTGTCCGGCTGGCGAGTCAGGTGCCGACTGGCCAGGGCGTGGGCTTTGACTAACTGATATACCTTCTCCGGATGCTTTTTAAGAAATGTTCGGGTCACCAGCATGCCGGCATTAATCGTACCGATGGATTCCCCGTAATACGGGTAAGAAAGAATCTTGCCGTAGCCCTTTTCAACCGCAAGAGTCGGAAAGGGTTCGCCGGATAAAAACCCGTCAATGCTGCCCCCGGCCAGGGCTAACGCCATATCAAAAAAATCAACCCGCATGAGTTTGACATCTTTTCTCGGGGACAGCCCGTTTCGCGTCAGCGTCTCCCGCAGCAGAATCTCATGCATGGTGCCGGGCACATAGCCGATCCTCCGACCTTTGAGATCCTTGACAGTCTCAATGCCCGCATCCTTTTTGGCCACAAGCGCCGAGCATTTGTTGCACAGGGCCGCCACCAGGACAACCGGCTGGCCCATGGCGGCCGAATGGATGGCATGGGCCAGGGTGGTCCCGCACATATCCAGGCTTCCGGCCAGAAGCGCGGTCTTCTGGTCTGCCGGATTGGTAAACGGATAACGGTCACCCGATGGGTATCCGGAAGAAAATCGTTATAAAAAAACGGCTGGATGGTTTGTGCGGTCTTCCAGGTGCCGATATTTAAATTCTCCGAATACCCTTCAGCTGTAAATATGAGCATCAGAGAAAAAAAGAGCACGATAATAATAACGTATCTTAAAAAACTCCGCACAGCCAACTCCCCCAATCAATCCAAGTTAAAGTGCATTTTCCCCGGCCTGCCCGATACCTTCAAAACAATTGGACGGCCGCATGGGATCCATTCCCATTTCCCGGTGAATCTGCTGAGTCATCAAAAGCGATTTGCCGCGTCCCCCCTCTACCTGGGAAGCCCCGTCCCGGGGATTGGATCCGACCTCCGGGAAGAATAGGTTAGCGCCGGCCATCAGGGATGCGGTATGCGGCTCATGCGTGCAATGGGCCTTGGGCACATCGCCCATAACCAGCCGGCTGACCGCCACCATCCGCGCCATTTCAAGCTCGGTGATCATGCCGTATTTCTCCATGGGTGAGCCGGGAAAATTGATTCGCCGCATCACGCCGCTGTAGGTAGCCCCATGTTTTCGGGCGAGAAACATCAGATCCACGATTTCCTCAATGGCATGCTCAGGGCCCACCGGCTCCACGCAGTTCATCCAGCAAAGCCCCACATCTTTTAATACCTGGATGGTCTGTATCCGTTTTCTGACAATAAACGGCGTGTCCTTGCCTTCACCCAGGCGGACTGCATGATAGGCACCGACAAAGCCTGCATCCAGGAGCTGTTCGCCTTCCTTGTGAGTCATATCCCGCGTATTGGCAACCAGCGGGACAGATACCGTGTCTTTCAAAATCCGGCCGACTTCGAGCAGCTTTTTAAATGGATAGGTGCCGGTGGTCATAATGTTTAGGGCATCGGCCTGGTTTTCTTCACCGATTTTGGCCCAGTCCAGCACCTCTTCAATGGGGAATTCGATGTTTTCGGTGAAAATCCCGGCGGTTTCGGTAAGTGAACAGAAACTGCAGTTAAATGGGCAGGGCTCCACATTTAAACCGATATGAAAATGATTCTCCCCTTTTGATTGAAACTGCTGCCGCGTCATCTGGTTGGCTGTCTGCATCAGCGCATAAACCTCCCGCGAGTGCAGGTCCAGATGCATCAGTTCAATGGCATCATCCCGGTCTATGCCGACAAAGTCCGCCCCTTTCTTCAGAATCTCATCAATTTTCGCTACAATTTGCCAGCTCATAATCCTCCGCTGCGATTCGCCTCTCAATTTAGGCGATACTATTACTCCCGTTCTTTTATCCCTGAATTTTCAGATTTATACGAATGATATGTTGCCTAATTGTAAACCCGAATTGTCAAACACGCAAGAAACGCTTTTCCGGCGTTTTGGCATTTGCCCATGCATCGCGTCAAAGATAAGCGGTTAATGCACTCGTAAAAAGTCGATTCTGAGACGGACAAGAAAAAAGTTCAAGATCGCGGCGCATAAATTTCATGGAATGCAGCGTACTAACTCGTACGTGAAATTCTGAGGGATGCAGCGCAACAAAGATATTGGACTTTTTGCGAAGCCGTCAAGCGGTTAATCAATAAAAATCTGGATTCCATGGTTCATCCCGTTTGACTTTACTATAAATTGCATTTACTATAATAAACAGTGTTTTTAACACTCTGAACTAACCCCTTTGCTTGCTCGTTTTAGGCACGATATCAGCCGGTTCAAGACGGCCATCTGAATGCTGATTAAAATGGAAGCCCCCTATGGAAATGAAACGCGACTACTATGAAGATGTGGAGCTTTTCTCTTCGGGCGTCATTATCTTCTGGTTTTTGATATTAATCGGCTTCCTCGCGCTCTATCCCTTTGTCTTTAAAAATTACTACGTGTATGTGGCCAACTACATTGCGATCAATATCATCGTTGTTGTGGGGCTGAATTTGCTGGTGGGCTATACCGGTCAGATTTCACTCGGCCATGCGGGTTTTTTTGCTGTGGGCGCATACGGTACCCTCATCTTCATGTCCCAGGCCCATCTGCCGTTTCTGGCCGCCCTGTTATTGGCCGGTCTGGCTGCGGCTTTTCTGGGATTTCTGCTGGGCCTGCCGGCACTGCGACTCGAAGGCCCCTATCTGGCGATTGCCACCCTGGGATTTGGCCTGACCATTACGCAGGTAATCGGCAAAATTAACCTGCTTGGCGGCCGACAGGGGCTTCATGCGCCGGATTTAATCGTATTGGGGCGGGTTCTGGACACAGACCGGGAGTTCTATTATTTAGTCATTCCCCTCACCGTGCTTTTGGTGCTTTTCGCCCGAAACCTGACCAAAACAAAAGTCGGACGGGCCTTTGTCGCCATTCGGGATGCGGATATTGCGGCTGAAACCATGGGCGTGAACATCCTTTTCTACAAGACCACGGCCTTTGCGGTGAGCGCTTTTTATGCCGGAGTGGCCGGCGGGCTTTACGCATTTGTGCTGCGATTTGTCGAACCGGAGCTCTTCAGCCTGTTCATGTCCATCATGTTTCTGACCATGACGGTAGTCGGCGGACTAGGTTCGGTGATGGGCCCCATTGCCGGGGCGATTCTTCTGAGCTGGCTTGATCTTGAACTGCGCAACATCCTGAGCATCCCCTATATCGGGCAATGGCTGCAGGAGCTCTCCAAGAGTTATTTTTCCCTGACCGGGGTCTCCAATATCCAATTTATCATCTTCGGTTTGATCCTGGTATTTATCATGATTTTTGAGCCCCTTGGATTATACGGGATTTGGATTCGAACTAAGAAGTATTGGAAGACCTGGCCGTTTTGATATCAATCGTCAGTAAAGGGGAAACCGGCTGAATGATAGATTTTTTCCAGATGATCGTTAGCGGCGTTGCGGTGGGCAGCTCCTATGCACTCATGGGGCTTGGCATGGTCCTTATTTACAAGGCATCTGAAGTGCCCAACTTCGTCCAGGGCGAAATGGCCCTGCTGCCGGTTTTTATTGCCTACATGATCATCCACTCATACGGCCTTCCGATCTATGCGGCCTTTTTCGGGGCATTACTGTTTGCCCTGATTCTCGGATGCTGCCTTGAGTTCTTTGTGCTGCGCCGCGCCAAGGAACCGAATGTTTTGGGATTGATCATCATCACGATTGGTTTGGAGATGATCCTTTTAGGACTCGTCTCGTGGAAATTCGGGGCGGACCAGCGGACCATGCCGTTTCCTATTTCCTCCTATGCCAGCATCCTGATCGGGGAGGTATACATCAGTCTGCTGGACCTGTTAACCCTCGTGGTGGCGCTGGTCCTGATGATCGCCTTGTTTGTCTTTTTCCGGTTTTCAAAACTTGGGATTGCCATGAAGGCCACCCAGCAGAATGAAACCGCGGCCCGCCTCATGGGCATTCGGACCAACCGCGTGAAAATGATCACGTGGGGCATTTCCGCCATGGTGGGCACGGTGGCGGGACTTTTGATTGCGCCCACGATAATGGAGCCCTATATGATGTGGGATCCGCTGCTAAAAGGGTTTGCCGGGGCCGTGGTGGGCGGTATGACCTCCCTGCCCGGCGCTGTCTTCGGCGCCTACATCGTCGGCATTATCGAACACCTGTTCGGGGGTTATGTATCCATTGAATTCAAATCGGTGGTGGCGTTTGTGGTCATTGTCCTTGTTCTGTGCATTAAACCGAGCGGCCTGTTTGCCAGGCACTATGTCAAAAAGGTGTAAGGCAATTTTGTCAACAAACAAAATAAAGGGGGGAACCATGAAACAAAGCATTTGGATCATATTTCTGGTTATGACTATTGTGGCTGCCGCGGCCGGCACCGGCGTTTGCGAGGAAGGTGTGACGGATACGGAAATCCATATCGGCCAATGGGGGCCGCAAACCGGTCCGGCTGCCCCATGGGGCGCTGTGGCCCGCGGAACCGATGCCTATTTCAAGATGATCAACGCAAACGGCGGTATCCACGGCCGCAAACTCGTGCATCATTTTTTTGATGATGCCTATAACCCGGCAAAGACCAAGGCCGGTGTTAAGCAGCTGCAGGAGCAGACCGGTATGTTTGCATGGGTCTCCGGCGTCGGCACCGCCCCCGGACTTGCGGTAAAAGACTACCTCATGGAACGAAAAATCCCATGGATCGGACCGTCAACCGGTTCCCGGCACTGGGTGGAGCCGCCGCAGAAGTACCTCTTTAATGTCTATCCCCTTTATCTGGGCGATGCCCAGGTGCTAACCGACTATGCGGTGAATGAACTGGGCAAAAAGAAAATCGCCATCGTCTATCAAAACGATGACTACGGCAAGCAGGGGCTTGAAGGGGCTCGATTTGAGCTTCAAAAGGAAGAGATGGAACTCGTTGAGGCAGTACCTGTGGCGGTAACGGACACGGATATGAAGCCTCATATTATGAAACTTAAAAAATCCGATGCCGATGCGGTGCTGCTTTTTGTTACCCCCGGGGCGGTGGCCCGGCTGATCGGCACCGGCAAAGCCATGCAGTTTAACCCCCAATGGCTGAGCACGACAACGTGCGGCGATTTTCCCCTTATGATGTCGATTACCAAGGGATTATACGAGGGGGTCATTTCCGCAAGCTTTGGCATGGGGGCGGTCAAAGGCCATATAGGCGAGGTACAGGGTATAATGGAGCCAAAACTCGAATTGATGAAAAAATACAAGGAAGAGGCCTATGCCAAATTTGCCGCAGAAGATGAGCGCTGGGGCTATACCTTCTGTGCCGGCTTCGGCCTGGCGGAACCCCTGGTCGAAGCCCTTCGCCGGTGCGGCCGGGATCTGACCCGCGAAAAACTAATTGAGGAATTGGAGGGATTAAAAAATTTCAAAGGCATTATGGGCAATATCACCTACAAGCCTTTTGATCCGGAAGACCCGCTCTGCCGCCTGGGCCAGCAGGAAGTCTATTTGCAGGAATGCATGGCGGACGGCCAATCCAAAATTTTGACCGACTGGCGGGAAACCGAATATATTCCCAAGAACGACTGACGCGTAATACACGATTTATGCGATCGCGGCGGTACTTTTGCAGGAAATAATTCGCTGCCGTCTTACTCTTAATCTTACTCCAAAAGTTAATACTAAATTCCGGAGACTTGCCTGCAATGGCATTTTTCGAGATCGATGGGCTGTCCATTTCCTTTGGCGGATTAAAGGCCCTGGATAATATCAGTTTTAGTGTTCGCCAGGGCGAGATATATGCGATTATCGGGCCCAACGGGGCGGGCAAGACCACGCTGTTTAACTGTGTCCACGGGATCTACCCGCCTGCCGGCGGCCGAATCGTATTCAAGGGCCAGGATATCCGGGGCAAAAAACCGGATAAGATTACAAAAGCCGGCATCGCGCGGACTTTCCAGAATATCGAGCTGTTTTCCAATATGAACACCATGGAAAATATCATGCTGGGCCGGCATCTGTTTATGAAGGGCGGTTTTCTGCGCGGCGGCCTGATGTGGGGTCGCCGCTCCTTCGTCGGCCGTGAGGAAATCGAAAACCGGGGGAAGGTCGAAGAAATCATCGATTTTCTCGATCTTCAGGCCGTGCGGAACAAATTTGTCGGCGGCCTTGCATACGGCATTCAAAAAAAAATTGAACTCGGCCGGGCGCTTGCGGCGGAGCCTGAGCTTCTGCTTTTGGATGAGCCGTGCGCGGGCATGAACGCCGAGGAAAAACAGGATATGATTTTTTGGATCAAGGACATCCAGGATGAGCTGGGCATCACCATCATGCTGATCGAGCATGATATGGCCATGGTCATGGACATCTCAGACCGCATTCTGGTCCTTAATTTCGGCAAACCAGTGACCGAAGGCACGCCCAATGCAGTGCAGAGGCACCCGGAGGTCCTTAAAGCCTATTTGGGCGAAGAAGCCGGCCAGCCAATCGCGTAGAGGAAACGGCCTGTGAGCGCGCTGCTTGAAATTAAAAATATTGAGACCTACTACGATCTGATTTACGCCATCCGGGGGGTTTCCCTGTCAGTTTCCGAAGGCAGCATCACCACGATCCTCGGCAACAATGGCGCGGGCAAAAGCACCATCCTTAAAACCGTGATGGGCCTGATTGACGATCAGCCGGATAAAGGTGAAATTGAATTCATGGGAAAGCGGATCGACGGCATGGATACGGAAAGAATCGTCCGGATGGGTATCTCATTCGTTCCCGAGGGCCGTGAAATTTTTGAAGAATTGTCAGTCCGCGAAAATCTGTGGATGGGGGCTTACACCCGGCGCGACCGGCAAGGCGTCGCTTCAGATATGGATCGGGTTTTCTCCTATTTCCCGGTTTTGGGCGAGCGGACGCATCAATGGGCCGGGACCCTTTCCGGCGGCGAACAGCAGATGCTCGCCATCGGCCGCTCGCTTATGAGCCACCCCAAACTGCTTTTTCTGGACGAGCCTTCTCTTGGGCTTTCACCAATCCTTGTTCAGGAAATATTTGAAATTATTAAGCGGATCAATCAGGAAGGGGTGACCATCCTGCTGGTTGAGCAGAATGCGAAAAAGGCCCTTGAAATCTCAGACCATGCGCTGATTCTCGAAACCGGCCGATTTGTCTTAAAAGGCAAGTCCAGCGACTTGATGAAGGATGAAAATGTCCGCGAATTTTATATGGGGATGCGCTCCGAGGCCTCCGCTAAGGGCTACCAGCGCTGGAAACGAAAAAAAGTGTGGCGATAGATAAATGGACTATACCGAAACCCCGCCGGTCGCAGACGATGAAGCGCCGAGCACGACGCCGCGCGTGTTCAGCCGGACCGTGGCTGAACACGGCGGCCGCGTGGCCATGCGCTACAAGGAATACGGGCTGTGGCACGATATTACCTGGACGGAATACTTTCAAACCGCCCGGAATATCGGGGCCGCCCTTATTGCCATGGGGCTTGAAAAAGGGCAATGCGTCTCAATTATCGGGGATAACTGTCCCGAATGGGTCATGATCGATATGGGGGTGCAGATGGCCGGCGGGGTCTCCGTAGGCATATACACCACCAATGCCTGGCCCGAGGTCGAGTATGTGGTCACCCATTCCGAGTCGGTATTTCTTTTTGCCGAAAATGAGGAGCAGCTGGACAAATGGCTCCAATTCCGGAAAAACGCGCCGCTTCTTAAAAAAGTCATCGTATGGGATACCAAGGGATTGCGCGAATTTCAGGATCCCTTGGTGATGACCTATGATGATTTGCTTGCCCATGGCCGTAAGCAGCCAACAGATGCCATTGAAAGGCGCAGCCGGAATATATCTTTACAGGATCTGTCCGTCCTGATCTATACCTCAGGCACCACCGGCCCGCCCAAGGGCGCCATGCTGACCCATCGGAATGTCACCTGGATGGCCGAGGCGATCGAAGCGCAGAATCCCATGCAAACGGGCGATGAGGTCTTATCCTTTCTTCCCTTATGCCATATATTTGAACGCCTCTTTTCGGTCTTTGCCCATATCCGGCATGCCTACGTCGTCAATTTTGTGGAAAAGCCGGATACGGTGACGGACAATATGAGCGAAGTCTCCCCCACGGTTGGTTATGCTGTTCCCCGGATTTGGGAAAAATATTATTCTACCATCCAAATCCGAATGTCAGAGGCGACCTGGTTTAAACGCCAGGTGTTCAACTTGGCCCTGAAAATTGGGAGAAAGCGGGCAGATTTTATCATGGCCATGGAAAAAGTGCCCTATTCCATCGTCCTTTTGTTTTGGATCGCCCATCTTGCGGTCTTTCGCAAACTTAAAGAGCGACTGGGATTTGAGCGGATT
>P_1C_Sed_2_UnCtyDRAFT_1000603_pt1 | contig 10786 bp, 7 predicted proteins | sample Pon1CUnioCityCA_4_FD_10229 | JGI IMG/M metagenome (IMG submission 10229) | reverse complement strand
AAGGCCCCTCTCGATTATGCCGTCGCAGATCGAGGCCATGCGTTTCTTTTCCAGGTTGAAGCAGTCGTCCACAAACTGAATCTCCCGGACTCCGAAGTCTCGGGAGAGGGACTCGAGGTCGCGGAGCACGTTATCGGGGCGCTGGGACCGGTATCGCCTTCCGAAGATGCGGTGGCAGTAGGTGCATTGATAGGGGCATGCCCGGGAGGTCGATAAAGTGGCGTACTCTTTGTTCACGAAGGTGGTCCCGAAACGGGGCAGGTCCCAGTAGCGGGGAAGATCGATAAGGTCGTAAGCCGGGAGCGGCAGGGAATTGAGGTCCACTATCTCTTCACGCGGCCCGGTCATTTTGGCCTCTCCGTTTTGCCGGAAGCCGATGCCGGCCACTTCGGAGTGGTCCTGTTCGCCCGCCAGTATGCGGGGCAAAAGTTCGGCAAGCGTTAACTCGCCTTCCCCCGTAACAATGCAGTCCAGATCAGGGTCTTCAAAGGCGCGCTCCTTGACGGTGGTCACGTGGGGCCCGCCGGCGATCACCGGCAGGCGGGGGGCCTTTGATTTTATAAGCCCGGAGAGTTTTTTCATGTCCGCGGACTCATAGCTCATGGCCGAGATGCCGACGACGTCCGGAGAAAAGCCCAGTACCTTGTCCGCGGCCTCCTCGTGGGAGAGGCGCTCGGGCGCCATGTCGATGAGCTTTACGTCCATGTCGGGAAAACGGTCGCGCAGATATGAAGCCAGGCTCATGATTCCGAGGGGTGGAGAGAAATGCTGCCGCACCGATTTATGGCCGGCCCTTATAAAAACGGTCCTGCTCATTTTTTATTTTATTTGCTTTCAGAAAAGCGCGCTGTCTTCTTTGGGTCCGCTCCCGGCGGGAAGCGGGGTAAAGACGCAATGTACTTTAAAACTCAAACTATCACAAGGCCCGGTTTTGTCAAGGACAAGCAAAGAGCGCAAGTTGGCGGCCTTCAAAACTTCAGGATTTCGTCTCCCAGCGCACGGAGAGGGACCATCTTGTCCACGCAGCCGGTCAAGCTTGCAGCAAGCGGCATTCCGAAAACAACGCAGGTCCTTTCATCCTGGGCATACACTGTTGCGCCTGCGGCCTTCATATGCCTTATGCCTTCGCTGCCGTCCTTACCCATGCCGGTCATGACGATTCCCAGCATCCTTCCTTGCCACTCTTCGGCCATGGACTGCATGAGAACGTCCACTGAAGGGCAATGAGGGGTATCATAGGGTTTCTTGGTTAGATGCACATAATGGCCTCCGTCCCTTTTGCGTCGGAGCTTCATGTGATAGCCGCCGGGCGCGATAAGCACCCTTGCCGGCAGGGCGAGGTCCCCTTGTTCGGCCTCCTTGACGCTGATGCGGCAAATCTTGTCCATCCTTTCGGCAAGGGACTTGGTAAAGCCGATAGGCATGTGCTGGACAACAAAGATGGTACCGCTGTAATCGACGGGCAGGTTGGAAAGGACCTCTTCGAGGGACATGGGGCCGCCGGTAGAGGCGCCGATGGCGACAACGTGGGAAGGCGCGCCTTCCACCATGGTCGCCGGCGGACGGGCGGCTTTCGTTGACGAGTTGGCGGGTACGGGAAGAGGCCCGCCCTTTATCTCCTTCACCTTTTTAAGGTCTACGCCCGCGATGACCTTGACCTTGTTTACCAGGGCCTCGCCGATGTCCAGTATGTCCATGTGGGTGTGGCAGGACGACTTGTCGATAAAGTCAACCGCGCCGAGTTCGAGCGCCCTAAGGGTGACTTCACCTCCTTCGCTGGTCAGGGAACTGACCATGAGCACGGGACAGGGGTCCTTTTGCATTATCTGGGAGAGGGCCTCGAGTCCGTCCATGCCGTACATTTTGACGTCAAGGGTCACAACGTCGGGCTTCAGCATCTGCACTTTTTCAATGGCCTCTTTTCCGTCGCGGGCGTCGCCAATGACTTTAATCATGGGGTCCGACCCCAGCATACGCTTCAGGGCCTTGCGCATAAAGGCGGAATCGTCGACCACCAGTACCCGTATCTTGCCTTTTATGGCTTTCCTTCCGGTCTTTTCATATGCGTTTTTCATCGGGGACGCGCTCACTTGTTCATTTATTGATTAAGCTTGTCTTAATACCTTTCGGCGACGCTTCCGCCGGGTATTTCGATTATCCTCTTGCATTTCCTGCATTTGATCGCGATGACGCTGAGGGAGGTCCTGGCAAGCAGGTTTCCGCATTCGCACCTCTCGTCCACCGTCTCTTTCTTCAGCATCATCCCGGGCCTTTTGTGGCAGATGTGCTTTTCGTCTTCCGCAAAAAGCCGGCCGCAGTACTCGCACTTTTTCAGGAACCTTTTTATCGCCATCCCTTGCCGCGCCTCACCTCTTCCGGTAGATGACCGTTTCCGGGAAACGCACCGGCTCGAACTTGTCGAGAATATTGGTCATGGTCTCCGAATGTCCGAGCAGGAGGTATCCTCCCCTCCGGAGAATACGGTGGAAATTTTCCATGGCCTGGCTTATTTTTTCGTCGGAAAAATAGATAAGCACGTTCCTGCAGAAAAGCACGTCAACCTTTTCCATACTGTTCCAGTCCTTGCTGTCCGTTATGTTACCTGCCGCAAAAGAGGTCATCTTTTTAAGACTTTCCTTGGCCAGGTAATCATGACTGTTGGGATTAAAGAACTTCCGCTTGTATTTTTCATCCGACATGCGGAAGGCCCGCTCCGGAAACTTGCCGAGGGCGGCCCTTTCCAAGGCCTTCGAGTTGATGTCCAGGCCCGTCACTTTGAAGTCCCAGCCCCAGAAAAACCCCCCGTTTTCAAAGGCGAGCATGGCTATGGTGTAGACCTCTTCGCCGGTCGAACAGCCCGCTGATAGTATCCTGATCTTCTTGTCGTTCTCCGCAAGCTTCCTGTTTCGGACCTCGGGAAGTACGTGCTCGTGGAAGACCTGCAACTGGGGCCACTCCCTGAAGAAATAAGTCTCCGTGTTGGTCAGCACGGAAAGCATCTTGTTGAGCTCGGCCGGGCCTTCTGAGGAGTACTTCAGATGTCTTATGTACTCCGTAAAAGAAGTGAATCCAAAAGTAATTACCCTCGGATAAAGCTTGTTTCTGATAAAAGACCTCTTCTCGTCCGGGAAATAAATTCCGCAGGTGTCGTGTATGAAGTCCCGCAACAGCCGGAACTCAACCTCGGAAAGGTCGAAATCGCACTTCATTTCAAATCCAGCTTCTTTAAGGCACGGGTTGCTTCCTTGCGGACCTCTTCGCTCTGGTCCTCCTTTTGGGCGCGGAGAAGGGCGTTGATGGCCCTCTTGTCCTCCATCTCGGCAAGCGCCTTGGCCGCCCGGGCCCGTACCACGTAGAACTCGCCACTCAAGACGTATATCAGGAAATTGGTCATGCCCGGGTTTTTGATTCTTCCCAAAAGATCTACAAGCATGCATTTCAGCCGGGTGCTCGACCTTCCGAAGAACTCGAAGAAGTACTCGAAATCGGGAATGCCCAGTCTTTCCAGGGCGGCCAGGACTTCGAGCTGAAGATTGACGTTGTGCAAAAGGGGAAGGACAAAGTTTACCGCGTCGCGGGAACCGATGTTTCCCAGTGTGACGATGGCCTCCTTCTTAATTATGTCTTCAGGGTCGTCCAGTTTTTCGAGAAGATGGGTCGAACACTTTTTGTCTTTTATCTTACCCAAGGCGTGGATGGCCGCGCTCCGCACGCTCCAGTCGGAATCGTCAAGGGCCACGATGATTGCGGGCACTGAACGCTTGTCGCCGATCTCGCCCAGCGACTCGAGGGCCTCACGCTTGATGTCGGTATCTGACTCCTTTAAAACGTCCTCCAAAAACCGGGTGCATTGCTTCTCACGGATTTTCCCCATGGCCTGGATGATGGCCACCCGAAGCTGCTTATGACTGTGTTCCCCGAAGCTGCGTATCAGGTGGTCCACGCAGGAGGAACTGCCGATTTTGCCGAAGCTGTCCACCGCGGACATGCGGACCGCGGGGTCAGGGTCTTCGAGAAGACCGAGAAGGGCCTTTTCGACCTCACTCCCCGATTCCCCTTTGACGCAGGTTGCCGCGGTCTTCCGGACCTCGGGACAGAGGTCGGCAAGGCCTTTTAAAACAATTTCGTCGGAAAGACCGTTCTCGTTTATAGCATGAAGGGCCTGAAACGCCTCGGCCCTTATTTCGCTCCTTTCGTTATCGAGCAGCTCCCGGAGAGGCCCTTCAGCGGACTGCTCTCCCAGCTTGCCGAGGACCTGCACCGCGGAGAGCGTTTTTATCTTGTCGTCTCCTTTCAACATATCGAGCAGCTTCCCCGAGAGTGTGCCGGAGCGGGACTTGGAAAGCGTCTCCACGGTTATACTGTTTATGTCGGGTTCGGTGTCCAAAAGACAGTCCAAGAGCGCGTCTTCAATGTCCTCCTCTTCGAGAAGGCCGGCCATGGCCATTACCGCCTGATAACGAAGCTCGGGGTTTTCGCTTTTTAAAAACGGCGCACATGCCCGGACGCCCTTGCCGTGTCCGATCCAGTCCAGACACCGCACCAGGCTGGCCTGCACCTTGGGATCGGGGTTTTCAAGCCGGCTGACGAGCTCGTCAACCCATTCTTCACCGATGGAAACCAACGCGCCCACCGCGTACTCTTCCAGCTCGAAATCGGAAAGCAGCTCGACCAGCGGTCCCACCGCCTCTTTTCGTCTCAACCACCCCAGGGCTATGATGGCGTTCTTTTTTATTTCGGGGCCGGGATGCTCCAGGGAAGCCAGGAGATGGTCGATGAGTTCCTTGTTGTCGAGGGCGGTGCGGATGCTTGGCAGACAGGAACCGCCGGGATGTATTTTTCTTTGGATGTTGACCATGGCGGCGATGGCGTCGTTTCTGACCGCAGTGTCGCTTTGAGACAGGATGTCGGCCAGCACCGGAATGGCGGAGATGTCCCCGATCTTGCCCAGGGCCTCGATGACCGGCTGGCAAAGCATCTCGTCCTCGATAAGCTCGAGGAGGTGGCTGGTGGCCGCAGGGTCTCCGATATTTCCCAGGGCCATGACTGCGGGGTACTGTATCCAGAAGTCCTGGCGAAGACAGTTTATAAGGGGGATCACCGCCCGGGCGTCGCGGATTTTGCCGAGGCTTTCCGCTGCCGCGTGTCTCACGTTTTCGTCTTCGTCTTGCAGGGCCTTAACGAGTCCCTCTACAGCTTCGCTGTCCCCGATGTCTCCCAGTATGGAGGCCGAAAACATCCGCACTTCTTCGTCCCAGTCCTGAAGCAGCTTCAAAAGAAAACCGACGGCCTCCTTGCCGTAGCGGGGAAAGGCCTCGATGGCGGCGTTTCTCAGGTTGGCATTTTCATTGTCGCGGAGAAAGCTTTCGAGCTTGGGAAAGATGGTCTCCTTGGGAAAAGAACAGACGCCGTTCAGGGCCTCCTCCCTGACCCGAAAGCTGGTGTCGGCCACCGCCTTGAACAGAAAGGGAACAGCGTACTCCGAATTCAAAGCACAAAGTTCTTTTACCGCCCTGAACCTTTCGTCCTCTGTCTCCGATTTCATGCGGTCCGCCGTGGACTTGATTAGAGTCACATTATCCATATTTCCACCTTTTATTATTGTTTCGGCTTCCGGTAGTAATAGGCGCCCTCAAACTCGCAGTTCTCGAAGCCGTGCCGGTAGATGTTGAGTAACTCGGCGTCGCCTGTAAACAGGAAACCGCCGGGCTTCAGGCCGGCGTATATCCTGTCGACCATTCTTTGCTGGGCGGGATAGTCAAAATAGATCATCACGTTCCTGCAAAAGATTATGTCGAAGCGTTCCTTGAAACTTACGTTCTCCCTGGTGTCGTCCAGTGCGGTAAGGGTGGAGACGTTTTCGGGCTCCAGGCCCTTTAAATTGAAAAGCCGAAAATCCACTTTGTCCACCACTTCCGATTTTACGACGGCGCCACCGCTGACCAGCTTCAGGTAGTGCTTGCGGTAATGCCTGGGCACCCTTTTAATGGCGTTCTCCTCGTAAAAACCCAGGCTGGCGGTGGTGAGCGCTTTTCTGGATATGTCGGTGGCCAGTATCTCGGTCTTCCATGCCCGCGGAAACTTGAGACTGTTCATCACCGTCATGGCAATGGAATAGGCCTCTTCACCTGTCGAACATCCGGCGCTCCACGCCCGGAGGGGGATTCTCCACGGCCAGGTCCCGCCTTCTTCCACCATTACCCTGCGGGCCTCAAAGGACAACTCCTCCTCGACCGCGGGGACGACCTTTCTGGCCAGGGCTTCGAACTGGGCGGGAAGCCGGAAAAAGTGGGTCTCTTTGGTGGTGATCATCTCGAGCAGGGCGTCGAACTCGTCGATGTCTTTTTGAAGCAGGGTGAAGTACTCTTCATATGAGCAGAGCTGCCTTTCCCGGATGCGCTGGTTTATTCCGTTCTCCAGGTTGACCAAGCGGGAAGGCGAAAAAGACAGAGCACTTTGTCCGTAGATCAGTTCCTGGAACCTGCCGAGAAGGTCTTCACGCAGTCGCAGCATCTTTGTCCTCCTTGGAACTGATATCCATCTCTTCCAGTTGTTCGAGTTCTTTTGTGCTCAAGATATGCTCCGGAGAAAGGACAATGATAAGACCCGCTCTGCTTTTGGCGAGCTTTTTAATGCAGTTGGTGTTCCGGTCGTCAATCACCGATTCGGGCAGGGACTCGATCATCTCCTCATCCAGAGACATGACCCTGGATATGTCGTCCACAATCACCCCCAAGGCCCTCTCCTCCATCTCGAGGATGAGAATCCTTTTCTTCTCCCCCCTTCCGTCGTGGTTGATGGACAGTCTCTTTTTAAGGTCCACCACGGGAATGATCCTTTCCCGGACCTGGATGATGCCTTCCACGAAAGGTGGCGAGTTAGGTATGGAAACCACCTGCCGGTTATGGATCACCTCCTGGACCTTGAATATGTCTACGCCGTAAATCTCTTTACCCAGCCGGAAAGTGACTATCCTCCGGTCCCCCTTTCCGGTTGTCGAATTGCTTTTCATACCGGCCTCCCGGAGGGGGGCCTGGCCCCCTCCACTTCGCGGCTTATATTTTTATCGGTCTTTGACCGTCTCAGTTGATCTTGAACTCCTGGACCATTTCCATGAGTCCCTCCGACTGCCGGCTCAAGTCCTTTGCCGAACGGTTCAACTGCTCGACCGCGCCCACGTTGGACTTGGCTATCTCATTTATGTTCTCGACCGCCTTGACCACGTTTTCTCCGCCCCTCTTCTGCTCGCCGGTGGCGTTCTTGACCTGCTCGGTCATTTGCGCCATGGTCTCGGATGCCTTGACTATCTGCTGGATTCCGGCGGACTGTTCCTTGGTCGACTGGGTCACGGATTGAGTCAGATTGTTCATCTCCTCCACCGCGGTGACCACGTTCCTGGCGGCAGTGGACTGCTCAGTAGTGGCCTGCGAGATGTCCCTCATGATGTCGGAGGTGTCCTTAATCGAGTCCATGATCCTGGAGATGGCGGCACCCGCCTGGTCGGCAAGGGCGCTGCCTTCCTGGGCCTTCTGAGCGCCGTCCCTGGTGGCGTTCACCGCGTTGCCGGTCTCTTTCTGGACTTCCTTGATAACGTCGCCTATCTCCTTGGTCGCCTTCATGGAGCGCTCGGCGAGCTTTCTGACCTCGTCGGCGACCACGGCAAAACCCTTGCCGGCCTCACCGGCACGGGCCGCCTCGATGGCGGCGTTTAAGGCCAGGAGGTTGGTCTGGTCGGCGATCTCCTCGATGGTCTCGACAATGCTGCCGATGGCCTCGGAGCGGCTTCCCAGGTTCTGGATGACACCCGAGATATTGTTCATCATCTCGCCGATAGACTTCATGCCTTCCACCGTGTTCATGACGGCCTCGCCTCCGCTGCCGGCTTCGTCCCGGGCCTGCTGTGACAGGGTGTCGGCCTGCTCCGCATTTTTCGCCGTCTTCTCAATAGTGGTTATCATCTGCTCGATGGTCGAGCTGGTTTCTCCCACATTGCTGGCCATGGCTTCGGCGCTCTTGGCCACGCCCTCGGCGGTCGTTCCCATCTGCTGTATCGAACTGGTGGTCTCGTCCACGTTACTGGCCAGGCCGTCTGCGCTTTTTGCCACGTTTTGTATCTGGGCCGACATCTCTTCCATGGTCGAGCTGGTCTCGTCCGCAGCAGACGCCTGGGACTGGGCGCCTTTGCCCACCTGGCTGGTTGCCGCAGCGATCTCGTCGGCCGCAGAGGCCACCGAGCTGGATGCTCCGCGAATGCGGTCGACCATCTGTCTCAGGTTCTCGACCATGGTGTTGAAGGTCTCGCCGAGGATGCCGATCTCGTCGTTGCTGTGTATCTCCACTTTCTGGGTCAGGTCGCGCTCGGAAATCTTGGCCGCGACCTCGGCCAGCCGGATGATGGGATTGGCTATGGAGCGGGCCATGAAAACGCCCACCGCGAGAACGATAATAGCGGCCAGCACTCCGATGCCCAGGACCCAGGTGGCCATGGTACGGACCGGCGCCAATGCCTCGGCCTCGTCTATCTCGGCCATGAGCGCCCAGTTCACACCTTCCGCAGGGCCCAAGGGCTCATACGCGGAAAGGACGTGCTGGTTCCGGTAGTCCTTGATGATTTCTACGCCGTCTTTACCGGAGAGGGCCTCCCTGACCGCCTGAGTGTCTACTTTGCCCCTTTCGGGATTCGCAAAAGAGGCTTCCACCGTATGATACTCCTGGTCAAGCCTGGAGTCGGAGCGCATCAGCTTGTCCGGGCCCACCAGGTACGATTCGCCGGTATCGCCCATACCGGTGGATTCCTGCATTACCGAGTTGATTTCTTTTAGGGGAAGGCGCAGCGCCACTACCAGTTCGACCTCTCCGCCGTGGACCACCGGCCGGGCTATGAATGATTCGGGTTTGTTCTGGGCGGGCTCGTAAGGCTCGAAATCGGCCATGCCCGCCTGACCGGTGGCCATTACGTCCTTTATGAGTTTGCCCAGGTTGGTGTCGCGGAACCTTCCTTCCAGGAGGTTTGTCTTATGGTCGGAATTTTTTCCGACACTGTAGAAGACGTAACCGTTGGGGTTAATAAGCAGAAGGTCTTCGTAGCCTGTCCTGCTCACGTAATTTTCAAAGTAGTCCTTCTTTTCTCCATCGAGGGTGGGCGCTATGGCTTCGTCCAGGTTTATCTTGGATATCAGCGCCCAGTCAAGTCCGGGTATGTCGAGAGGATCGTAAGACACCATGACCATCTGTCCCAGGCTGTCGGTGAAGACCTCTTCATTGCTCTGTCCCGACATGGCCCTTCTCCAATAGGGCAGGTCCAGCTCATAGCCGATCTTGTAGAGCTTGTTTTTCTCGCCCGCGGTCTGGGTGCTGCTTCTAAAAGACATGGCCCCGTTGTTCCGGCCGATTATGTAGGTTTCTCCGGTCTCTCCCATTCCCTCTCTGACATGGACGATGTTCACGTACTCCCGGTGGGGTACCCGGACGGCGACCACCGCCTTTAACGAGCCGTCCCTGCCCAGCACGGGGGCGCCCATGAACATTACCTGGTCGCCGTTGGCAGGCGCGTAGGGCGAAAAGTCCTCGATGGCCACTTCCCGTTTTTCGAGAACTTTTCTCCACACCCTTGCGAGGCCCTCTTCTTTGTAAGGGCCGTAAGCCAGGTTCGAGCCCAGTTCCTTGCCCTTTTTTACGCTGTACATGACATGGCCGTTCTTGGCGCCGATCAGGTACAGGTCGGGGAACCCGTAATTCTCCGCCCATTCGATGTATTCATCGTCGTAGTTGTCGGCCACGTTCTTATAGGCCTCGCTGCTTGTCGGAAACGGTTCGGAAGGACCCACCCCCTGTCTGTTTTTGAAGTCGATCAAGTCAGTTGCAAACTTCAGGCTCTCGTCGTCTTCTCCGATGGACTCCACGTCCATGATCGACTCCTGGAAATAGAACTCGATCTGCATCTTTTTGTGGTCCTGAATGGTGCCCAGCTTTCGGAAGGCCTCGTCGCGGAGCGACGCTACGGTTTCGGAGAGCACATGGAGGTCGTTCTGCCGATGTGCAAAGTAATTCTCGATATTGTTCTTCTTTATGGTCCGAATGGCTGCCAACTCTTTATATGCCTGTTCGGTAAGAGATTTGGAAGCGATGTTGTAGGCCAAGAGGCCGATGACGATCAATGGCCCCAGTCCCACCAGCATAAAGAGAATGATGAGTTTCGGTCCGATTTTAATGTTTTTGAACATCCTTTTTCCTCCTTATCGGAAATAAAAATAAATTGACGCCGCTTGCAAAGCGCGGATACGGCCTTTTTTATATGGCGGGGCCTTTCTCGACCACTTTTTCCAGGTCGAGAAGGATGACCATTCTCTCGTCCATCTTGCCCACCCCCCTGGTGAAATTTTCGTGGACCTTGACCACTTCTTCGGGTGTGGACTCGATCTGGTCTGCGTTCAAATTCAACACTTGGGCCACGCTGTCCACCATCAGTCCCAGGACCTTGGGCCCGCTTTCCACCACCACTATCCTGCTTTCCTTGGTAATGCGGGCCTCACCCAGGTGAAGCCGTTTTTTGAGGTCAATCACCGGCAGGACTTTTCCCCTCAAATTGATGACGCCGATAACGTGGTCTGGCGAGTTGGGCACCCGGGTTATGTCCGCCACCCGGTCTATCTCCTGGACCTCGGATATTCCCAGGGCGTACTCTTCCTTGTCCAGCATAAAGGTGACAAGTTTCATGGCCCGGCCATCGGCAAGCTCTTCGCCATGAGAAGACACAAGGGGACCATCGCCTTCAGCCTCGGAGTTT
>P_1C_Sed_2_UnCtyDRAFT_1000602_pt1 | contig 10787 bp, 9 predicted proteins | sample Pon1CUnioCityCA_4_FD_10229 | JGI IMG/M metagenome (IMG submission 10229) | reverse complement strand
GGGATCGGCGCCTGGGCCAGATCCTGATCCAGATGGGTCTGATATCGGATGAACAGCTTTTCTCCGCGCTCTCGGACCAGCACGGCATCACGGTCGCCGACCTGTCCGGTGATATTCCGGATAAGGTCTTAAGGCTGGTGCCGCGGCATCTTTGTCAAAAATACAGCGTTATACCAACCGGCATTGAAGAAAGCAATGTGCTGAACCTGGCTATGGTCAACCCCTTGGACCAGGCAGCCCGCACAGACATTGAAATCTTTACGGGTATGGCGGTCCAGCCCTTTCTGGCCCGGCAGCAGGCAATCTCGCGCATGATCCGGGAACAACTGCCGCTTACGGCCGGAGATATTTTGCGCCCGCTAATCTACAGTCGGACCTCCATAACCGTCTGTGCAGTGCTGCTGGTCATGGCCATTGGGCTGGGAGTTTTCACCTACCGGGAAATCCAGCGGGAAAAATACGGGGCTATTTCTAGGGACGGGGACCTTTGGGTGTTCTCCAACCACGAAATGATGGTTGGCGTTGAGGGCCAGGGCGCGATTTCACTTATCGGTCATGGCCCCTATGCCAAGGGATTCTACTCGGTGGTGTTTGACACCAGACAGGAACTGCTCGCTTTCGTGGAAAAGAAAAGGCAGGTCCTCACCCCGAAACAATACAAATGGATACACTGGGTGGTCCGGGAAAAGCTCAATTTCCGTAAATGAAAAGCTTACGGACGAAATTCGATTTTGATTTTCCCGCTTGCCCGGACATGAACCCCGCCGCTTCGCTCAACTTGAAAGCCGCCCATCTCAAGCAGCCCCAGCCCGGATTCCACCGGCTTATCCCAAACATCATTGTAGCTCAACTGCTCACCAGGGTGCTTTATTTCTTCCGGGGCGTGGTATTCAAACTCAAAATAAGACCAGCCGTTTTCCAGAGGCCGGGTTTCCATGCGCTGGAAAATTTCGTCAAAACCGCGTACATTATTTTCCATATCGCGCAGCTGCTGGACGTAGGCGAGATTAAAGGGTATGGCCTTATCCAGGTCCACCTTGCTGCCACCGGTAGCCGCATGGGCTTCTCCAAAACTCACCAGATTGCCCACAATACCTGTCTGTGCGGTAATTTCACCCATATCCGCGTCGGTGAGCGCCTCCATCTCTGCAAACCCAACGTGAATACAAAGGCCCGCGATCAGTACCAAAGTTATGCCCCAAAAATACTTTTTCATGCTGCCTCCCTTGAAAAAAAATCATCCGTTTTAATTCTTTTCGGAAGGCCACCGGATATCTTTAATAAAAAAATGATGACAGCATAAGCCACTTTTTATGAGACCGGACAGACTATCCACCGACTATCGACCGGCTATCCAGTTCTTCAGCCGGCTCCAGATGGAGGGCGGTTCTGCGCGGCAGGGCGTTTGGCTCGCCCCGGAAGACGGGCGGGCGTCCGCCCGAACCAGGATCACGGAAATATTGTCCGCCCCGCCGTATTTATTGGCAAGGGCGATCAGCCGGTCCACGGTTGTCTGCTCGGTTTGCCCGGCAGCCAGCAGGGAAGCGATCTCATCCTCGTCCACTTCACTGGTCAATCCGTCGCTGCAAAGCAGGATTTGCTGGTTTGGGGGCAACATCCCGCAAAGGGTGTCCACGCGGATCTCATCTATGCTTTCTGCCCCCAGGGCCTGGGTAATGGCATTGCGCTCCGGATGATGGGCGGCATCTGTTTCAGTTATCGTGCCGGAGTCAACAAGGGATTGAACATAGGAGTGATCCCGGGTCAAGCGGGTTAATTGCCGGCCATCCCACAAATAAGCCCTGGAGTCCCCCACCCAGGCAATTTCGTAGGCATTGCCGTCTATTTTCAGAGCGACCACGGTGGAACCCATGGATTCATAGGAGGGGTCCGTCCGGGCGGCCTTCATTATCTGGTGATGGATTGCGGCGATGGATTGCGAAAGCCCCACCTGGCCGCTGACATCCCGGGCCAATTGCTCGACCGTGATGCGGCTGGCCTCGTCCCCTCCCCGGTAGCCGCCCATGCCGTCGGCTACTGCCCACAGCCCGATATCCGGATGAACGCCCAAGCTGTCCTCGTTGCGCTGCCTCACCCGGCCCACGCTGGTTCCATAACCAAACGATGAAATACTCAACCGAGTTCTCCCTTTTCAAAAATCGTGCTGCTGCTCATCGCCGCAGCGCCGCCATCGGCTCCAGCCGGGCCGCCTTGACAGCCGGGAGAAGGCCAAAAAACAGTCCCACCCCGACGGAGAGCACCAGGGGCAGCAAAACCGCCCAGGCATTAATAACCATTTCCCAGCTAGCCGCCAGCGATATGAGCCCCACCGCGCCGGCACCCAGCAAGACCCCGATGATGCCGCCAATAAAGGTCATTAAAACGGATTCCACTAAAAACTGGGCAACAATATCACTCCGGCTGGCCCCGACCGCCCGCCGGATGCCGATTTCCCGGGTCCGCTCAGCCACGGAGGCCAGCATGATGTTCATCACGCCAATGCCGCCAACCAGCAGGGAAATTCCAGCCACGGCAAAAAGCACCATGTTAAAGGTTCTCCGGGTTTTGCGCGCTTCCGCCAAAAGCTCCGAGGGCACAAGAATCTCCCAGTTGGCCGCACCGTTATGCGCCACCTCCAGGATCCGCCCAATAATGGCCGCTGATGCCGGCACATCCGCTTCACTGGCGACCCTCACCACCAGCTCGGTCAGGCGGCCGGCATCCGGCCGGTAATCGCCGGGAGAGGCGCCGGGGCTTTCGGGAAAAAGGCGCTCCAGGCCCAGCGGAATAAACAGCCGTTCGTTGGCATTGCGCCGGGAAACCACTGCATCCACCTCCGGGTCCCAGGTGGTCTGCCCGAGGCGCCCCACAACCGTGAACACATGGTCGCCAATGCGCAGACGACTCCCGATCCGACCACCCTCCGGCATTTTGTCCGCAAGAACGCCGCCAAGCACGCAAACTTGCGCTCCCCCGTCAATGTCCATCTGTTTGAGAAAGCGCCCCTGCCGCATACTCAACCCGAGAATTCGGGCATAGTCTGCGCTGCAAGCCACCACCGGCGGTGATAGTTGCCGGTATGGCGCAAAAATATCGACTGAAAACTCCGCTGCTGCAGCAACGGCCCGGACATGAGGACATTTTTTCCGGATGCGTTCCCCGTCAAGACGGGTCAAGCCGGTATCCCTTTGGTCCCGGGCCGTGTTCCCCCAATTATTCGCCGGTGTCGCCTGCCGCACATAGATATGAGTGGTGCCCAGCCTCTGGAGTCCCTCCAGGATCTCCTTTCGGGCACCCTCGCCAATGGATATCATGGTTAAAACCGCCATTACGCCGCAGACGACCCCCAGGATACTCAAGGCAGAGCGGAGCTTATGCAGAAAAATACTGCGCACCGCAGCCGCCGCCAGCCTTTGATATGCCTCAAGCACCTGGCGCACACAAACCTCCGGGAAGCAATGCGCCATCCTGAATGCAGCACCTTCGGCTGGCCAGCGCAGCCACCTGCGGATCGTGGGTGACCATCATAATACTGGTGCCCCGTCTGTTTAAGGCTTTTAATAGTTCAAGGATCCGTCCTCCCGTGGTGGAATCCAGGTTTCCCGTCGGCTCATCGGCCAGGATCAGCTTGGGCGCGGTCGCAATGGCACGGGCGATTGCAGTTCGCTGCATCTCGCCGCCGGAGAGCTCGGCCGGGCGATGGTGGATTCGATGGGAAAGCCCCACCTCCTCGATGGCCGCCAGTGCTTTCTGCCTGGCATGGCGGCTGTTGGTTCGGGAATACAAAAAGGGCAGCGCCACGTTTTCAAGCAGATTCAATGTTGGCACCAGATTAAATGTCTGAAAAACAAATCCCAGGGAAGCGGCCCGCAGGCGGGAGAGTGCCCGGTCATCCGCAAAGCCCGCATTTTTTCCGTCAAAGGTGTATTCCCCTTTTGTCGGCCGCTCCAGGCAGCCGACAATGTTTAAGAGCGTTGATTTGCCGGAGCCCGAAGGACCGGCGATGGCAAGAAACTCGCCATGGAAAAGCGACAGGTCAATATTATGGAGCACCTGCAGAATCTGCGACCCTACGGGGTACTGTTTTTCAATACCGCGTAGCTCGACAAGCCCCTGCGTCATGAGTCAACCGAAAGGATCCGGTCCGGCTCGGGCTGCACCAGGCTCACGGCATCATCTTCGTCAAGCCCGGAGAGCACCTCGATATAGTCTTCATTGTGCCTTCCGGTCGCCACCTTTATTTTTTTATACCACCCGCCTTTGAAAAGGTAGCAATAGGAATGATCGCTGTGCTCAAATAAGGCCTGCACGGGAATGGTCAAGGCGTTCTCGACACGATCGGCCAGAATGGATACCCGGGCGGTCATCCCCGGCCGCAGGCGCATGTCCCCGTCTTCAAGGCCGATGGTGATGCCGAAATATTTTTCCCCGGACCTGTGTTCCGGGCGGCTGGATGCCAGTGCGCCGATAAACTGAACCCGACCTTTGTAGCACGCATCCGGAAAAGCTTCAACCGACACCACGGCTTTTTGATCCAGCGCCACCTTGTGCAGTTCAATCTCGCGAATCCTTGTTTTCACCTCCATTTGCGATATATCCGGCAGATACAGGATGGGCTGGTTCTGTATGGCCAGATCCCCGACCCTGGGTTTTCGCTTCTCACCGCTGCGGTAGGTTTCATAGAGGATGGCAATGCCGGAAAACGGAGCTGTGATCGTTGCCTGGTCCAGCTCTGAGCGCGCCTGCGCCAGAGACTTTTGCGCTGAAGCCAGCCTGGCCCTTGCCCCCTCAAGCTCGGACATGGCCTGGGCAATCCGGGAAGCCCCCAGCTTCCGGGCCTGGATCAGGTCCTGCCCGGCTTTTCCCACTTCGGCCCCGGCCTTTTCCTTCAGGAGGGGGAAAATATGATCCCGGTAGGTTTCCAGCTTGTCCTGCGCGGATTGGCGTTTGCCCTGCAGCTCCGCCAAGCGCTTTTGGGCTGTGGTTATCTCGGCCGGATACGCATGCCCTTGCTGCTTGAGTTGATCCAGGTCCTCCAGGTAGGCGCGGTACTGCTCCATGTCCTCCCGGGCCGCGTTCACAGCCTCTTCGCGCTGTGCAATTTCATAAGGCGCATCGCCTTTAACCAGCTTTTTCAAATTGAGCCGGGCAATGGTCAACTGGAATTGCGCGTTTTGGATCTCGCCGTCCACATTATTTTTTTCCCACTCAAGCATCTGCTCTCCGGCTTCAACAGCCGCGGAAAGCGCCGCGACTTCCCCTTCCAGGCGCCGGGACTTTTCTTCAAACTGCGTTGAATCCAGCCGTACCAGGACATCGCCCTTCTCAACGCGGGCACCGTCTGAGACCAGGTCGATAATCTTTACCTCGTCGCTGCGGATGCGCGATGCCACCATATGCGAGTTCATTGCATCAAGCGTTCCAAGCGTCCGGATTTCAATGGGAAAGGAGCGAACCCGGCTGTGGACAAGCTTTTTGCTCTCGCGCGGCGGTTCCGTGCCCGGCAAACGCCAGGCGATCAAACCCAGCATCAGCACGGATATCCCGACGAGTGCCGTCACGGCAATTTTTCGCATCCCTTTATAACTCAAGATCCAGTTTTCCTTCAGCATTCAAAAGGTTTCCCATCACCGCCCGGAGCCGGTATTGATTGACGATATATGCCGCCCTGGCCCCTGCCAGGCCGGCGCTTGCCCGCAAGAGCTCAGATTCCGCCTCAACCAGGTCAAAATTGTCCGCCATGGAATGCTTGAATTTAATCCGTGAAAGCTTCTGCTTGCCCCGGGCCTGGCGAACCTGCTCCCTTTTAATCCGGATGCGGTCCTGCCAGTTCTCAAGCACCTCCAGCTGATTGCGGACCTCGGCGATAATTTGATCCCGTCGGGCCTGAATGCGCAAGCGCGCATTCTCCACCTCCAGCAGGCCCTGCCGGTACCGGGCTTTCTCCCTTGTCCGGGCCCAGTCCGTTGAACTGACCAGATTGATCTGCCACCTGCCCTCCGGCTGGTCCACGCTGAAACCGAACTCATCCGTATCCGAGACCCGCTCGTAATCCACGACCAGGTCCAGGTCCGGCGAAAGATCATCCCTGGCAACCTTTACCTGGCGCTCTGCTTCCGCCAGGGCGTCTTCGGCCTGGGCAATTTCTTTTCGGTTCCTCAAGGCAGAATCAATGGCCACCTCCAGGCTGAACGCGACCGGCCGGCAAGTGAATGGGGCGCTTACATCCACTGACTGGTCCAGGGGCAGGGCCAGAATCCGCTTCAAGCTGTTGCGGCTTCGCGACAGGCCGCTTTCGGCAGCGGAAAGGCTGTCCTGCATATCCTTGAGACGAATCAGCGCCCGATAGACATCCATGGCAGTGGCTAACTCCACCTGCTTTTTCATCCGGGCGGTCTCAACGTGAATCTCCATCTCCCGGACCTGGACCTCAAGGAGAGCGATCACTTTGCGCTGCTCGATAATGCCGTAAATGGCCGAGACGGTTTGCATCACGGTATCAACGCGCGACAGGTGCAGGCCCCGCCCGGAAGACCGGAGGGAAAAGGCGGATTGATCGATGGCATCCCGGTTAACCATCTCCCCCCGTCCCTGCAGGAGCGGAATTTGAACGGAGAGATCCACCAGCGCGTGGGTCGACTCCCCACTCCGCGACACCAGGGGGGTCACCCCCAGCCGGGAACCGGAGTAAAGCCTTTTCTCAAAGGCCATGCCCGCACCCATAAGCGCTTCCCCGTCCGCCGCCCCGATGTTGCCTGTGGGTCGGTATTTGAAATCAAACGCTGAGCGCGCCCCTTGAAGAGACAACTCCGAACTCTGGACGGAATTGGCGGCAAGACCAAGATTGCGGTTGGATCGAAGCGCCAGGGACACCGCCTCTTCAAGGGTGAGCCGCAGGGCAGGGTCGTCTGCCCTGCCAGAATCGGACGCTGCGCCATGGACCGGACCCCAGGCGATAAATGCCAGTAAAAAAGCCGGCAAAAAAATTATCACACGAGGATGGAGGTGATGTTTAATGTGTCTCATGGCAGGCGCGCCGTCGCTCTGCGTTTCGTTTTTATTAATTACTCAGTGCCTGGAACAGGCGTGGCCTGTTCCAGAAGGTTGTCCCCGACAGCCTGAACCGGGCCGTCTGGCAGGGTCTTTAGCATTTCCTGCACCAACCAGGCCACGCGCTCTTTCCTTGAGCCGTTTTCATGGGAGACAAAACTTAACAAAAGGTTGATCGGGTCCGCCTGCCATTGGCGATGGGCGCTGCGCCACTGCTCGGTGGACCAAAGCGCTTTGCCGGTTTCACAATGAACCAGCTGCAGGGAGCAGGAAACCACCAGGGCATCATAGACGCCCTGGTGAATGGTTCCGGACTGGTCAATCCGCCCTTTTATCACGCCGTCACAGTGAAGCAGATTTCCCAGCCGGGCAGGAGAAATCCCGGCCAGCTGTCCGGCCGTCTGGATGCCAAGCTGCTCCATGACCCGGCGAACCTCTGAAACCGCAATTTTTATATAGCCTTTCGCGGTGAGCCGGGCATATACTTCATCGTATAACGCTTTTTCCACGCCGGGCTCCAGGGAAAGGTTCTCCATGGGCAAAACCGCGATGCGCTCCGGGGCATATTTGGAAAAATTCTCGGCCAGCCACCAGGTCTCCTTGATTTCAACCGCCTCCGGCAATTCCGCCGGCGCGGTGGCGGGGAAAACAACAATTGTCCCCAGGAGCGTGAAAACAGAAACAAGTAGCGCTGCGAACCATTTTTGCCTCGCCTGGCCTTGATTGTTCACCCGATCCATGCCATCGGCCTTTCGCAATGGCCGTTGATGCCCATATAATTTTGTCGGGTTCAATGCGCGGCCTGGTCAAAGTTGTCGATCAATTCAAACAAGGCCTTGTTGATGGCCGAGGACAGGGCCTGATCCGCTGAATGGGAATCCCAGGAGCCCGTCTGGCCGCCGGAAAGGCCGCCTTCATAGGTCTGGCGGATCATGTGCGAGCCTTTGCCGGTGGCCAGGTACTCACCGGAGCGCGCATCCTGGAGCAGCAGATCCACCCGGATGGTGGTGTCGATCAATTTGCTTTTAGACAGCGCACTCACCCTGGAATGCTGGTTCACGTCAAAATAGGTGATGGCTCCGGAGACAAAATACTCGCACAAAAGAATCCGCTGGGCCCGTTTCAAGTCCTCCGGGCTCTTGACCAGGCTGGCCTGGCTCAAGGTGTCCCAGTCAAAGAGCTGTTTCATCTTCTCCCACTCCACCACACGGAAATAACCGGCCCGCAAAAGCGAGGTGGCCAGCATCTGTGAAGACGTGTCCCAGAGTTTGTCCGCCGAATAAGTACTCCTGTTCTCAAAACCCGCCACTGCGATCAGCTCTTTTTTTTCCGGCGGCGCCGGAAGCTGACTCCAGTCCACCGGCGGCTGATCATTGACAACATCGCTGCCCCCCGTATTCGGCCCGACCGACTGGCCGGCACACCCGCTGAACAAATACAGCAGCGACAACAGAAAAATCCCGATGGCAAAGCGCTTTTTGAATCGCCGTTTCACACTAGACCCCCTTTTTGCTTTGGACTTGCCCAGCCCGGTTAGTTGTCAATCATCACCAGCGGCATATCGGTTCCGCTGACGCGCAGATAAGGATGCTGGCGTCCCTTGGTCAGCCTGGGCACCGTCCTTGACACATACTGGAAAAGCTCGTTTAAGGAAACGATCGAATCCCCGTCGTAATTGGCATCCCCCTGCATGCCGGTAATGAGGGCATAGGTGAATGCACCGTGGCCGGGACCCTTGCCGTCAATCTGGTAGTCCTCTCCTTCCAGGGACGTTTCCCCGCCCTTTGATGCGGAAAGAATATACAAACCAGAGGCCTCCCGCAGGGTCTCCGCCAGATTCTCGGAGGAGACCCCGGAGCGCATGCCGACCTGCATGGCCCCGGCGTGGCAGGTGTCCATGGCGATAATGACCTTATTGACGTTTTTGGACAAAATATTGACGGCTTCCTCGAAGTCCGACATCCGCAGGCCCTTTGATACAATATTTTCGTTGTCTGCATTGGCGGGGACAAAATAATAGGACCCGGTCTGGCGATGCTTGATGCCATGGCCGGCAATAAAAAGAAACACCACGTCATCCGGCCCGGCCTGGCCCAGGTGCGCGGCCATGTTCTCAATAATGGCATCCCGGGTCACGTCCTTGTCCGTCAGCACCTTGAAATGAACCTCGGAAAACAGCCGGCCGGCCTGGGACTCAAAAAACCGGGCCATGCTTTTGACATCTTCGACAGCGTATTTTAAATCCATGATGCTGCTGCTGTATTGCGAAACCCCGATGCCCAAGCCCCACAAGACGGGATTTCGGGCGCTGTCCCGGGGCTCATTTGGCGCACCGGACGCCGAGATCGCGCCGCGCCGGCCCTTTTCGACCTGGAATTCCTTTGTCGTGGTATTGCCGAAAATATCCGCTGAAACGATTTCGATCCGTGTCTGCTCGCCGCCAAGCCCGACATCCGCTGCGAACCCGCCCTGTTCATCTGTTTCGACGGGCTCTCCGTTTACATGGACATACTGGACTTCACTGTCATCCTTGACATGTCCCTTTACGGCAAGCTGCGATACCGGGTCCTTGACAATGGTGGTAAACCCCCTTGTGATCAAGGGCTCGGTGATCACAATATTCGGCGGGGTTTTGTCATCCGGCAGCGTCAGGGTGACCTGCTTTTCAACCATTTTGCCGCTGTTGCTCATGGCGGCCAGTTCAAAGCGGTTGTCGCCCGGGTCGAGCATGATGCCGTAGGTAAATTCCCCGGAGTCGTTTAAACGAACCGGCTCCCGGTTGACCTTGAAATATTTGATGCCGCTTCCGGTATGGTCGATGACCATCCCTTCCATATCCACGGCCCGTTCCTTCTGCTCAATAGTGAATCCCCGGCCCAGCGGGGGATTGATGATAACGATCTGAGGGGCTCCGGATTTCTCCTGCCCGGAGTCATAGGCGGGCGTCTCCTGGGCGCCCGTTTGCCTTTGCAGGGCAGCCAGCTGGCCGGCCTGCTCCTTTGTTACCGTCCGGGGCAGGATATCGCTGATCTCCCGGGAAATGCCGGCGGCCATCTGGTTCAGGGTGTTGGTGAACAACTTTTTGGGAGATTTTCCCACATCCGTGAAAGTCGCGGTATCAACATGCAACACCTCGGCGGAAGCCGTTTCGTAGAGCTTGTAGCTGATTGTTGCAACCACTTTTTTAAGCTTCACCCCCACCGCCGTTTCTTCTGTGACCTCCGCGTCCAGGAAGCCGTTGAGAATATAATGGGCTGAGTTGGCAACAGCGGCCTGGTGGACCTGCTTGAAACTACCCCGGCCGGTCTCTGAAATCTGCGAGGCGGACAATTTCTCGCCCGGCGCGAGATCCCCGGCGGTCATCACCTGGATCCCGCTCTCCTGAAGGGCCTTTGCCAGCTGGTTTTCCGCCGGTATCAACCGCTCATCAAACAGGGCCCCGCCCCCCCCTGCAGAAAGCGCGGCCGGCGATTCCGGGCTGATAAAAACAATCAGCTTCGCATCGTTTTTTGCATGGCACACTGATGCCAGTGCCGTCATGGCGAATAGGCCGGCAGCAAAAATGGAAAAAATGGTTTTGGTTTTCATATGTCCATCCTGAAAGCTTGCGAGTTAAAAGTTATCAGTTAATGATACCCTCGTAAAAAGTCGGTTTGGGATGGCAAAGTAAAAAGTTCAAGATCAAGGCGTCGCAAATCCCGAGGAATGCAGCGACCATAGAGTACGTGAAATTCCGA
>P_1C_Sed_2_UnCtyDRAFT_1000600_pt1 | contig 10802 bp, 9 predicted proteins | sample Pon1CUnioCityCA_4_FD_10229 | JGI IMG/M metagenome (IMG submission 10229) | reverse complement strand
TTGGCGATTTAATTCATCAGTTGAAATCCGGTTCGGAAGATGAACTATAACAATTCCGTTATGACTTCCTAAAGGAAAGCGGGACAGATTGCCAAAGCCTAAATCCGCTGTTAAAATTACAGCTCCTTGTTGCCGGGCAAAGTCAAACACCTCTGTATCGCTCTTTCCACGCAGGCCCACATCACGTACATCTAAGGCCTCAAAATTTCTTTCTCTCAAAACTCTGGAAGTTGACCGAGGCATGTCCTCGTCTACAAGGAACTTGAGCATGTCACCCTATAGACTTTATTTCTTCATTGGCAAGTTGTTGTGAAGCGTATTCAAGGCTTGCAAGGATGTCTTCTTTGGCAAGGTCGTAATCTCTCATGACCTCTTCGTAGGTCATTCCTGCTGCCAGCTTGGCCAGGACCAAGTCAACCGGGACCCGAGTGCCCTTGATAATCGGCTTCCCGAAGCGGACCTTCTCATCCACAATAATTCGTGGAGCTATCTCCGTCATCATTAATCACCCCGGCTCTGCCATTAAAGCAGATTGAACGGTCCTGCCGGCCCTGTCTCAAAACTCTCCGACTTTATTATGGTCGGGGCGACTGGATTTGAACCAGCGACTTCCTGCTCCCGAAGCAGGCGCGCTACCAGGCTGCGCTACGCCCCGTCACCGATACTTACTATAATTAACCCGCCTGTCTTTGTCAACCTTCACGACCAAAACACAGGCTTTTGAAAGGACCCGGACGCTTTTTAATAAGGCCCTGAAGATACAGGCAGTAAGAGGTGGGACTCAAGGTTTGGGCACGGGCACCACAACATCCAAAGGGCCTTCCAGTTTGAGCGCCCAGAAATCCGGTAATGGCAGAAAGAGGGGCCCTATTTTGAAAATTTCCCAGCCGAGCAGGAGTTCGTTGTTTCCTTTGTTTACCGCCGCCAGTGGAGTGTATCCCAAGGACGCCGGGTCATACCAGGGGTTTCCAGCAGTGGTATAATCCAGAAACTGCTCGCCGGACCAGCCGCTGGGAAACTTGATGCCCTTTGCCGACCTTACCCGGTAATGGCCGAAAGATATCCGGTTGCCCTTTTTGTCGGTCTTGGGCCTGCCCGGTCCTTCCCATCCCGTCTGCTCCATGCGCACGTTCCAGCCGCGCATCTCTCCGTCGTCGGTGTCGCGGATGAATGTTTTGCGGAAGGTCTTCCAGAGAATTTTGTTCATAAAAGGCGGCAGACTCAAGTCGATTCCCCGGTACATCTTACCGTCCAGGGCATCAACGTCGATGGGATGAGAGTTAAACATCACCTGTCTTCTCTGGTCATTGGTCATGTTCAAAAGATCGTCTAAGGTCATTGCGGACTCCATTTACACTTCCTCTCCTTCCCGCCTTGCCGCGGAAATGATCAGCGGACCTGATTTTTCTTACGCTTTGCAAAGCTTTCAAAGCGCACATCAACGTCTTTGTTCCATTATATGGTCATATAAAGCCGATTGCGAAGACGTTTTCATGTCGAGAAGATGAAAAGCTTTTGGATTTGGCACCTGTTACTTCGCTGGTTTTTGACATATTGGAGAAGCGCGCCCCATCATGATATTTTGAGTAAGTAGAAGGAGACAGCCCATGAAGATTTCCCGAAAACAAAGTTTTTTGTTTTGCATGTTGTTTTTGGCGTCCGTAGCTTCAGCCGGCCTTGCTGCCCTGCCCGAGCTTAGCGAAAAACAGTGGAAGAAGCTGAAGTCGGGAGAGCTGGTCTCCAAAGTCTGGAACGAAGGGGGCACCCAGTCCGCGGGGCAGGGGTACGGCATCTTCAAGCATCCGCCGGAGCTCTTGTGGAAGGCCGTCTGTTCCCTCGAGCTCTACGACGAGTTCATAGCAAGGACAACTGTAAGCGTACTCATTGATGAGAAAACCAAGGACAAGATTTTAAAGAACAAGCTTGAAGATGCGGATGAGGTGGAGAAGCTGTTTGCGGACATGGAACGCGGCTACCGGCGCAAGGCCCCGGACGGCAAATGGACGGTGTACTCCTATCAGAGGAACGACCTTCCCTGGCCGGTCAGCGACCGGTGGGTGCTCCTTGAAATGACCCACGACGACGACAGGATGAGACAGGAGTGGACGCGGCTTGCCGGCAACATCAAGGAAGACTTCGGTTACTGGCAGCTTCATCGTCTTGACAACGGACAGACCCTTGGAGAAATGGAAATCCACCTCGACGCCGACATCCCGGCCACCGGCCTGATCACGGACTATGCCCTTTCCGTAAGCATGCCGGCGACCTACGAGGCCTTTGAAAAAATCGCCGGACACCTGGCAAATAAAAAATAGCAGGAGGACTTATTATGGGTTTTAGGAAAGATGCCCTCTTAAAAAGTCCAATTGCAGCCCCAAGGGGGCGTTGTACTATAGCCCAGGGCACAAGCCCTGGGTTAGAAAGCATAGAACAAAAAAGAGCGCTGAAAGCGCGAGGTAAGTTCATCATTATGTATGGACAGCAATACGTTACGTTGCCCTTTCAGGTTCAGGGCGGGGGCACTTTTCTGGAATTTTTTTCCAGGGCTTGCACCCTGGGCTATAGAACGCCGCTCTTTCAGAGCTCTAAGAGGATTATTTTGAATTTTTATGAGGGTATTAAAACTAAAAAACTTAGAGCTCGAACTAATTAGCTGAAATGTAATTGCTTGATCTGTAAGCACTTTTTATTAGTTCGGGTCTGTCTTTTCCTGAGATGTGAATTTAAAAACTTAATTGTTTTTAGATATATTTGTTTTAGAAGGAAAAAGGAGAGCTTAGAAATTAACTTTTTTGAGCAATAAAAACAGGCTTACATGATAGCTGCTCATTTTTGATAGCGGCTTCATCTTTGCAAATTAATTGCTGTCAGGAGGTCAGGACATGCGTTCCAAAAAAATGATCGGTTATTTAATTGCGGCTCTTTGCTGTATGGCCCTTGTTATTCCCGGTGTTACCGGGCCGCCTATCGAGGCCAGGGGCGATGAGGTAAAAGTTTCGCTTACTGTTGACCCTTTCGAGATAAAGGTCTCCGGTCCGGCGGAACTGGAAAATCTGGACAACGGCCGGGTCCGGCTCACGAGCAGGTCGGGTAACATTTCGGTCGAGCTGGAGTCGAAAGAGGCGATTTACGGTCTTACCGAGAGGATCGTTGACGACCGGGAGGCCAGCGAATACGGTCCGCAAGCAGTGGGCAGCCTGGACCGGCGCGGCGAAAAGGTGACCATGTGGATCACACCCACCATCAGCGCCTATGTTCCTTTTTACATCAGTTCGAGGGGCTACGGCATGCTGGTGGAGGGGACCCGGCCGGGAATCTACGACATCGGCAAGACGGAAAAAGACAAGCTCCTTCTGAAGTGGGACACGGGCGACGATGATTTTTCCTGTGTGTTTATCAAAGGTCCCGGCTACACCGACATCCTTGACAAGTACACTCGAATGACCGGCAGGCCGGTTGACGTTCCCAAGTGGATGTGCCGTCCTCTAAAGTGGCGCGACCAGGTGGCGAGGTTCAAGTTCGCCGAGCTTGACGGCCTTCGCATCAACGCGGAGGTTGCCGACGATATCCTTCACTACGAAAAGCTGAATTTTCCCAAGGGTACATACATGATTGACCGTCCCTGGGCGGAAGGCAAGATGGGCTACGGCAACTTTAACTGGGACCCGCTGCGCTTTCCCAACGGCGACAAAATGGTCGAAAAGCTCCACGAGCGCGGCTGGAGGGTCCTGGTATGGGGCGCGCCGTGGGCCATCGGCTACGGTCCTGACTCCTTCGGCTGGGAGGCCCGGGAGAAAGGATATGTGTTCGGTCCCCGCAACCTGGACTATACCAATCCCGCGGCCATGAAGTGGCACAAGAACAAGATCGAGGAGTTCGTGCGCCGTTCCGACATCGACGGCTGGAAGCTCGACCGTTCGGAGGAGACCAATCCTTCGGAGAAGTCGGACATATATCACGATGGCCGCACCGGTTTCGAGGTCCACAACGACTACCCCCGTCTTTACATCCGGGCCTTTTACGAGGGCACCAAGGCGGCCCGTGGAGACGACTTTGTGCTCATGCCGCGGGCGGCCTATACGGGCACGCAGGCCATGAGCATCGTGTGGGGCGGCGACACCAGGGGAAGCATAGAATTTATGATGGGTTTGACCGCCAAGTCCACTGACAAAGGCCTGCGCAGCGTAATCATCTCCTTGCAAAGGATGGCCTTTATGGGCTTTCCTTTCTGGGGGTCCGACACCGGCGGATACCAGTGTTTCAGTGACCGGGACGTGTTCGCCCGCTGGCTGCAGGTGTCCTGCTTCTGCCCGCTCATGGAAATTGGCGGCAAGGGCCCGCACCGTCCCTGGGACATGCCCACCGAGCCTTCCTATGACAAGGAAATGATCGACATCTACTATCGCTACACCTGGCTCCATACCCGTTTGGTGGACTATACCCATAAGCTGTCCAAGCGGGCGTCCCGCACCGGAAACCCCATCGTCCATCCTCTGGTCTTCGACTGGCCGGACGATCCCAAGGTCAAAGACATGTGGAACGAGTACATGTACGGTCCCGCCCTGTTGGTGGCCCCCGTATGGAAGACCGGTCAAAGGGAGCGCAAGGTGTATCTGCCAGAGGGTGAGTGGACTTATTTATGGGACAAGTCAAAGAAGTTCAGCGGCCCGGTCACCATAAGCGCGGCTGCCCCCTTGGACACGGTGCCGGTGTACATAAAGGACGACCAGGCCCATCTTCTGCCCGACGGACTGGTGGAAGGCCTGTAAAGAAGGGCAGTACATTTGTTGAGGGCGGAAACGGCCCTTTGAACAGGGCTATCTTGCGAGGATTTTTTCGAGCTGTTTTACGGTACGGGTGTTGATGACTTCTTTTTGGGACAGCCATCCCCTGCGGGCCACACCCACGCCGAGCTCGATAAGGTCAAGTCCGGCCACGCTGTGGGCGTCGGTCGAGATATGAAACAACAGACCTTCATCGAGCGCCTGCCGGCAATAAGTGTCGGGCAGGTCGAGGCGGTCGGGCTGTGAGTTTATTTCCAGGATTACGTTGTTTTCTTTGCATGCGGCAAAGACCTTGTCCATGTCTACCTTGATGGGGTCCCTGCTTCCGATGATCCTGCAGAGGGGGTGGCCCAGGCTGTGGACCAGGCCGCTGTTGACCGCGGCTACAATCCGCTCGGTCATCTTTTTTTCTTCCAGGTTCTGGTAGAAATGAACACTGGCCACGACCCAGTCGAGTTCGGCAAGGGCCTTTTCATCAAGGTCGAGACGGCCGTCCTTTAATATGTCCACTTCGATTCCGGCAAATACCCTTATGTCCTTGGTGTCGTTGTCGGCCTGTCTTATGTCGTCGGCGTGCTTTTTGAGGCGTTCTTCGTCCAGGCCGTTGGCCACCGAGACCATTTTCGAGTGGTCGGTTATGGCCAGGTAACGGTGGCCTTTTTGGCGGGCGGCCTCCACCATCTCCTTTATGGAGCCGGCGCCGTCAGTGGCCTTGGTGTGGCAATGAAGGTCGCCGCGAATATCGGAGAGCTCGATCAGCTCGGGAAGACGGTCTTCTTCCGAGGCCTCGATTTCGCCCCGGTCTTCCCGAAGCTCGGGAGGTATCCAGTTCAGCGAAAACTTTTTGTAAAGCTCTTCCTCCGATTTCCCGGCAAGGAGAGTATCGTCTTTCCACAAGCCGTACTCGTTGAGCTTCCAGTCCTTGTCCTGGGCCCGCTTCCGCAAGACTATGTTGTGGGCCTTCGAGCCGGTAAAGTAGCAAAGGGCGGCGCCGAAGCTTTGGGGGTCGAAAAAACGGAAGTCGACTTGCAGCCCGTTTTTCAAGACCACGGTGGACTTCTCGCTGCCACGGCTCTGTATATCTCCGATTTCGCTGTAGGAGAGGACTTTTTCGAGCGCCTTGTCCCGGTCCTTCGCCTGGACAAGTATGTCAAGGTCTCCCACCGTCTCTTTGCGGCGGCGAAAACTTCCGGAAACTTCGTACCGGCTGATCTCGGAAATCTTTTCCAGGTGGCGCTTTAGAGAATTTACAAAACCCTTGGCGTCGTGGTAGAGCATCCTGCCGGTATAGGAGCGCAGGGTCTCGATTCCCTTTAAAATGTTTTCTTCGGTCTTCGGGCCCATGCCTTCGAGACTTCTGACCTTTTGTTTCTCGCAGGCGTCCTTCAGTTCTTCCAGGGACTCTACTCCCAGTTCCTTGTATAGCTGCATGGCCTTGCGGGGGCCGAGACCGGGGACGTTCATTATTCTGATAAGGCCGTCAGGGACCTCTTTTTCAAGTTCCTGGAGGCGTTTGACCGTGCCGGTCTCCATGATCTCTTCTATTTTGCCGGCCACGCTTTTTCCGATGTTGGGCAGTTTTGTCAAGTCTCGGCCTTCGTTTACCATGTCTTCCAAGCGGCGGGAAAGGTCCCTGATGGTGCGGGCCGCGTTCCGATAGGAACGGACCTTGAATGTGTTTTCCTTCTGAAGCTCGAGCAGGTCTCCTATTCGGTCGAAAATGTCGGCTATTTCGGAATTTTCCATGGTTTCGATTTCCTCGCTGAGAAGCGGCTTTTAAAAGGCCGACGGCCTTACGGTTTGTGCGGTCCTTCTTATGCCCTACAGTTAAATATAAACAGGTCTGCAAATATGGCAAGGGACGAAGATGCCGGCAATGGCAATGCCTGTTTGACAGTGGGGCCGCCCTTACCTAGACTAATAAAGCGAGATAGATTTCACATCGGGGGCTTTTATTAAATGAAAAGATTGTTTATTGTCCTTTTTATGGCCTTGGCGGTCCTCTCCTGCGACAAGGAAAAAGCCGACGAGACAACCTGCCTTGTAAACGAAAAAATTCCCGAGGAGAAGCTCAAACCCATTATGCAGAAGTCCAGGCAGCTTATGCACCTTCTGGAGACGGGAAAAACCAAGGAGCTTTACAATAAGGGCACGGCGGAGATGCAGTCGCGGCAGACCTTTGACCAGTTCAAACATTATTTGGAGAACTTCACCGAGTCTTTCGGCGAGATGAGCTTTCCGCGCCTTCGGGAGGTCTATTACCTCACCAGCAATTCGGACAAGAAGCAGGTCTGGGTCCCTTGCAACATCGGAGAAAAGGGCGTCAACGACCTTCATCTGGTCCCCACTAACCGCAAACTGGCGGTGGGGGTGTTTCGTGTCCGCAGCGAAATGGAGGAGTTGCGGGTAATTATCAGGATGGAAGACATGGACGGCCAGTGGAAGTTCAGCGCCGTCGAGATATACCCGGTGACCATTGACCACAAGCTTTACGGCCACTATTTCCAGAAAGCCCGGGAATACCGGGAAAGGGGCCTGCTCCGCCTGGCGGTGCTTTACTATAAAACCGCGATCAAGCTCTCCGAGATGGGCATCGGCGTCCAGGAGTTTGTGAGCCAGGCCATAGTCAAACAGCTTCAGCAGATCAAGGTGGACTATATTCCTTCCGGAGAACAAAAGGTCTGGAAAGTGGACGGCGAAGAGTTCAAGGTATACAGCGTGGACCCCGTCTACGCCCAGGGAAACCACCTGGTACAAATCCGGTATATCTCCCCGTCTCTGGGTGACAAGAAAGAGCTTGAAAAGAACGCCCGGAAACTGGCCGAGTTCGCCAACCGAAAGTTTCCCGAATATAGACTGGGATTCGACGGGATCAGAATCATGGCCACTTCTCAGAAAAAAAGCGAAGCCATGATGACCTGGCACAAGATGTTTCTTTTCGATACGCTTCCCGAGCCGGACAACGTGCCTGAAGCGGAAAGCGATTAGATATTATGGCCGCGAGAGCAACCGGCCGGTCCGAGGCTGGGCCCTGCTCGGCCGTTTTTTTGATTTTCATCTCTGTGCGATTTACCGGAGTTTTTTTATTGAGAAGGCTTTATAAATTATCAGGACGATTTACGTCTTAATGGAGGTTTGAAAGAAAAATGTCGGCTGACGTCAAACAGTTCCATCGGATACAGCGGCTCCCTCCTTATGTTTTCACCATGGTGGTGGACCAGATGATGCAGGAGCGTCGTGCGGGCGAAGACATTGTGGACCTTGGTATGGGCAACCCTGATGTTCCCACTCCCGACCCCATTGTGGACAAAATGAAGGAAGCGCTGGACAACCCCAAAAACCACCGTTACAGCGCCAGCCGTGGCATCAAGGGCATCAGGAAGGGCATCAGCAACTGGTACCAGCGACGCTATGAAGTGGACCTGGACCCAGATACCGAGACCATAGCGACCATCGGCGCCAAGGAGGGACTGGCGCACCTTGCCCTGGCAACCCTGGGGCCCGGCGACGTCATCTTCGTTCCCAACCCCTGTTATCCGATTCATTCTTACGCTTCGGTAATAGCGGGCGCCGACGTGCGCAGCATTCCTTTATGCGACGACGTGGACTTCTTCGAACAGCTTACTTTCGCGACCAAGTACACCTGGCCGCTTCCTAAAATGATATTCCTCAACTTTCCGCACAACCCCACTACGCGGGTGGTGGATCTGGACTTCTTCCAGAAAGTGGTCGATTTCGCCAGGGAGTATAAAATATACATAATTCACGACCTGGCTTACGCCGACCTGGTGTATGACGGCTTCCGCGCTCCCAGCCTTCTCGAGGTCCCCGGCGCCAAGGACATCGGTGTCGAGTTTTACTCCATGACCAAGGGCTACTCCATGGCGGGCTGGCGCGTGGGTTTTTGCGTGGGCAATGCCGACCTTATCGGGGCCCTGGCCCGCATTAAAAGCTACCTGGACTACGGCATCTTTCAGCCTATTCAGATCGCGGCCATCAAGGCCTTGAACGAGTGCAGCGACGAGCCCCCCCGCATAGCCGATGTGTACCGCTCGCGGAGGGACGCTCTGGTGGACGGTCTTAACCGTATCGGCTGGACCCTGGAGAAGCCCAAGGCCACCATGTTCGTCTGGGCCAGGATACCGGAGAAGTACCAGGAGTTGGGCAGCCTCGAGTTCAGTCTCCGGATGCTCCGGGAAGCCAAGGTGGCGGTAAGCCCGGGCATAGGTTTCGGAGAAGTGGGCGAAGGATACGTACGCTTCGCCCTGGTGGAGAACGAACAGCGGATCAAGCAGGCCATCCGCGGCATAAAGCGCTGGTTCGAGCGCGACGGCGGTCTTGGCTGAGAACGGATCGGAGGTATTATGAGGTCGGTTAAGGTTGGACTGATCGGCTATGGCACCATCGGTCAGGGTGTTATCCGGCTGCTTAAAGAAAACAGAAGCGACATCGAGGCAAGGCTGGGAGGAGAGATCGAACTTGGCGGCGTCTCCGACGTGGACATCAGCTCTCCGCGGCCGGTAAAGGTCAAAAAGGGGCTTCTTACCAAGGACCCTTACAAGCTCATTAATGACCCGTCAATAGACATTATTGTCGAGCTTGCCGGCGACTGGCCGGGGGTTAAGGACCTTATTCTCGACTCGCTTCGGGCCGGCAAGTCGGTGGTCACCGCCAACAAGGCGCTTCTCGCCAAGCACGGCAACGAGATATTCAGGACGGCGCAAAAGCACGGCAGAGACGTTTACTACGAGGCCTCGGTCTGCGGCACCATACCCATCATCCGGGTATTGCGGGAGGGACTTGCTGCCAACCGCATCGAGTCCATCTACGGGATCGTGAACGGCACCTGCAACTACATCCTGACCGAAATGACGCAGGGAAGGGGCGATTACAACGACATCCTGGCCAAGGCCCAGGCCGCTGGATACGCGGAGGCCAAGCCGGAAGCCGACGTGGAAGGATACGACGCCGCCCACAAGCTGGCATTGCTGTTACGGCTCGGATTCGGTGTGCCCGTCAAGCTCGGCGAAATCCACCGGGAGGGCATATCCAAGATATCTTCGGCGGACATCATGGCGGCCCACCATCTCGGCTTTGTGATCAAGCTTCTGGCCATTGCCAAGCGCACCGATTCGGGGCTGGAGGCCCGGGTCCATCCTACCTTGGTGCCCGAAAATACGCCGCTGGCATCGGTGCACAGCGTGTACAACGCCGTATACGTGCAGGGAAACTTCTCGGGCCCTACCCTTTATTACGGACAGGGCGCCGGCCAGGACCCTACGGCATCCGCGGTGACTGGCGACATTGTCGAGCTGGCCCGCGGGAGATTGAAAGGCGAGAATCCGCGCCGCCTGCCGTCGGGGGCCTATCAGGACGACCACCGGCCTTCCTTCAAGGTAATGCCCGTGAAGGAGATTTACAGCGAGTATTACCTCCGGCTCCAGGCCATTGACCGGCCAGGGGTATTGTCAAAGATTTCGGGTATCCTGGGCGGCAACGACATCAGCATCCGCTCGGTCATCCAGAAGAACCGGGAGAGGGGACCGGAGGCCTCGGTGGTTATTATGACGCATCTGGCAAAAGAAGAGAGACTTCAGAAGGCGGTCCGGGAGCTCAAGAAGCTCAAGATGATCAAGGGACCCATACATCTTATTAGAATCGAACCCGGCCTGTGACGGCCCGGGACATGGAGGCATAAATTATGATCTGGCGGGGAGTAATAGATAAATACTGGGATTACCTGCCCCTTGAAAAAAAGGAATGTGCGATCACGCTTCAGGAAGGCAATACCCCCTTGATACCTTCCCGGAACCTGGTGGAAGAAATCATGCCGGGCTTGAATCTGTTTTTCAAGTTTGAAGGACTAAATCCCACGGCAAGTTTTAAAGACCGGGGCATGACAGTGGCAGTGTCCCACGCCCTGGAAGAAGGCTCGAAGGCGGTCATCTGCGCCAGCACCGGAAACACGTCGGCCTCTGCTGCGGCATACGCCGCCCGCGCCGCGCTGCAGGCCTATGT
>P_1C_Sed_2_UnCtyDRAFT_1000599_pt1 | contig 10813 bp, 12 predicted proteins | sample Pon1CUnioCityCA_4_FD_10229 | JGI IMG/M metagenome (IMG submission 10229) | reverse complement strand
GGAGGCGACCCGCGACGCGGTGGCCGCGAACGCGGTCGCCTTCGACACGGAGCAGGCCGGCACCCGCGCGGCGGGAGCGGCCGCCTTCGCCGACGGCGCGGAGGCGCCCGGCTACGCGGACCTCGTCGCCGACCTCGCCGCGGTGCTCGAAGGCAGTTACGCCGCGGTCGAGGTGACCGGCGACGCGGTCGTCGCCCGCGAGACCGCGTTCGACCCCGGACTCGCGAGGGACCGCGGCGTTCCCGAGGGCCCGGCGTTCGGCCGGCTTGCGAACGGCGACTCGGTCGCGGTCGACGGCGAGACGGTGACGCCGGACGAGGTGTCGCGGTCGCGGACCGACCGGTTCCCGGTCGCGGCCGACCACGGGGACGGGTGAGCTTCGAACGGCGGGCTTGGCGACCGCGTTGTCGCGCCGTCGCCGCCGTCTGACCCGCGTCAGACGATCGGGCAAAAATAAATACGTCCGGGTCGCAACCCACCACATAATGGATTCTATCGTAGAGGACGCCATCGACGAAGCCGAGGAACCTCCGGCGGACGAGGCCGGAGGCGCCGGCGAGGCCGACCCGTCGGCCGCCACCCCCCCGCAGTCCGGAACGATGACCGACGACGAACTGCAGGACGTTCTGCAGGACCTCCAGACGAACATCACGGTCGTCGGCTGCGGCGGTGCCGGCGGCAACACGGTCAACCGGATGACTGAGGAGGGAATCCACGGAGCGAAACTGGTCGCCGCGAACACCGACGTCCAGCACCTCGTCAACATCGAGGCCGACACGAAGATCCTCATGGGCCAGCAGAAGACGCAGGGTCGCGGCGCCGGCTCCCTCCCGCAGGTCGGCGAGGAGGCCGCCATCGAGTCGCAAGAGGAGATTCAGGACGCCATCGACGGCTCCGACATGGTGTTCGTCACCGCCGGGCTCGGCGGCGGCACGGGGACCGGCTCCGCGCCGGTCGTCGCCAAGGCCGCCCGCGAGTCGGGCGCGCTCACCATCGCCATCGTCACGACCCCCTTCACGGCCGAGGGCGAGGTCCGACGGACGAACGCCGAGGCCGGTCTCGAACGCCTCCGCGACGTGAGCGACACGGTCATCGTCGTCCCCAACGACCGCCTGCTCGACGCGGTCGGGAAGCTCCCGGTCCGCCAGGCGTTCAAGGTGTCCGACGAGGTGCTGATGCGCTCGGTGAAGGGTATCACGGAGCTCATCACCATGCCCGGACTGGTCAACCTCGACTTCGCCGACGTCCGGACCGTCATGGAGAAGGGCGGCGTCGCGATGATCGGTCTCGGCGAGTCCGACTCCGACTCGAAGGCGCAGGACTCCGTGAAGTCGGCGCTCCGCTCGCCGCTGCTCGACGTCGACATCTCCGGCGCGAACTCCGCGCTGGTCAACGTCACCGGCGGCACCGACATGTCCATCGAGGAGGCGGAGGGCGTCGTCGAGGAGATCTACGACCGGATCGACCCCGACGCCCGGATCATCTGGGGGACCTCGGTCGACGACGACCTCGAGGGCGAGATGCGGACCATGATCGTCGTGACCGGCGTCGAGTCGCCGCAGATCTACGGTCGGAACGGCGAACAGCCGGAGGAGGCCGCGGCCGAGATGGAAGACATCGACTACGTGGAGTGAGGACCCGCTGACTGGATACGCCGTTGTCGCGCTTCGCGCTTTCTCCTTCGCTCGACGGCTCCCGGCGGATCGAGGCGCATCAAAAGGTAAAAACCGCCTCGCCTCGAAGCCGGTCGTAACATGGACGTTCCGTACGACCTCAACAGCTACGTTCGGGTGCTGAAGCTGGCGAGCACGCCGAGCACCGACGAGTTCCTCCAGGTGTCGAAGATCGCCGGTGCCGGCATCCTCCTCGTCGGCTTCATCGGCTTCCTGATGTTCGCGATCATGAGCCTCCTGCCGGGGGTCGGCGTCTGATGCCGATCTTCTCGGTCAAGACCACCGCGAGCCAGGAGCGGACCGTCGCCGACATGCTCGCAGAGAAGGAGATGCCCGAGATCCAGGCGGTCATCGCTCCCGACCAGCTCACGAGCTACGTGATGGTCGAGGCCACGGACGGCAGCGTGTTCGCCCGGATCCTCGACGAGATTCCCCACGCTCGCGGCGTCATTCAGGGCTCCGAGGGGCCCGCCCAGAGCCCCTTCTCGGAGGTCGAGCACTTCCTCTCCCCGACCCCCGACGTCGAGGGGATCGCCGAGGGCGACATCGTCGAGCTGATCGCCGGCCCGTTCAAGGGCGAGAAGGCCCGCGTCCAGCGCATCGACGAGGGGAAAGACCAGGTGACCGTCGAGCTGTACGAGGCGACCGTCCCCATCCCGGTCACGGTCCGCGGCGACCAGATCCGCGTGCTCGACTCCGACGAGCGCTGACCGCGCCGCGTCCCGCCCCTCTTCTCCTCTTTCTCTCTCCTCCAGCCGGCTTCCCCGCCCGATCGCCGGCAACGACAAGGGCTTTATTCGACGCCGACCGACGGTTCGGACATGTTCGGTCCCGGCGTGCCGGCGATCCTGAGTCTGGTTCCAGACACGTTCACGTTCGCCTGGCTCGTCGCGGTCCTCTTCGCCGCCTCGTGGCTGCTCGACAGCCGCGGGCTGGCGGCGGGCCGGGCGTTGGCCGCGGGGACGTGGGGGCTGTTCGGGCTGTTCTGGCTGTCGACGGTGCCGTACTTCGCGTTCGAACACCAGAGCTACGTCGAGTCGATCCTCGCGCTCGTCGGCGTCCCGGCCTGCATCTACGCCGGGTATCTGCTGTACAACGGCCGCGCCTCGCTGTTCACGCTCACGCGGGCCATCGCGATCATGCTGTTCATCTACCTCCCGTTCGAGACGATTCCGGCGTTCTCGGTCGCAGGCGTCGCGTTCCCCGAGCCACGGAAGGTCCTCATCGAGGCCGTCGCGACGCAGACCGGGTTCCTCATCGACCTGCTCGGCTACGCGCCGGAGCGCGTGACGAGCTACGAGGGGTACGACGCGGCCTACGCCTGGACGCTGGCCGACGGCCACACGGTGACGATCCACGTCGTGCTGGCGTGTACGGGGCTCGGGAGCATGGCCATCTTCGGCGGCCTCGTCGCCGCCGTCCAAGCCCCGCTCTCGCGAAAGCTCCGCGCGCTCGCGGTTTCGATCCCGCTCATCTACGTGCTCAACATCTTCCGGACGACGTTCATCTCCGTCGTCGCGGGCAACCAGTACATGCAGTGGCAGACCGACCTCGTGCTCGCGATGTTCGGCGCGAGCGACCCGTACCGGGTCTCCTTCCTCATCTCGGACCGGATCATGAGCCAACTGCTCGCGGTCGTCGCGCTGATCGGGATCACGTTCCTCGCGGTGCGGGAGCTCCCGGAGCTCGCCGTCATCCTCGAGGACGTGCTCTATCTGCTCACGGGCGAGGAACACGACCTCACGGAGTCGCTGGACCTCCCGCGCGAGCCGACGAACCGCTGAGGCATCCGCCCGGCGAGTCACGTCGCGACGACCCGGCCGGACCGGGGCCATGGCAACATATAGGGCAACCTGTTCGAAAGGTCGGACCATGCACGTGACGACTCCGTCGGCGTGGCGACGCCGCGCTGGAGGAGGTGACCGTCGGTGTTGAGCGCGCTCGACCCGCTCAGTTACATCCAGACGAACGTCGCGAAGCTCGTTCTGGCGACCCTCCTCGGGATGTTCCTCGGGCTGGAGCGCGAGTGGTCGCAGAAGTCGGCCGGCATTCGGACGTTCTCGCTGATCGGCCTCGCGGCGGCGGTGTTCTCGCTGCTGGACGAGCCGGGGCTGCTCGTCGTCGGTGGGGCNCTGATCGTCGCCAGCGCGGTNCTACTGGCGGTTCGGAGCTTCGTCGAGCCGGACGTCGACGGCCTCTCGCTCACCACGTCGGTGTCGATGCTCGTCACCTACGGAGTGGGCGTCCTCGTCGCTCAAGCGCTCTTCATCGAGGCGGTGACCGTGGCGGTGCTCTCCTCGCTGCTGCTCGTGTTGAAGCGGGAGCTCCACCAGTTCGCGTGGGGGCTCTCTCGCGAGGAGGTCCGCAGCGCCGTGGAGTTCACGATCCTCGCGTTCGTCGTCTTCCCGCTGCTCCCCGCGGAGACGGTCGACCCGTGGGGCGCGGTCCAGCCGCGGCTCATCTGGTCGCTCGTCGTCGCCGTCAGCGGCATCGGCTTCGTCAACTACGTCCTCGTCAAGCGGTATCAAGGGCGCGGCTACGCTGTCACCGGCTTCTTCGGCGGCCTCGTCAACTCCACGGCGGTCGTCGCGGAGATGGCGAAACGGGCGAAGGGGCGAGCGGACCTCCGCGACCTCGCGGTCGGATCGATCCTGCTGGCGAACGCCGCGATGGCCCTCCGGAACGCCGCGGTCGTCGTCGTCTTCGCGCCGGAAGCCGCTCTGGTGGTCGGCGCGCCGCTCGGTGCGGTCACCCTCGCCGGCGTCCTGATCGCCGTTTTGCGGAGCGACTGGCGCACGACGATGGAGGCGGACCTCACCTCCCCGTTCAGCCTCCGGAACGCCCTGACGTTCGGCGGGCTGTTCCTCGTCGTCCTCTTGGTCTCCGCCGGCGCCGAGCGGGCCTTCGGCGCGGGCGGGTTCGTCGCCACGTCGTTCCTCGCCGGGCTCGTCTCGTCCGGGACCGCGACGACCACCGCCGTCTCGCTGCTCGGCACCGGACAGATAACGGTCGACACGGCCGTCGCGGGCGTGGTAGCCGGGACCGTCGCGAGCATCGTGGTCAAGACCGCGTTCGCGGCGAGCATCGCCCGCGAACTGGTCCGGCCGGTGTTGCTGTGGAACCTCGTGTTGATCGCCGTCGGGGTCGCGGTCGGCGTTCCGCTGCTCGTCTTCTGACCGGCGGAGCGGCGTCGCCCCCGCCGCCCGCCGGTCGACGGCCCTTACGAGAGGTGCGCCGCCACGTCGGTCGAGGAGACCATGCCGACGTAGTCGTCGTCGACCACGGGCAGGTGTTTGACTCCGTACATCGTCATCATCGCCGCGACCTCCTCCATCATGAGGTCGGGCGTGACGGTCTCCACGTTCTCGGTCATCACGTCGCCGACGACGGCCTCGTCGAGGTCTCGACCGGCCGCGACGGCGCCGACGATGTCGCTCTGGGTGACGATACAGCCCCCGCCCGCCGTCACGACGAGCGCGCTGATGTCACCGTCGCTCATCCGACGCGCGGCCTCGCGGAGCGGTTCGTCGGCCCCGATCGTCTCCAGCGGCGTCGACATGACCTCGCTGACGCGGGTTCGGTCGTTTAAATCCATACCGTGTCAAGCGGTAGTCTGTCTGATTATTCTTCCGGTGCGCGGCGCTTTCGGGCCTGCCGCGGCGGTCACCGCCGCTCCGAGACGTACGCCGTGAGGTCGGTCGTCGAGACCATCCCGACCAGTCGGCCGTCTTCGTCGACCACCGGTAGATGCGTGTACCCCCGGTCCGCCGGCTCCGCGAACTCCTCGATGGGGTCGTCGGGCGCTATCGTGACGACCTCCGTCGTCATGAACGCCGAGGCTGGGGTCTCGTCGTTCGGCTCGTTCTGTCGCACGAGCGAGACGAAGTCCGTCGCGGTGATCAGTCCGGCCAGGCGCCCGTCGTCGACGACGAGGACGGAGCTCACGCCGGTCTCCAGCATGCGCTTCGCGGCGTCCGCGGCGGGCGCGTCCGGGGCGATCGTGACGAGTTCGGTCGACATCAGCCGCTCGACGGTGTCTTCTGCCATGTGATACGATAACGCGGGACGACCCTATCAAACGTCCGGTCGTCCGGGGGTCACTCGTCGACGAGTTCCGCCGGAGCACCGGCCAGCCCGCCGAGCGCGTCGGCCTCGACGTGGTGGAGGTCGCCGGGGATCACGAGGAGGTGGAGCGGGTCGCCGAACTCCCGCTCCGCCAGTTCGCTCAGTCGGTCGGCGGCGACGACAGCGTCCGGCGACCCCGCGCGGGCGACGACGACGGCGAGCGCGTCGCGCCAGCCCTCGGCGAGCAGGCCGGCGGCGACGTCGGCGGTCATGTACTCCTCGTGGTCCGGGTCGGGTCCGGTCGGCCCGGTTCCCACCTTGATATCGAGGTAGACGACGGTGTGGAGTCCTCGCTCTCGGTTCGCCTCGATCGTTTCGACCACGCTCGTCGGGACGTCGTCGCCGCCGTGTGCGTACGGGAAGGGGAGCGTCGTCGCCTTCCCGAACCGGTAGTTCTGGAGTCCGGTGAGGCTGGAGGCGGCCGACTGAGCGGTCACGCCGTGGATCACCCGGGTCTCGATGCCGCGCTCCTCGGCGCGGAGACGGAGGTCGGTGTGCGTCGTCGATATCATCGTGTCGCCGGCGGTACAGAAGGCGACGTCGCCGTCGGCCGCGGCCGAGAGGATCGCCTCCGGGTCCCGTTCGACGCCCTCGCGGTCCCGCACCTCGATGTCGACGTCGTGGTACGACTCCAGCGCGTCGACGTCGGCGCCGACGAGGCGGCTGGTGTAGAACTCCGCGAAGACGCGGTCGGCGGCGCGCAGGGCCTCGCGTCCCTCGACGGTGACCGAGCGCTCGTCGTAGAGGCCGAGCCCGATGAAGGTAAGCATATCCGCCGTCTGGCGGGCGGCGGGTAAAAGGGCGCGGAACCGCGGCCCCGCGGTCCGTCTCGGTATCGCCATTAAGGTCTTTCATTATTGTTCCTTGTGATTCCATAGCAAGCCCTAAGAGGTAACCACCACAACCCCAAGGTACGAGGCCCTCACGGGCTCACATACCACTATGACTGACGACGAACTCATCTGGCGGATATCGGGGGGATCCGGTGACGGGATCGCTTCGACGAGCCAGAACTTCGCAAAAGCCCTGATGCGATCGGGGCTCAACGTGTTCACGCATCGCCACTATCCGTCTCGCATCCGCGGCGGTCACACGTACACCGAGGTCCGCGCGTCCGCGGACCCGGTCAACTCCCGCGGCGACGGGTACAACTTCCTGCTGGCGCTCGGCGACTCGTTCGCGCGGAACCCGCAGGAGGACGCCCTCTACGGGAACGAAGAGATCAAACCGCTCTCGGAGAACCTGGACGAACTCCGCGAGGGCGGCGTCATCGTGTACGACGAGGGGCTCCTCGACACCGCCGACATCCCGAACTTCGACGAGCGGGCCGAGGAGAACGACTGGCACGTCTACCCCCTCGACCTCCGCGGGCTCGCCCGCGACATGGGTCGCGAGGTCATGCGCAACACCGCCGGCGTCGGCGCCACCTGCGCGCTGACCGGCATGGAACTCGACCACGTCGAGGACCTCATGCGCGACGCGATGCCGGAGAAGATCCTCGACCCGAACCTCGAGATCCTGGAGACGGCGTACAACCAGGTACGCGAGGAGTACGACGTCGACGCACCCGACGTCTCGGTCCCGACCGGCGAGCACGAGGAGACGCAGCTGCTCATGTCCGGCTCGGACGCCATCGCCTACGGCGCCATCGACGAGGGCTGCCGGTTCATCGCCGGCTACCCCATGACGCCGTGGACCGAGGTGTTCACGATCATGACGCAGAACCTGCCGAAGCTCGGCGGGATCTCCGAGCAGGTCGAAGACGAGATCGCGGCGGCCGCGCTCGCGGTCGGCGCCTCGCACGCCGGCGTGAAGGCCATGTCCGGCTCCTCCGGCGGCGGGTTCGCCCTNATGTCGGAGCCNCTCGGGCTCGCGGAGATGACGGAGACGCCCGTCGTCCTCGTCGAGGCCATGCGCGCCGGTCCCTCGACCGGGATGCCGACGAAGCCGGAGCAGTCCGACCTCGAACACGTCCTGTACACCTCGCAGGGCGACTCCCAGCGCGTCGTCCTCGCGCCGGGGACCGTCGAGGAGGCGTACGAGCAGTCGCGGATCGCCTTCCGACTGGCCTACGAGTACCAGATCCCGTCGATCCTCCTGTACGATCAGAAGCTCGGCGGCGAGCTGACGAACGTCCCCAAGAGCCACTTCGACCGCGAGCCGAACCCGACGCTCGGGAAGACCCTGAGCGAGGACGCGCTCGCCGAGGAGCCGCACTCGCCCGACGGGAAGTTCCACCGGTTCCAGCACGACGTCGAGGACGGCGTCTCCCCGCGGTCGATCCCCGGCCAGAAGGGCGGTCGCTTCCTCGCGACCGGCAACGAGCACGACCCGACCGGCCACATCGCCGAGTCGCCCGACAACCGCGTCGCGCAGATCGACCGCCGGACCCAGAAGCTGGAGGCGATCCGCGCCGACCTCGACACGGTCGACACGGGGTCGTACGCCGGCCCCGACGACGCCCAGTACGGCATCCTCACCTTCGGCAGCCAGCAGGGCACCGTCGAGGAGGCCGTCGGCCGTCTCAACGACGCCGGCGTCTCGGTGAAGTCGTACGGCGTCTCCGACATGCTCCCGTTCCCGACCGATCAGGTCGAGGCGTTCATCGAGAGCGTCGACGAGGTGCTCGTCGTCGAGATGACCGCCTCGGGACAGTTCCGCGGGCTCATCCAGAAGAACCTCGGCCGCTACGGTGAACGGCTGTCGAGCCTGCTGAAGTACAACGGGAACCCGTTCGAGCCGGCGGAGATCGTGGACGGGTTCGAGGCCGCCATCGTCGAGGGCGACGGCGACGCGTCCGGCCATCAGACTACCTTCGTCCCAGCCGCAGGTGATTAACCAATGAGCACGTTTTCAGCGATCGGAGAGGAGCGTGAGATCGACCGCGACGAGTACACTCCCGGCGTCGAGCCGCAGCCGACCTGGTGTCCGGGTTGCGGCGACTTCAGCGTCCTCAAGGCGCTCAAGCAGGCGCTTCCGGAGGTCGGGCGCACGCCCGAGGAGACCCTGCTGTGCACCGGGATCGGCTGTTCCGGGAAGCTGAACAGCTACCTCGACACGTACGGGTTCCACACGATCCACGGGCGCTCGCTGCCCGTGGCCCGCGCCGCGAAGCTCGCCAATCCCGACCTCGAAGTCATCGCCGCCGGCGGCGACGGCGACGGCTACGGGATCGGCGGGAACCACTTCATCCACACGGCCCGGGAGAACCACGACATGACGTACATCGTCTTCAACAACGAGATCTTCGGGCTGACGAAGGGCCAGACCTCGCCCACCAGCCCGAAGGGACACAAGTCGAAGACGCAGCCGCACGGGAGCGCGAAGGAGCCGCTCAAGCCGCTCTCGATGTCGCTGAACGCCGGCGCCTCCTACGTCGCCCGCACGGCCGCGGTCAACCCGAACCAGGCGAAGGAGATCATCATCGAGGCCATCGAACACGACGGCTTCGCGCACGTCGACTTCCTCACCCAGTGTCCGACCTGGAACAAGGACGCGCGCCAGTACGTCCCGTACATCGACGTCAACGAGTCCGACGACTACGACTTCGACCCGACGGACCGCGTCGAGGCCGCGGAGATGATGCGCGAGACCGAGGAGTCGCTGCACGAGGGGAAGGTCCTGACCGGGCGGTACTACGTCGACGAGGACCGCCCGTCCTACGGGCAGGAGAAGCGCAACATCGGCGAGATGCCCGACGAACCGCTGGCCGAGCGGTACTGGGACGACGAGTACGAGTGGGAGCGCTCGCACGACCAGTTCCTCGACAAGCACGCCTGACGCGGTCCGAAACGGGTATTCGGAGGCCGTCGCGTCGCGGTTCGCAGTGCGTTCGTCTCGTTTTTTGATTCGCAAGGTATTTTTTCTGTGGTGACAAAGCAGTGATTATGAGTACGGTATCGACGGAAGAACGGATCCTGTCGGTGTTAGAGGAGGACGCGCAGGCCTCCTGCGCGGAGATCGCGGAACGCGCCGAGGTCTCGAAGCCGACGGTGCGGAAGTACATCGACCGCTTGGAAGAGCGCGGCGTGATCGTGGGCTACTCGGCGGAGATCGACCCGAAGAAGCTCTCCTCGCAGTCGATCGCGATGGTGGGAATGGACGTCGACTCCGGAAAGTACGTGGGCGCGACCCGGGCGCTGAAGGACCTCGACGAGATTCAGGCGCTGTACACCTCGTCCGGCGATCACATGCTGATGGCGGAGGTCCGCGCCGGCGACGGCGACGAACTCGGCGACGTCATCTCCGACAAACTGCTGGCGATCGACGGCGTCACCGCTGCGCATCCGTCTTTCCTCCAAGAGCGCCTGAAGTGAGGCCGACGCGGTCGCCCTCGACGCGACCGCCGGTCGCGGACGGCGTTCGCTAGAACCCGCGTCATCGAAGCGCGCTCACGTCGGCGGCGACGACCGCCTCGGCGCCGCCCGGGCTACGGCGAGTCCCGCACCGAGAGAACCCGTGTGTGGCGAAGAACTCCTGCGCGCCGGGGCTGTCGGCCGGGACGCTCGCCCGCAGCGTGTCGACGCCGCGGTCGGGTACCGACGACGCGACGCGCGAGAGGAGCTCCCCCGCGACGCCCTCTCCGGCGTGAGTCGGATGGACCCACAGCGCGAGCAGCTCCGCCTCCGACCCCTCGGCGTCGGGGTGCGCGATGGCGACGCCGACGGGGCCGTCGTCGCCTTCCATCAGGAACGACCACTCCGCCTCGGCGGCGGCCTCGCGGACGCCGGCGGCGGACACGTCCAGAAGGGGGGATCCGATGTCGTCGAACACGCTCGCCTCGCGAGCACGCGAGACCGCCGTCCGTAACGCCTCCGCGTCGTCGGGCCGCGCCGCCCGGACATGCATAGTCGACCATGAGTAAAGAACTCACCTATAGGTTTCGGGACGGGAATAGTTCTCACAGTAGCGTCGCGAATCGGGCCGGTGTGGGTGCCGGCGTGCCCGTGACGAGGGGGCCGGCGAACCCGGCGCACTCGGTCGGCCGGTGCGATGTCGCTCCCGCCGATCGGGAC
>P_1C_Sed_2_UnCtyDRAFT_1000598_pt1 | contig 10819 bp, 8 predicted proteins | sample Pon1CUnioCityCA_4_FD_10229 | JGI IMG/M metagenome (IMG submission 10229) | reverse complement strand
GGCGGGCGTGTGCATTACCCGGAGCAAGGCATCGATTACCGGGATATACGTATCAACACTCTTTTTAATCGTCAGCGTTTTCAGCTGCAACAAGCCCGGTTTGTCTCCGGGAAGGGATCCCTGAATATTCAGGGTTACGCGGATATGGCTCTTTTGAGTCATACCGACAGCGGAATGATAAGCCTTGATATCCAGGGAAAAGCTTTTGAAGCCATCCGGTCCGGCCAGCTGGAAGCTACCCTCGAACCGTCCATCCGGATTGAAGGCACCCTGCAGGATCCTTCGTTGAAAGGCAATCTGAAGGTGCCCCGGGCTGTCATCTATGTCGATGCCTTCAGGCAGCAGCAGGAGGTTCGCACGGAAGATCTCAATCCCCCGCTGCTGGTAGAGGCGATGAGGGATACCCTCCAATCCATTAATCAGGTCGAAGATACCACGAAGGGACCGGCCCCGCTAACAGGCATGGATTTTTACCGAAACCTCCAGGGAACCTTTGATATCCGCATCCCCGGCAACACCTGGGTAAGAGGAGAGGATATGAATTTCGAGGTGCAGGGCGACCTGAAAGCGATCAAGCGGGGGGAGCAGATCGATCTTTTCGGCGATCTCAACGTGCAGCGCGGGTATTTTGAGGTCTACGGCAAAAAATTCGATTTTGAGCAGGGACAGATCACTTTCACCGGGGGCAGAGAAATCAACCCACGGGTCGATTTTGTCATTGCTTATGTGTTTCGCGATGCAGAAAGGGAGCGCCAACGCCTGACCATTCATGTGACCGGCCGGAGCCTCCGGCCCGAGCTGGCATTCCGTCTTAATGAAAAGGCCGTGCCGGAAAAAGATGCCTTCTCATATTTGATGTTCGGTAAGGCTCCCGCCCAGCTGACCACCGCCGAACAAACATCCCTCGAAGAACGTACCGGCAGCATGGCGGCTTCCTTTGCCCTGAATACCCTCTCATCTGCTGTTACCCGGGCCCTGGGCAGCGGACTGGGCCTGGACATGGTTGAGCTCTCCGCCGGCAAAAACTGGAAAAGCGGAAACGTGAAGATCGGGAAATACATCACCAATGATCTCTACCTTGGCTACCAGAAGTCGTTTGCTTTCGACAAGAAAGAGAAGTCGATTGCCACCGACAAGATTACCCTGGAATACCAGATCTTACGCTCGCTTTTCCTGCAGGCTACCAACCAGATGAACAATTCGGGGTTTGATCTGATCTATAAGAAAACGTGGAAATAGATAAGAGGTTTCAGGCTGCCCGACTGGGACAGGCGGGGTTTCATATTTTTTGCTTTCGCCAGCAAGTCAGTTCCGGATAACCTTCTTAAGGCCTCATCGTTCCTTATTGGCCTTTTTTATCGTTACTTTTTCGCCGTCGCGGGTAACAAAATCCCTGGCCTCCCTGCCTTCCTTAATATCCAGCGTTTCACCGTCCGGGCTCATGACGATCACCTTTTCCACCTGCCCCCGGGCATTGGTTTTGATCCGCATAACTTTTCCGTTCCTGTATTCCAGTTCCATACCGTCGCGGTCCTGATTATCTTCCGATGCCCTGTCCCCATAGAACCTGTGCAGATGTGCCATGCCTCTCCCGATTTGTGCGCTCAGATCCGGCACATCAATATGTGCTGGCAGATTCAGTGAATCCAGGTGCCTCAGCGATTTTCTGGTGTGTTCCAAAATGCTGTCCAGGTCGATGTCGATCGCCATCCTGAAATTATGGGGATGCACACCAAGCGAATCCATACGGATCATCACATGGGTGTCCAGAGAATCGAGTTGTCTTAGCTGTTTCTCGAAATCGTGCTTTCGAAGAGAGTCCAGCCGCTGCATCCTGGGGATGATCACCTCAATCCTTTGACGCTCCAGGCTGTCATGCATCTTTTCCATACGGGCATGCACTTCCTCCATTTTTTCTTGCATTTTTTCCCAATGCTCCTCCTGGATATATTCCATCTTTTTGTGGATCTCATTTTGGATGGAATCTCTTTTTTGTGCATCCATGTGGTACCATACTGATTTTATGGAATCTCTGTGAAATTTCAGGATGGTATCAATCTTCCGGAGCTCTCCCTCGATGTTTTTTTCAATGATGATCCGAAGGGCTTCTTCCTGTTTTTCCTGTCCCTGCACTTTGCTGCAGGATACCATGCCCATCAGGAGGGCGGTCAAAGTCAATAATGAAATGAATGGTTTCATAGCGTTGTGGTTTTTGTTTTTTACAAATGTACCTAACTCCTGACTGGCAGTGTGTTAATGCGCGGTTAAAAAGTGTTAACGATCTGTTAAAATTGCTGCATCCACTCCTTCAATTTCTTATCTTTGAAGGGATGAAGAAGAAACGGTTATATATGATCCTGGTGCTGATGTCTGTATCTCTTGCCGGCATTATAGGGGTTCAATGGTTTTGGATCCGCAATGCCATTGAAGTCAGAGAGGCTAATTATGACCGGGATGTCAGGGGAGCGCTGGCTTCCGCTGCAAAGCGGCTGGACAGGCGGATGAACATGGTTTTTATGTCGGACAGGCTGAACGATCCGGAGTACTTTTCGTCGCATCGGGCGGATAGTCAGCATGCTATGGTAGACCCGGGGATGGTTGCACGTTTTTACCAGCAACAGCAGAAAAAGATACAGGAGGAAGTGCGGGTTGACCAGCAAATGTTTAAGCACCAGGTGGATTCTCTGCGCATGAAGCATCAGGATATTCAACGGCAGGTGGAGGCCTCGATCCAAAAAATCCGGTTGCCGAAGCTTGATTCGTTACAAGAACTGTCGATTCGTGCGCTCAATGCTTTGGATACAGGGAGAATACGACTGAAGATGAATCGCTCCGGGGAGCAGGCATTGGAGCTTGATCTGGATACCCTCAGGCAAAGGGTGGAGGAACAAACGCGGAAGATGCAGGATGTATTTCGGGATATGGCATTGGAATACAAGCTTCATTCCGATTCCCTCCGGCAGCAGGTCGATTTTGCCAACCTGGATACCATTCTTTCCAGGGAGCTGAGGGAGGCAGGCATCCATGCCGATTATGCCTTTGCTGTAAGAAATCCGGATGAAGATCGCCTGCTTTATCAATCACCACGATTTGAATCTTCCCGGCTGGAAAAAAGTTATCGTACCAATCTTTTCCCGGACGATCTGATCCGGAAAAACACCTGGCTGTTGCTGCAGATACCCCGTAAAAAGAGTGTTATTTTGCAGTCCCTTTCCTACCTCCTGATCGGCTCCTTTTTGTTCACCCTGGTCATTGTGGTTACCTTCGGAGTAACCATCCGTACCATTTTGCGCCAGAAGAAATTGTCGGAGATCAAGACCGATTTCATCAACAACATGACCCACGAATTTAAAACACCCATTGCCACCATTTCGCTTGCTGCCGACTCCATTGCCAATCCCCGGACACTGGAAAACAGAGAAGGAATATTGAAGTTTTTGAAGGTGATCAAATCGGAAAACAAACGGATGAACAACCAGGTGGAGCGGGTTCTCCAGATGAGTCTGCTGGATCAAAAAGATTTTCAGCTGGAGATGAACACCTGTCATATCCATTCCCTGTTGGAACAGGTTGTGAACAATGTGCGGGTTCAACTGGAGAAGAACGGCGGGGAGATCGAATACAATCCGGCGGCCGGGAATGATCGGGTGAGGGTGGATGAACAACACTTTCTCAATGTGATGTATAACCTGATGGATAATGCCATTAAGTACTCAGAAAATTCTCCCCGGATTAAGCTTCAGACAGCCAGTCAGCAATCATGGCTTACCATCTCTGTTGAAGACCGCGGCATCGGGATTCGGCAGGAGGACCAGAAGCGGATATTCGACAGGTTTTACAGGGTTTCCACCGGCAACATCCATGATGTAAAGGGTTTTGGCCTGGGATTAAGCTATGTCAACACCATGATAAAGGAATTTGGAGGGAGTATTCGGGTCGCATCACAATACGGCAAGGGCAGCCGGTTTGAATTGTTCTTACCTGTTAAAACCAGTGATTATGAAGAAGGCTAGTATCTTTCTTGTGGAAGATGATGAAAGTTTTGGCTCGGTGTTGCAATCCTACCTGGAGATGAATGATTACACGGTAGTCTGGGAAAAAGATGGTCAGCAGGCTTTACGGGGTTTTTCACCAAACACATACAACCTTTGTGTGGTGGACATTATGTTGCCTAAGATGGATGGTTTCGCCCTGGCCCGGGAGATCAGATCCCTGCAGCCCGATATACCCCTTGTCTTTTTGACAGCCAGAACCATGAAGAAGGATATACTCCAGGGATACAGCCTGGGGGCAGATGATTATATTACCAAGCCCTTTGATTCGGATGTGTTGCTGTGTAAGATACAGGCCATCCTCAACCGGGGTGCCGGATCCGCTCAGGACAACGAACCGGTGAGGATCGGTGCATACCAATACGATCCCGTGCGAAGAATCCTCAGCAAGGGCGATACAGGAAGGAAGCTGTCTCCCAAAGAAGGCCATCTGCTGCAGTTACTGGCTGTTTATCGGAACGGCATGCTGGATCGCGGGAAAGCCCTGAAACAGGTTTGGGGACAAAATGACTATTTTACCGGCCGAAGCATGGATGTCTATATCACCCGGCTGCGCAAATACCTGAAGGATGATGCCACTGTATCCATTGAGAATGTTCACGGCAGCGGGTTTGTGTTGAGGATAGACCAGGACTCCGGTTAATTCGGACATCCATGGATTGCCCAGACAAAAAGGCCTGCCGCATGATCGCGACAGGCCTTTGTAAGCTGAGAAGAGGCAATAGAGCGTATCGAAAACTTTTTGATCTATTGACGGCTGAAGTTCAGTGTGTCACCCCATTCGTCGTCGTAACTCCTTGTAAGTTCCAGGGCGTTTTCGTCGAATTTCTGGATCAACCATTGGCCATGGAAGTATCCTCCAGCCTGGTTGGAGTCGATCACATGCAGTGTGTCTTCGGCCTCGGCGATGCGATACTCAAAGGTTCCTGACGAGCCATAATAACTGGTCAGTGAGTCAATGCCCTGGTAAGGCGCGTCGCTGGAATCGTTGTAAAAGAATTCCCAGTAAGAGCCTTCCAGCTCAATCATCGGGTCTCCCCGCTGGCTGTACTTCTCCAGGTTCCATTTGCCCTCAATGCGCATGTAGGGGTCATTGACTTTTTGATTTTCTTCCTCCTCACAGGAGGTGTAAACGAAGGCCATAACAAATAAGGCCAGCAATAACATCAGATTTTTTTTCATGTTGGATTGGGTTTTAGTTATACCAGCCTGATGATACGCATACCCTGCTTGATGGTTTCGGAAAGAGCGGTGAGGGATATCACCCTATGAAGAAAAACTCAAATCCCAAATTTCAATTTATTCTTCCAGTACCTTACTTATATCGAAGTAAAACCCGGAAATGCCGTACTGGTTTTTTTTGACCTTGATGTAATCGTAGCCTTCACCCCGCATGCTTTCATCTCCTTTGACTTCAAAGCCCAGCACATTCAGGATATCGTATTCATGGGTTATGTCTGTCACATGCCAGGCTGTCTCTTCTTCCAGGCCGTTGCCTGAGGTAAGGATGGTTTCGATGATCAGGTTCAGCTTATAATCAATTTTTTTCGTTTTTTCCTTTTGTCCGGTCTGATCATATGAATAAGCCAGGGTGTTCAGGTCTCTCATGCTGAAGGGGTTGTTTTCCAGAATCTTTTTTTCCAGGGCAATGATATCCATGAAGTCTTCCTGCTTCAATTGATCGTTTTCATAAATAGCATTCAGGCTGTCCCTGTATTTTGAGGTTTTCTGCGGGGCATAGTTGTCCTGGAAGATGTAGCCGTAGTATAGCTTACGGTAATCCTCGTGGGTAAGGCTGGTGTCGTTGTCCATATATCTCTGAAACAGCTTGGGATAGTAGTGTTCAGTGCTTTGGTCTGAAACGGTGGTTTTGATCTTCTCATAGTCGGGCTTCTCGAACTGCTGATCCTGGGTATGACCGGCAAAAACAATGACCAGAAGCAGGCTGTAGGTTAAAAGGAATTTTTTCATGGAACTGGGATTTTTATGGTTACGTGTTGTGGCTTGCAGCTGGAAGGGACAGATGAAGGAGTATTTGCTTAATTGCAGGTACTTCCATTGACTGCGAATGTCGGGTCGAAAATACAAAAAATGACCAAAAATCCGAATATGTGTCCGGGATTACAGGCTAAAGGTTTATATGGCCTCGTATATCCTGTATGAGTCTCACCCATCCTTTTTTATCCTCTTTTTCGATCAATATTTTCATCTGCTGAAGCTTGTTCTGCAGCAGATCCACCATATCAAGAGAGGCACGATTCATCAATACTTCGCAAAGCAGGGAATCGTCTTCAGAGAGGAGCCCTGCAGCGATATTTTGATGTTTGGCATGGGTTGTTCCCGGAGGGACATCCTGTCCGAGGGTAGCGCCAAAGAGCAGGGACAAAAGGAAAGGTTTGCTCAGGGACGAAGCCATGCTGGTGTCGTGTTGCTGAAAGGTCATCTGATGAACCTGAAGGCCCAGGTGGGTGAAGAGATGGTTGAAGAATGCTTTTCCCCGGGGGTCGGATTCTTCGATGATGATGGCATGTTCATGGCGCAGGTCCTTCAAGTTGCCAAAGGTAGGCCCGAACATGGGATGGGTGGAGACAAATCGAAACCCGCAGTTCTTGTAAAATTGTGCCAGCCCGTTTTTTACCGATGCCATATCGGCAATCAGGGTATGGGGATGCAGGTAATCAAGCAGATCTTCAAACACATCTGTTGTTTTATCCAGGGGTACGGCATTGACCAGCATGTCGGGCTTATAATCAGCTATCTCATGGGTGTTTGCCAGTTGTTTGCAACCGGAGGGTGGCTGAAGGCCGGGTTTGTTGTCTATCAGGGCTACTGCATGGCTTCCGCTGAGCACTTCAGCCAACCAGGAACCCATTTTACCGGCTCCTGCGATCAGTATCTTCATGGTGATGTTCGAGTTTTGCATGCAGTTTTTTCAATGTGTTGTAAAAGGCAGGATAGGATTTGCGTACAGCTTCCGAGCCGGTTATTTTGACGGGTGCTTCGGCACCAAGGGCGAGGATGGCCCCGGCCATGGCCATGCGGTGGTCGTTGTGGGCATGAAAGGTACCGCCCGACGGGTTTTTTCCGGTTATCAGCATGCGGTCCTCTTCCAGGGAGACAGGTATTCCCATACTTGTCAGCTCCTTTCGTATCGCATCGGCCCTGTTGCTTTCTTTGTGGATCAGCCGGCTGGCCCCGTGGATGGCGGAAGTGCCTTTGCAGTAGGCTGCCAGCACGGCCAGCGGCGGAAACAGGTCGGGACAATGGGTGGCATCGATCTCAAACGCCTTCCGTATTTTTTGTGGCGCAATACGGTAGATACCATCCTGATCGGAGACTTGTGCGCCCGTGGCTTTCAGTGCCTCCAGTATCTTTTTGTCGCCCTGGGCCGAACCCGGGTTGAGCCCCCGGAGGGTAATGTCACCCCATATGGCCCCGGCCACGAAAAAGAATGCCGCATTGCTCCAGTCTTTTTCTATCTCCAGCCGCACGGGTTTATAGATCTGGCGGCCGGGTATTTCAAATGTCTCATAGTGGTGATGCCGTATCCGGATGCCGTAGCGGGCCAGCACATCCAGTGTAAGGTCTACATAGGGGGTGCTTTTGAGGTTTCTGACCCGGATGGTCGAGTCGCTTTCAGCCATTGGCAGGGCAAAGAGCAAGCCTGATAAAAATTGTGAGCTGACGGGTGTATCCAGGCCGATGGTGCCTCCGGTTAGCGGACCCTTGATGGTCAGGGGCAGATATCCGTTGGTAGTCCGGCATTGGCCCCCGGCTTCCCGGATAGCTTTTTCGAAGGTGTCCATGGGCCTTTTTTGCAGAGATCCTTCACCCGTGATGCGGATCTCTTTTTCAAGCATCGCTGCCACCGGTGTGATCAGCCGGATGCCGAGACCGGATTCGCCCATGTTCAATGGGCCGGGGGGAGGCTGCAGGCCCCCTTCGACCCAAAGATGGCCGGATTCCAGGCGCGTTTTGGCCCCCAGGGTTTCGATGGCCCCGATCATACCCGATTCGTCTCTACTGCTCCCCGGTTGAACAATCTCTGAAGTGCCCGCAGATAAAAGCGCTGCCAACAAAGCCCGTTGGGTATAGCTCTTGGAAGGCGGTACTTCTACCTCGCCTTTGAGAAAAGAAGGATAGACTAGTGTGTTCATAAAATTCTTTTTGTGTTTGCTTTTTTGCTATGCTGATTTTCGCGAGCCGCTTTTCTTGAAATATTCGCCTGCACGGCAAGGGATTCCTTATGAATGATTTCGAAGACCTGCTGAATGAATGATGCGCTGATCCCTTTGTGCCCGGCCCGGGATAATCGTTCGGTCAAAAGCTCCTGCCAACGACCCTTCTGCAAAGGGGGTATGCCCTTTGTTTTTTTAAAGGTACCAATTTCCCGGCTTACTACCAGTCTTTTTTCGATGATATCCAGTAATTCCTGGTCGAGGGAGTCAATTTGCTGCCTGAGTTTTTCCAGGTTGTGGTTGGCCGATGAAGCGGATGAGGCCGGTTGCAGATGGAGGTTGGTAAGGAGGTCTGCAAACATGGCCGGTGTCAGTTGTTGATCTTTGTCGCTCCAGGCCTCCTCCGGACTGGGGTGAACTTCAATCATTAAGCCATCCATCTTGTATTCCAGGGCGCGTTGAGCTGTTTTCCGGATCAGCCTTCGGTTGCCCGTTACGTGGCTGGGGTCATGAATCATGGGCAAGGCAGGGAGTTTTTTCATGAGCTGAAGGGGTATCTCCCATTGGGGGGGATTGCGGTATGGACTTTTGTGGTAGCAGCTAAAGCCCCGGTGTATGGCACCCAGCCTCTTGATGTCCCGTTTGGCCAGGCGCTCAATGGCACCCATCCACAGGGAGGGATCCGGGTTGACCGGGTTCTTCACCAGCACGGGCATGTCGGTACCTTCCAGTGCCCGCGCCAGGGCTTCTACGGCAAAAGGATTGGCGGTGGTACGAGCCCCGATCCACAGGATATCCACCTGATGCTTTAAGGCCAGGGCTACATGTTCTTCCGTGGCCACCTCCGTGGCTACAAGCATGCCGGTATGCTCCTTTACCTTTTTGAGCCAGGGCAGGGCTTTGTGGCCCAGGCCCTGAAAAGCTCCGGGCCTTGTGCGGGGCTTCCAGGCACCGGCCCGGAATATTGTGATGCCGGCCCGACTAAGATTTTCTGCCGTGTGCAGTACCTGTTCTTCGGATTCTGCACTGCATGGACCCGCAATGAGGATGGGTCCGCCTGAAGCAGATAATCCAGGCAGATCAAGTGGTTTTAAATCGATTTCTGATTCCATGGGTTGAAGGATTTTGGGTTTGTATTTCAATAAAAAAACCCCGTCAGGGACGGGGCTCATATGTTCACTTATATATGTCGTTGCCAGACCCCGTCAGCAGATGAGTTTATAGTAATAGTAATAATAAGGGGTACAGGCGACAGCTGCACAGCCGTTGTCGCTGTCCATAAAATAAAAAATCCCGAAGGGCTTCTCCGGGATCATCGCTTTTGTAGAAAAATTCTTCCTCATACAATAATCCCGTTACAGACCGGATAGTCCATATAATAATACATGTTATAATAAGAATTCTGACGGTAGATGGGGTAAAGCATGCTGTTTGTTTTTATGGGTATAAAGCTATGAATTATTTTTTTGTCCCGCAAAATTATGGGTGGGGATTATTTTTTTCTCAGGTAGATTTGGATGGGAACACCGGTAAAGTCAAAGTTTTTGCGCAGCATATTCTCCAGGTATCTTTTGTAGGGTTCTTTGATAGCCTGGGGGTAGTTGCAGAAAAGGGCGAAAGCAGGGGCATGTGTATGCAGCTGTGTGGCATATTTGATTTTGATGTATCGTCCGCGGCTGGCCGGGGGCGGATTCTGGTCGACTATCTCACGGACCACTTTGTTGAGCCGGGCTGTGGAGATTCTTCGTCTGCGGTTTTCATATACCTGGTCTGCCACTTCCAGTACCTTATGGATTCTTTGTTTGTAGAGGGCTGATATAAAAAGGATGGGCACATCGACGAAGGGGGCTATCTTGTATTTGATATGACGGGTAAATTCGTTGGCTGTGCGGGTGTCCTTCTCGACCAGGTCCCATTTGTTAACCAGTATCACCACCCCCCGTTTGTTTTTGCGGATCAGGCTAAAAATATTGATGTCCTGCGATTCAATTTGCTGGGTGGCATCGAGCATGAGCAGGCACACGTCGGAATGTTCGATGGTTCGGATCGCGCGCATCACCGAATAGAACTCCACATCCTCATGGACTTTGCCTTTTTTTCGTAATCCGGCGGTATCAACCAGGAAGAAGTCATGGTTGAACTTGTTGTATTTGGTATATATAGAGTCTCTGGTAGTGCCGGAGACGGGTGTAACGATGTTTCTTTCCTCGCCAATAAGGGTGTTGATCAGGGAGGATTTGCCCACGTTGGGGCGGCCTACCACGGCGTAACGCGGGAGCTCGGCTTCTTCCTCCGGGACCTCTTCTGTTTGGATATGGCTGACAATTTCATCCAGCAAGTCGCCTGTACCCGATCCATGGAGCGAGGATATGGAATAGATCTCACCCAGTCCCAGGCCGTAAAACACAGTGGCATCGTATCGCCGCTGTACGTTGTCGACCTTATTGACAACCACCACCACTTTCTTGTTTGTTTTTCTAAGCATGCCGGCTACCGCCTCGTCCAGGTCGGTAATACCGCTGATCACATCTACCACGAACAGCAGCAGGGAGGCCTCCTGGATGGCCACGGTCACCTGCTCGCGGATCG
>P_1C_Sed_2_UnCtyDRAFT_1000597_pt1 | contig 10854 bp, 7 predicted proteins | sample Pon1CUnioCityCA_4_FD_10229 | JGI IMG/M metagenome (IMG submission 10229) | reverse complement strand
AGCTCCAACAGGCCGCCCGCATGGAAGCCATTGGAAGGCTGGCCGGTGGAGTGGCCCATGATTTCAACAACGCCTTGACGCCCATCACCGGCATCAGTGAGCTTGTCCTCATGTCCCTCTCTCCCGACCATCCCCTCTATAATGAAATAAAAGAAATAAAGCAATCGGGCGAAAGATGTGCGCGTCTGACCCGACAGCTCCTGGCCTTCAGCAGAAAACAGATCATGGAACTCAAGCCCTTGGACTTGAACCAGGCCGTGATCAACATGGAAAAAATGCTGGCCAGGACCATAGGCGAGAACATCGAGTTGACAACTTCTCTGGCGCCCGATCTCTCCGCAATAATGGCGGACGAGACGCAGATCGACCAGATCATAATCAACCTGGCGGTGAACGCCCGCGACGCCATGCCCCGCGGGGGCTCGTTGCATATAGAGACCGCAAACGTCCTCCTTGAAGAAAGCGATGATAAGGAGGAACTCGATATGCCGGCGGGAGATTACGTGATGCTTTCCGTCCGGGACACGGGCGAAGGCATGGACGGGAATACGTGCTCCCGCATATTCGAGCCATTTTATACCACCAAGGGAAAGGTTGCGGGAACGGGACTGGGGCTTGCCACGGTCCATGGCATTGTGAAGCAACTGAATGGCGAGATCAGGGTAGAAAGCGAGGTCGGCAAGGGCACGGTATTCCGGATTTATTTTCCGCCTGCGGACGGCTCAGAAGTGGAAGAAGAAGCCAAAGAAGAGCGTCCCGAAGAGACCGCAGCCCGGCCGGGCGAGACAGTGCTGGTGGTGGAGGACGACGCCGGTGTTCGCAATGTTATCGTCAATGGGCTTAATAAAAGCGGATACAGGGTCATGGAGGCCGCTTCCGGCGAAGACGCTCTGAAGTTCTCTGCTGAAAATATCAAGAAGGCCGATCTGCTCGTCACCGACGTGGTCATGACGGGGATTTCCGGCAAGGAGCTTTCCGAAAAATTGACCCAGGTCTCGCCCTCCTTGAAGACCCTTTACATCTCAGGCTACACTGACAACGCCATCGCCCACCACGGCGTGCTCGATGACAACGTCGATTTACTGCAAAAGCCGTTTACCCAAAGGCGCCTCCTCATCCGTGTCAGGGAGGCCTTGGACGGGCAGTGATTTTGGGGTTTCCAGACACCGTCGATTATGCCTGCCTTCTCTTTTTTCATACTTGTTCCGCTTCTTCTTTAGCATGATGGAGCATATTTCGGGCTTTTGAAGACCTGGCATGGCTGTGCTAAAGTTGATGATGGGAGCCGGGTAAGCCTTATGAAAATCGCTATTGTATTCCCTAGATTAAAAGAACAGGTCCATGGAATGTGGCCGCCCTTGGGGGTCATCACTTTGGGCACTATCTTGCGGGACAAGGGCCATCATGTCCATTGCTTCGACAGCAGCTTCGACACTTCCCTCGAGCGCGTGCTTGGGGAAATAAGGAAGACCGGCCCGGACCTGGTCGGCGTGTCCTGTTTAACGGATTTTTACGGCAACGCCCGAAAGGTCATCAAGGCGGCAAAGGAAATCGGGGCCTTCACCGTAATGGGCGGTCCTCATCCCACCATAGCCACGGAGCAGACCATGGACGATATCGCCGAGCTTGATTTCGCGGTCATGGGGGAGGCGGAGAACTCATTGCCGGCTTTGGTGGACGCGCTCGAGTCGGGGGGCGACGTTTCGGGCATAGCCGGTCTTTGCTTTCGCGAAGATGGAAAGCCGGTAATTACCGGCCCGGCCGAGCCGGTCGAGGACCTGGATTCCATACCCGTGCCCGACAGGGGACTGCTCGATGTAAATGACCAGTACCTGCGGGCCCGGGCCATAAACCTTCACGCCACCAGGGGCTGTCCTTTTCGGTGCCGCTTCTGCCAGCCCACCCTCGAGAAGATGTTCGGCAAAAAAGTCCGCTATCAGGGCCCCCAGCGGGTGGCTGAAGAGATCGAGCATTTTCACCGCTTGTACGGCACACACGATTTTTTCTTCCATGACGATACCTTCACCGTAAGCCGGAAGTGGCTCCAGGGACTTCGCGATTCACTTGCCGAGAAAGGTCTTACCAAGGATTTTCGCTACGTGGTCAACTCCCGTGTGGACACCTTTGATGAGGAAAAGGCCCGGCTATTGAAGGAGATGGGGGTCTATTACGTGCTGTTCGGCATCGAGTCCGGCTCTCAGGATGTCCTTGATTCCATAGGCAAGGGCACCACTGTCGAGCAGGCGCGGGAGGCCTTTCGGATTTGCAAAAAGTACGGGTTTAGGACCCATGCTTACGTTTTATTGGGGGCCCCCGCGGAGACGCCGGAGTCCCTGCGGGAGACAGAGGAGTTGGTTGCCGAGCTTCGGCCGTCCACAGTTCACATTTCCATTTTCACCCCCCTTTTGGGGACCTATCTTTACGACCAGTGTAAAGAGGAGGGCAGGATCATGGTGGACGATTTCGCGGAAATGGATTATTACTTGAAGAAGACCTCATCCGGTGACCCTCCCGTCCGCATTCCCGGGCTCACTTACCAGGACCTTCTCAACAGCCGGGCCCGGATACTCGGCAAGCGAAAGTTCAGGGTCTTCTGGGACAACTTCAAAGAGCTGCTCCGCGACCTGTCCCGCGACCCGAGCCCGGACAAGATCATATTCCGCTACCAGTTCTACAAAAGGATGCAGCATTATTTCGGATAGAAACCATCAAGCGGGGAGCGTTTATAAGGTTTTGAAACAAAGCGACAAAAAATTGGGCACCCGGTCCGTGTTGGTCGTGTTAGGCGCTTTCATTGCGTTGCAGGCGTTCATGGCGGTCATGTCTTTTGACACCCGCGAAGACTTGTTTAATAAAAAACCGGTCCTTAACGTTGACTTCACTTCCCAGTACTACTGGGCCCATGCCGCCCGCGAGTTTTACGACAAGGACAGCAGGTTGTGGGGATACGACCCGTACTTTATGGCCGGCTACCCTCTTGATTTTGTGTTCAACTCCGCGCTTCCCGTCCAGATCGCGGGCCTGCTGGCCGACGACTCGGACCTCTCCCGCGTTGTCAAGGTCTGCTTTGTGGCATCTCTGTTGCTCGTTCCGCTGACGCTTTATTTCGCCTTGTCTCAGTTCGGGCTGGAAAAAGGGCCGGCGTTGGCGGCAACCGGCCTGGGAGTGGCTTATTTCTGGGCCGGCGAGAACTCTTTTTTGGCCCACATGGGCATGATCTCCGGCGCCTTCATGCTTCATTTTTTCCTGGTGCCCGCGGGCCTTCTATGGAAGTTTTTGCATGAGAGGTCCCACCGACCGTTTTCTCTTCTCGTTTTCATAGTACCTATCGCTTTTACTGTCCACAAGACGGCTTTTGTACTGGTGCTGCCGCTGGCCGCCATCTGGGTCCTGTTCTATTCCCGCAAACTTTCCGGCAGAGAGCTGTTCATGATTGCCGGCATTTTCGGACTGGCCGCCATCTTCAACCTGCACTGGCTCTATCCCTTTGCCAAGTACTTCCATCTCAAGATCGAAAACCCGGCCACCACCTTCTTCCAGAGTGAAGGAGCCCTCCAGATCATAAAAGACCTGGCTGCAATTCCCGGGGTTCATCCTCATTATGGAATACCTTTGATCAGGCTGATAATCTTGGCGACCGGCGTGCTCGGGATTGTCAGGCTCGCCCGAAAGGAACAGGACCTTATGCCGCCGCTTCTGGTGGGCATTGCTTTCCTGGGCATCCTCTCTTACTTCGGGTCTTATGTCGAACCTTTGCGACATCTTCAGCCTTACAGGTACGTGACCGCCTATTTTTATCTGTGGCTTCCCGCTGCCGGGTTCGGGCTCGCGGCGATCTATGAAAGATCAACCGCAATCAAGGGAGGCGATATCGCGGCGCCCCTGGTTTTCGCGGTGGTCCTGTTTCTGATAGTCGCCTTTTTGCCGGGCTTCGCCCGCTTTTCGCAGGTGGCGCCGTTGAAGACCGCCATGGACAAGGACAGCGCCGAACTCGTCAATTGGGTCGAGAACAACACCGACAAAAGCGCGCGCCTGCTTATCGAGGACATCAATGAATGGAACACCAGGCCCGGAGAAAAACCGCTTTACGGAGGGGCCAGGCTTGTCCATCTTTTGCCTCTTTTGGTCGAGAGGGAATTGGTGGGAGGTCCGTTGCCGAACGCCTTTATAAAGCACCATTACGCGGGCTTTCACGACGGAAAATTTTTGAAACGGTCCATAAAACACATGACCGGACCCGAGCTTGACCGGGCCATGGGTGATTACAATATCGGGTGGGCCATCGCCTGGAGCACGGAGTCGCGAACCAGGTTCCGAAATTACGAGGCCGCCGTGCTTATGCGGTCCATCGGACCTTTCGATTGTTTCCGTATCAAGCGCGAGCATTCCTTCTTTTTGCAGGGGTCCGGCAAAGTAACAGCGGAGTGGAACCGCATTTATTTAAGCGAGCTAAAGCCTGAAAACGGCAAGGTGGTCCTTTCTTACCACTTTGCCAACGGCTTCAGAACAGACCCCCGGCTTGTCGTGGAAGCGTATAAAACCGGCAGCGACCCGGTGGGATTCATCAGCATAGAAGACCCTCCCCCAAAGCTGATGTTGAAGCTCGGCGGATGATTGTAAAGATATGCAAGAAAACCGCGCAAACCGTCTCTGCAGATAAAATGCGACTGAAAGGAAACCCGGCCCCCCTAAAAGTGGTCTTATATATGGAGAAGAGTTGAAAACCGCAGATAAAAAACTCTCGGCCGTCATTCTGGCCCGCGATGAAGAGAAAACCATTGCCGAAGTGATCGAGACCGTGGCGCCGCACGTAGATGAGGTGTTGGTAGTAGACGGACATTCTTGCGACCGGACGGTTGAAGTGGCGCGGGATTCGGGGGCCCGGGTGGTTCGGGACCGGGGCCTCGGCAAGGGCGACGGATATCGTTGCGGTCTTGAGGAGGCAAAGGGCGATGTGGTGGTTTTCCTTGACGCTGACGGCTCCCACGAAGCGTCGGACATTCCCGGTCTGGCGGGGCCCGTCCTGAGGGGAGAGCTTGACATGGTCATCGGCACGCGATGGAGAGGCGGTTCCGACGACATTCATCCCAACCTGGCCCACTTCATCCGCGACATGGGCGGCACGTTTTTGTCCATGGTCATCTCCTATCGCTTCAAGGTCGAGATAACCGATTGTCTGTACGGATATCGGGCGGTGGACCGGGAGAAGTTTTTAAGACTGGGGCTTACCGCCAATGATTTCGACATCGAGCACGAGATGGTGATGAAGGCCTTGAAGAAAGGCCTGCGGGTGGGAGAAGTGCCGAGCCACGAGTACGCACGCGCCGGAGGAGAGTCAAAGCTTCCCACTGCAAAAAAGGCCCACAAGTTTTTATGGAGGCTTATAAAAGAACTGTGGTGATTTTTTATGTAAAGTTCCGTTTGAGTGCGATGAAGCATGATGTCTATGACTCGCGTCCCAAATAGCCAATGAAAGTCCATCTTATAAACCCGCCCGCAAGCCAAGGCGTTGACATCGTCCGGGAAGGAAGGTGTATGCAGCGGGCCGGCGCCTGGACCGCCATCTGGTCGCCCATATCCCTGGCAACCATTGCCGCGGTATTGGAGGACGAAGGAATCGAGTGCCGGCTCGACGACTGTATCATTGAAAAGACCGGGCTCGACGGACTGCGCGAGCGTGTCCGAAGATTCGGGTCCCACATGATTATCATGAATACGGCGACCCCCTCAATCGACTCGGACCTGGAGATAGTTAGAGCATTAAAAAAAGAACTGCCGGAGACCGTCATGGTGGCAATCGGCATTCACGTGACTGCGCTGCCGGACGAGACCCTCGATAGTTGCCCCGAGCTTGACGCCGTGGTCCGCGGCGAGCCCGAGCTCACCGTAAGGGACGCCGCCCTGGCAGTGTCCGCGGGAAAAAGCCTCGATGGCATTGCCGGTCTTTTTATCCGGCGAGGAGACGAGATCATCCACTCGGAGGAGCGCAGGCCCGCGGACATGGATTCCCTGCCGCCGCCCGCCTGGCACTTGGTGCGGACCGACCTGTATCGCATGCCTTTTTCGGGAAACCCATTTCTGCTTGTCGGCACTTCGAGGGGATGTCCGTTCCATTGCAGGTTCTGCGCCGACCCGCTCTATTACGGCCACGCCCTCCGCAGAAAGTCGCCGGACAAAATAGTAGCGGAGATGGAAGAAGCGCTCGACAGGTACGGCATCCGTGATTTCCTGTTCTGGTCCGAGTCCTTTACATTGAAGCGGGACTGGACCGCTGAAGTCCTTCAAGCCATAAAGAAGTCGGGCAACGACTTCAGGATCGTTTGCAACTCGCGCACCGACCACGTGGACCCCGACTTGCTTGCACTTATGAAAGAAGCCGGAATATGGATGGTCGGCTATGGCGTCGAGTCCGGCTCGCAAAAAATGCTAGACCTCATGAACAAAAAGACAACGGTCGAGACCAATCGGCAGGCGATTATATGGACCAAAGAAGCAGGCATGCAGGCAACCGCCCACATGGTAATCGGCTATCCCGGCGAGACCGAAGAAAGCATCCGGCATACAATCGATTTTGCCTGTTCCCTGCCGCTCGATTACGCGCAGTTTTACTGCGCCGCGCCTTTCCCCGGAAGCGAGCTTTACCAAGAGTCACTGGAAAAAGGAATGTTGCTGCAACGACCGTGGAGCAGGTACGAGCAGAACTTCTGCGTACTGGACACGGACGGTCTTTCCGCTGACGAAGTAATGAGATGGCGGAAGAGGGCATATCGCCGATTCTACTCGAGTCCCGCCCGGCTCTGGCGCGTNTTGTCCGGCGAAGTCGGGTTGCGAAGGCTGCCGCGCTTTGCGCGCATGATGCTCGTCTTTAGGGAGTGGGTCTAGATGGACATCCAGACCATGAAAACCATAGACCGCTACGCTGGGTATCCGCTCTGCGGCGCGTTCCGCCTGTATGACACTCTCAGATGCCTTGCGTTGCAAGAACATAAGTCCAGGGACTTTGCAAGCGACAGCGAACAATGGCCGGACTCGGGACCTCCTTCCCGCGTCATGGTCATCAAGTTTTGGGGCATGGGCAGCCTTATCCTGGCGGCGCCTTTGTTCTACGAGTTGAAGAGACAATTCCCTTCCTCGGAAATACATCTCGTCACGCTTGAACAAAACCGGGACATAGTGCGGCTCCTGGGAATCGCCGACAGGGCCCATTATCTGGGCCTTCCTTCATCGCCCACTCGCGTTTTCAAAAACATCCTCCAGCTGTTTGCGGAGGTAGGCAAAATAAAGCCGCAAATCTGCTTTGACCTCGAGTATCTCACCCGCTTTTCAGCGCTGGTCAGTTATGCGTCGGGTGCGCCGGTCCGCGTCGGCTTTCATTCGTGGGACGTCTGGCGAGGAGACCTCCAGACCGTGAGAAAAGCTTTCAATCCTTACTGGCACGTGACCGGCAACTTCCTAAACCTAGCCGACCTGAAAAACAGCAGCGCCGGCGAAATACAGCCGGAGCCGGCCCGCATTCATACCGACGGCTCGGAAGAAGAAGAGGCGGACCGGCTTTTAACTTCCATGGGCATTAAGAACTCCGACCCCGTCATTGCCGTAAATCCCAACGCCAGCACCCTGGCAGACGCCCGCCGCTGGCCGGAGTCGTCTTTTGTAAAGCTCATCGACAAAATCGTTGAGGCCGGTTTGGGCGTTCCTGTCCTTTTGGGGGCGCCTTCAGAGGCTGCCTATGTGTCGCGGCTGCAGAAAGCAGTTGCGAAGCGGGACCGGGTTTTTTCCATAGCCGGCAAGTCTTCTCTGCAAGGACTGGTGGGAGTATTGAAACGCGCAAGCCTTCTAGTGACCAATGATACCGGGCCTCTCCACCTTGCTGATGCGCTGGGAACAAAGACGGTAAGCTTTTTCGGGCCGGAAACTCCAGCTCTTTTCGGTCCTAGCGGAAACGGACATATCGTCCTCTACCGGAACATCGATTGCAGTCCCTGCATAACCATCTACAACGCCAAGACCGTCCGCTGCATGAAAGGCAAGCCCGAATGCCTGACGGGCATTAGCGTTTCTGAGGCCTTCGAGGCGGTGCAAAGAGCTTTGGAGGACGGCCGGTGAAGGTATTGCTCCTAAATCCCCCGGCCCCCGAGATCGTCATCCGTGACTACTATTGCTCGAAGACCACCAAGTCCAATTACCTGTTTCCTCCCGTTGACCTTCTTATGCAGAGCGGCCTTTTAAGTCTGCGGAATCAAGTCCATGCCATTGATGCGGTGGCCCGCCGGATGGACGGAACGCGCTGCGTTGCCGAGGTCGAAAGATTCGCTCCTGACGCCATCCTCGGCATGTGGGGCGCCGCCACTGACAGGGCCGACCGTGAGTTTTACAAGATGCTGACGTCCCGCGTCTCCGCCCCCGTATTCATAAGCGGCGAGGTCTTTCTTGATGACCCTGCCGAGTGGCTCTCGGAAAGGCCTTACATAAAGGGCGCGCTTTCGCGATTCGTGTCCGGCGGTTTGACGGAATATCTTTCCAGCGGGCAGCCGGCCCCGGACCTTTACGTGCGGGAGGGCGGCGATATTAAGAAGGGACCGGAAGCCGCGTCGAGCGAGTTCAGCGTGGGCCGGCCTTTACATGAGCTGTTTTTTCATAAGGGCTACAGCTTCAGCTTTGCCAGGGGCAAAAGGTTTGCCGTGGTCCTCACTGATTTCGGCTGTCCTTTTAAATGCGGGTTTTGCGTGATGCCGTCGCTGGGGTACCGGCTTCGCCCGGTTGACGAGGTCCTTTCCGAGCTGCGGTTTTTAAAAGACAACAATGTGACCGAGTTGTTTGTAGCCGACCAGTGCTTTGGCGCGGACAGGACACGCAGTATCGAGCTTTGCGAAAGGATGGCTTCCGATGTGCCGGGAATGGGCTTTACCACCTTTACCCGCGCCGACTTGCTTGACGACGGACTTCTCGATTCAATGTGCAAGGCGGGCTCCCATACGCTCATCATGGGAGTCGAGACCGCGGACGAGCAGGCCTTGCGGGGCTACGGCAAGTCCCTGCCCCGCGAAAAGGTGGTGGAAGGTTTTCGAAAATGCAGCGAAAAGGGCATCCGAACAGTGGCGACATTTATCATCGGCCTGCCGGAAGACACTGAAGAGACAATCCGCAAAACCATGCGGCTGGCAAGGGAGCTGTCGCCCGACTTTGTGTCCTATAATGTAGCAGTGCCGCGGGCGGGAACGGCCCTTAAAAAGCTCGCGGGTTCCGAAAACCTGGCAAATGATAGCATAGACCCCGATCAGGGCGGGGGCCGGGTGTCCATGAATACGAGGACCCTGGACAGAGAAGAAGTGGCAAGACTCAAGAAAAAGGCGGTGCGGGATTTTTATCTTCGCCCGTCGTATTTAATAAAGCGCGTCCGCGGTGTGTCGTCACTGGACCAGTTACTTCACGAGACAAGAGAAGGCCTGTCCCTTCTCTTCAAAAACATTTGATATTCAAGGGCCCGATTGATACCGTGGTTTGGTATGCGCTTTTAGCAGTAAGGAGGCGCAAATGGTCCGAGTAAAAATCCATACTCCTTCACAGCCGGTGGTCTTCGAAGGCGAGCCGGGCACCATGCTTGACGATATTATATTGTCTGCGGGACTGCTTTTTGATCGTCCCTGCGGCGGGAGGGGCAAATGCGGCAAGTGCCGGGTCAAGACTTCCGGAGGTCTTTCCGGGGCCACCGAAATTGAAAAGAAGAAGCTCTCGAAGTCAGACATGGACTCCGGCGTCCGCTTGGCCTGTCAGACGCGGGTCATTGGCGACGCCGAGGTCTGGTTCGAAAGTGAGGTCGTTTTTTCCGACAAGACCTTCGATCTGGGATACGATCTTTCCGGCATCAGCGGCGAACTGGGACTGGCCATCGACCTGGGCACCACCACTGTGGCCGCCTTTGTGGTGGGTCTGGCTGATGGAAAGGTATACGCCGGCAACGCCACCTTGAACCTTCAGAAGAACTACGGCGCGGAAGTCATGTCGCGCCTCATGGAGGGAGACAAGGACCCCGATCGACTCAAGGAACTGGCCTGGCAAAGCGTGCGGGAAGCGGTCAAAGGTCTTGATCTCTCCGCTGACGTAAGGTCCAGGATAAAGCGGGCAGTTACAGTGGGAAACTCTGCCATGCACCACCTGGCGATGTCGCTTCCCGTGACAAACCTTTTACAATCTCCCTTTCAGCCCCACACCGTGGCGCCCGGCAGGGTGTCGGGAGATGTCCTCTCAGAGCTTATGCCGAACATCGAGAGAGTGACCTTTGCGCCGCTTATCGGAGGCTTCGTGGGCGCCGACGCATTGGCCTGCTTCATGTTTTTTTCTTTGGGCAGGGACGCCGACAATGCCGCGCTGGCAGTTGACCTCGGTACGAACGGTGAAGTGCTGCTGGCCGCAAACGGCAAACTCCTGGCGGCGAGCACTGCCGCGGGACCGGCCTTCGAGGCGGTGAACATCTCCTGCGGCATGCGGGCGGAGGCCGGCGCGGTGGCTTCGGTCGAGTTTTCCGAAAGCGCTGGCGCGAAGCTTACGACAGTGGGGCAAAAGCCTGCCAAGGGAATATGCGGCTCCGGCCTGATCTCCGCGGTCAAGGCGATGCTGGAAATAGGAGTGATCGACGAGTCGGGAAGGATCGCGGACAGATCTCCGGCGGACAACGTAAAGATCGAAGTAGTGGACGAAATAAAACGGGTGGTCCTGGCGGACGGCGTTTACGTTTCGCAGTCCGACATAAGGGAGCTGCAAAAGGCGAAGGGCGCCATCCGTGCCGCTGCCGACATTCTTCTCGAGCACGCCGGTCTCGGCCCTCATGAGCTTTCACGCGTGATTTTGACCGGC
>P_1C_Sed_2_UnCtyDRAFT_1000596_pt1 | contig 10864 bp, 13 predicted proteins | sample Pon1CUnioCityCA_4_FD_10229 | JGI IMG/M metagenome (IMG submission 10229) | reverse complement strand
AAAAGTGCCTGAAGCCGGAGTCGAACCGGCACGGGCAATCGCCCACTGGTTTTTGAGACCAGCGCGTCTACCAATTCCGCCATTCAGGCTATAAAATGAACTTTTGAGGTTGCAAAAATATGGAAATGTTTTCGATGTACCAAATTTTTAGGATGACTAAATGGATGGCATTGCCGAAAAGAGCGCTATTTTTTTTTGCTGCATTTTTTTTATAATTTGCAGGGGCAGTAAGAATTCCATACTAAAAACCCATAAAAATTGAATGGTTATGAATCAAAATGAGTATGATATCCAGGGCATTCTGCAGCGCCTTGGCGTTCAAAAAGAAAATTCCGGTGTGTCAACCGGCGCACAGTGGCTGGATGCTTCGGGCAAGACCTTTAGTTCTTATACACCCATTGATGGAAGTGAATTGGGTAAGGTTACCAATGCTACCCGCGACGACTATGAAAAGGTACTTCAGAAGGCTCAGGAGGCGTTTCCTGTCTGGAGGGAAAAGCCGGCCCCGGATCGTGGTGAGATCGTCCGGCAGATTGGCCTGGCATTGAGGAAGCACAAGGAAGATCTGGGTATGATCGTAAGCACTGAGATGGGCAAGAGCTACCAGGAGGGCCTTGGAGAAGTTCAGGAGATGATTGATGTTGCCGATTTTGCCGTTGGCCAAAGCCGTCAGCTTTATGGCTATACCATGCAGTCGGAAAGGCCTCATCACCGGCTTTACGATCATTATCATCCCCTGGGAGTGGTTGGGGTGATCACGGCCTTTAATTTTCCCGTCGCTGTCTATGCCTGGAACACCATGATTGCTGCTATAGCCGGCGACTGTGTGGTATGGAAGCCTTCCTCAAAGACACCCCTGACTTCCGTGGCCGTACAAAATATTGTGGCCAGTGTGCTGAAGGAGAATGATGTTCCCGAGGGTGTCTTCAACCTAATGATTGGCCGTTCCTCCGAGATTGGCGATGTACTGGTCGACGACAAACGCATCCCCCTGATATCGGTTACAGGCTCCACCGCCGTTGGCAAAAGAGTTGCCGAGCGGGTTGGCAAGCGTTTGGGTAAGACGATCCTGGAGCTGGGCGGCAACAATGCCATGATCCTCTCACAGCATGGCGACATCGATATGGCCATCCCTACCATCGTGTTTGGTGCAGTCGGTACGGCAGGCCAGCGTTGTACAACAACGCGCCGTGTGATTGTCCATGAGAGCATTTATGAGGATGTGAAGAAGAAACTGTTGAATGCCTATGAGCAGGTATCCAAGAAGATAGGCAATCCGCTAAATCCGGATAACCTGATGGGTCCGCTCATCGATAAAGGTGCTGTGGAGATGTATCAGAAAGCCCTGGAGCAGTTGAAGGAAGAAGGCGGCAAGGTGATCTTTGGTGGTGAAATGCTTTCCGGCGAAGGGTATGAGGCCGGTACCTATGTGGTGCCTGCCATAGCAGAAGCGGAGAACCACTACCAGATCGTCCAGGATGAAACCTTTGCCCCCGTGCTTTACCTGATTAAATACAGCGATTTCGATGAAGCCCTGCAGCTGCATAATGATGTGCCCCAGGGACTATCATCCTGTATATTTACCTTGAATATGCGGGAAGCCGAAAGATTCCTTTCCCATTCGGGCTCAGACTGCGGTATAGCCAATGTCAACGTGGGTACCTCGGGAGCCGAGATCGGCGGAGCCTTTGGTGGCGAAAAAGATACCGGCGGCGGCCGCGAATCGGGCTCCGACGCCTGGAAAGCATACATGCGTCGCCAGACTACCACCATCAACTATGGTACTACGCTGCCGCTGGCGCAAGGCATCAAATTCGAGATTTAGGCAACCACAGAAGCGGGTTGTACCACATAAGGGGATTGAACCTCTTATGTGGTCTGCCTGTGGCTTTTTATGCGGGGCGGGGCTTGTTTTTAATCCAGTAGGCGATCTTTTGGATCAGCTTTTGTGCTTTGAAGGGTTTGGGAAGAAAATCATTCATGCCCGAGCGAATCGATTGCTCTTCATCTTCTTTCCAGGTATTGGAAGTAACGGCAATGATCGGGGTGTTAATGCCCTTCTTGCGGATGGCGCGGGCTACCTCCAGCCCATTGAACTCAGGCATGACAATATCCATCAGGATAATATCGTATTGTTGTTTCTCAAGGGTGTCGAGGCACTTCCTTCCATCATCCACGATGGTCAGCTGCATGTCTAAATCATGCACGTATTTCTCTATGATCCGCTGGTAAATCGACTCATCTTCAGCCAGCAGTACACGGAGAGGCTTATACCGTATTGCTTTTTTTTCTACCATTCTACCCTGAGCTATATCTATACAAATTACGGAAATTCACAGGAATGGAAGCTGGAAATCGTTCGTTATTTGACCAATAGATATTTTTTTTTGACGAAAGTCGGGTTAGCGGAATTTACCCTGGTTGTCCTCGAGAATCTTCAGGTAGTTGGTGTATCTGATTTCGCTGATGGCGCCTTTTTCCAGACTTTTCTTGACGTTGCAGCCCGGTTCATGAGTATGGGTGCAATTATGGAATTTGCATTCGAAAGAAGCCTTAAAAATTTCCGGGAAATAGTGATAAATCTCTTCCTTGTACATGTCAACCAGGCCAAAACCCCTTATCCCCGGCGTGTCGATGATATGACCGCCGAAGGGGAGGTCTGTCATCTCGGCAAAAGTGGTGCAATGTTTTCCGGCCTTGTGATAGTCTGATATTTTAGCTGTTTTTAGGTTGGCTTCCGGGTTAAGGTAGTTGATCAGGGTGGACTTGCCCACTCCCGAGTTGCCAGAGATGACGCTATACTTATCTTTCAGCAGGTTCCTGACGTGATCCAGGTTGATGTTATCCGTCACTGAAACCCGCATGCAGGGATAACCCGCATGCTCGTAGATGGAAATAAGCTCTTCCAGATACGATTTCAGCTTTTCATCATACAGATCAACCTTGTTGAAGATGATTCTGGCCGGAATGCGATAGGCTTCGGCTGTCACCAGAAACCGGTCAATGAAAAGGGTGTAGGTTTCCGGGTAGGCCAGGGTAGCCATGATGACAGCCTGGTCGATGTTGGCCGCGATGATGTGGCTTTCCTTGGATAGATTGGTAGCCTTGCGGATAATATAATTCTTGCGCGGATGAAGCCGCGTGATCAATCCCTCGCGCTCTCCCTCCGCCACCTTCCTGAATTCAACCCGGTCACCTACCGCCACAGGATTGGTGGTGCGGATGCCCTTGATGCGGAATGACCCTTTGATCTTGCAGGCCCACGTCCCGCCCCGGTCATCTCTAACATAGTACCAACTGCCTGTGGATTTGATTACCGTTGCTTCCAAAATTCAAATTTTTGACAAAAGTAAAAGTTTACTGCCAATCAAAAAAATGGCGTTCGTATTCGTTTTGGGATAGATCTCTTTTTTTATGCTTTTAAGAGCCGTGTTATCTGCAATATTTTCTGGTATAAATTTTTATTATTCTTATCTTAGCAGTCTTTAGTTAAAAGGCTATGGCCAGTAAGGAAGCAAAAATAACCCGGAGGCGGCTGCGCAGTTCTTACATGACCTCGGTGATCAGCATCGCCCTGGTTTTGTTTCTTCTGGGTATCTTGGGATTGCTGGTGCTTAATGCCAAGCGTGTTTCCGAGTATGTGAAGGAGAACATTGGCTTTTCCATTATGCTGAAGGAAGATGTCAAAGAGGTCGACGTAATACGGCTCCAAAAGATGCTCGATGCAAAGGAGTATGTAAAGTCGACGAAGTATGTCACGCAGGAAGAGGCTGCCGGGGAGCTAAAAGAGGAGCTGGGTGAAGATTTTGTCAGTTTTTTGGGCTACAACCCCCTTCTGGCATCCATCGATGTCCATTTGAATGCCAGCTATGCCAACCCCGAAAGCATAGAGCAGATCAAGAATGATTTGCGAAAGTACGAGCAGATCAAGGAGGTGTTTTATCAGAAATCTTTGGTGGAGCTGATCAACCAGAACATACGCAAGATTAGTCTGATCATACTGGTGTTTAGCGGGTTGCTGTTTTTGGTGGCGGTGGCATTGATTCACAACACCATACGCCTTTCAATATACTCAAAGCGCTTTATCATTAACACCATGCAACTGGTGGGCGCCACAAAGGGTTTTATACGCCGGCCGTTCATTTTTACCGGCGTGATGCAGGGAGTGTATGCGTCCATTTTGTCAATTGCCCTTCTTACCGGACTGGTGTACCTGATCCAGGATGAATTTACCGAGATCATCAGCCTGGAGGATTACCGGATTTTAGCCCTGCTCTATGGAATGGTGATGTTCGTGGGGGTGGTGATCAGCTGGATTTCTACCTTTAAGGCGGTGAACAAGTATTTGAAAATAAAAGTGGATAAATTGTACTATTGATATAAAATGCTTTGATTATGGCAAAAAGTCAACAAAGAGATTCCAACCGGCAATTCGCGTTCACGAAAGAGAACTATCGATTGCTCATCATCGGGTTTGTCATCATTGTGGTTGGGTTCCTGCTGATGGTGGGTGGAGAGGCCGAGAGCCCTGATCAGTTTAATCCCGACGTGTTCAGCTTCAGGCGCATTACCCTCGCTCCCCTCGTGGTGCTTCTTGGTTTTGCTTTTGAGATATACGCCATCATGAAAAAACCCAAAGAAAAGGAAGAAGACCAAACCACCTCGTAAACGAATGCTCCTGAATGAATTGGATTGAAGCGATTATCCTTGGCATTGTCCAGGGACTTACTGAGTTTTTGCCTGTCAGCAGCAGCGGCCATCTCGAAATTGGAAAAGCGTTGCTGGGCACCAGTCCCGATATGAGTCTTACCTTTACCGTGGTGGTTCATGGAGCCACCGTGCTGAGCACCATCGTTGTATTCCGGAACGACCTGTACCGGTTGATAGCTGATTTTTTCCGGTTTGAGTGGAATGAATCCACCCGCTACATCAGCAAGCTTGTTTTGTCTATGATCCCGGTGGTTCTTCTTGGGTTGCTGTTTGAGGATGAGATTGAACGCTTCTTCTCCGGCGACCTTGTTTTGGTGGGATCAATGTTGCTGGTTACCGCTCTTTTGCTTATTTTCTCCTATTTTTTCCGGGGCCGTGAAAAGAAGATATCCTTCGGAAGGGCTCTTTTCATAGGGGTTGCCCAGGCACTGGCTGTGCTGCCGGGTATCTCGCGTTCCGGAGCTACCATCTCTACCGGATTGATGCTGGGTGGCCAAAGAGAGGCGGTGACCCGTTTCTCTTTTCTGATGGTTTTGTTGCCCATCCTTGGAGCCAATGTCAAAGACCTGATGGATCATTCCGCCTCTTCATCCGCATCCCTTGAGGTGCTGCCCCTCGTTGCCGGATTTATTGCCGCTTTTGTATCCGGGTTGTTTGCCTGTCGTTGGATGATCCGCATCGTAAACCAGGGCCGGCTGGTATATTTCGCCTTTTACTGTATCCTGCTTGGCCTGGCCGCCATCCTGCTGGGTTGATAATCGAAGTTGTTGTATGTCATATTTTGGAATTCGCGAATTAAAGGATTTCGTCGAAGGACGGGTCCTGGTTATGGATAAACCTTTGTTCTGGACCTCTTTCGACCTGGTTAAAAAAACCAGGGCCATCATTGAACGCAAAATCAGGGAAGAGACGGGTGAGCGCAGCCGTGTGAAAGTAGGCCATGCCGGGACGCTTGACCCCCTGGCCGACGGCTTGATGCTTTTATGTACCGGCAAAAAGACTAAAATTCTCGATTCATTGATGGGCCAGGAGAAAGAATATGTTACCACCCTCGAGCTTGGCAGGACTACCCCTTCTTTTGACCTTGAAACAATGTTTGATCATGAATATCCGTTATCCCATCTGAAGGAGCAGGATATTTATGCTGTCATGCAGCAATTTATAGGGGAAATTGACCAGGTTCCTCCCGTGTATTCTGCTAAAAACATAAAGGGGAGAAGGGCCTACCAGGCTGCCAGGAAGGGACAGGCGATCGAGATGACCCCCAACAGGGTGCAGATCATGGAAATCGAGGTGATGCAGATTGCCCTGCCCCTGGTGAAAATCCGGGTGCGCTGCAACAAAGGGACCTATATACGGTCGCTCGCCCATGATATCGGGGAAGCATTGAATACCGGCGCACATATTGTCGGCCTCAGGCGCACGCGCATTGGTGATTACCGACGGGAGGAGGCCATCTCCATAGAAACTTTTGAACAATTAGTAAGAAATTTGTAACCACCCTTGAATTCTTACGTATAAGGGGGGACAAAAATGTAGAACCTTTAAATATTCGCAATTAATGAAATTATCGCAGTTTAGGTATGATTTACCGGAAGAATTGATTGCACATTATCCGGCAAAAAACAGGGATGAATCCAGGCTGATGGTTCTTTACAAGAACTCGGGGAAGATTGAGCATAAAACATTTAAAGACGTCGTCGAATATTTTAATGAGCATGACGTAATTGCATTCAATAATACCAAGGTTTTTCCGGCCCGCTTGTATGGAAATAAGGAAAAAACCGGGGCTAAGATAGAGGTGTTTTTGTTGCGCGAGCTGAGTAAGGAGCAAAGGTTGTGGGATGTGTTGGTTGATCCGGCCCGCAAGATCCGCATCGGCAATAAGTTGTACTTTGGAAATGAAGAAGACGGAGAGACTCTGGTGGCGGAGGTAATAGACAACACTACCTCCAGGGGACGTACCTTACGCTTTCTTTATGAGGGCGATTATGAGGAGTTCAAGAAAACCCTTTACAGGTTGGGTGAAACGCCTTTGCCTAAGTTTATCAAGCGGGAGGTAGAGCCGGAGGATGAGCAGCGTTATCAGACTCTTTATGCCAAGCATGAAGGTGCCGTGGCCGCTCCTACTGCCGGCATGCATTTTAGCCGTGAGTTGTTGAAGCGCCTGGAGATTGTGGGCGTCGATTTTGCTGAGATAACCCTCCATGTGGGTCTTGGTAATTTCAATAACGTGGATGTAGAGGATCTGACCAAGCACAAGATGGATTCTGAGAAGATCTATATCTCTGACTCTGCCGCGAAACAGATCAACAAGGCAAAAGACTACAAACGGAATGTATGCGCTGTGGGTACCACCGTGCTGCGGACACTGGAATCATCTGTTTCTACCACGAAAAGAGTGAAACCTTATGAAGGATGGACCAATAAGTTCATCTTCCCTCCTTACGAGGTTAAGATTCCCAATATGTTGATCTCCAATTTTCAGCTTCCCCTGTCCATTCCATTGATGATGGTATCGGCCTTCGGAGGATACAAACGCGTTTTTGATGCTTATAAGACGGCCATCAAGGAACAATATCGCTTCGGCACTTATGGCGATGCCATGTTGATTATTGATGATGAAGAGTAAAGCACCCGGGATTGGTTTCTTTCATAATCCATTCCTGTATTTACCCGCGATCGTTTCCAGGTCTTCTTCAATATACCCCTGGTACGTACGGTTCCTGAAAACGGCAGCGGGATGGAAGGTGGCCATCACAAGCCGGCCATCTTCCCGCGACCATTTGCCCCGTATATCCGATATTTTTTCTTTCCCTTCACCCCGGTAGGATTTGATGGCAGTAGCCCCCAGAAGAAGGATGATGGCGGGGTCAACGTACTGTATTTGCCGGGTTAGGTAGGGGAAACATGCTTCAACCTCCTGTTTCTTTGGCACCCTGTTTTTGGGCGGCCGGCATTTGACAATGTTGGCGATGAACACATTTTTTTTCCTTGAAAGACCCTGTTGTTCTAAAAGCTGGTCCAGTAATTTGCCAGCCCTGCCAACAAAAGGACGGCCCTGCTTGTCTTCATTAGCTCCGGGGCCTTCCCCGATAATCATGATGGGTGCATCCCACGGGCCTTCGCCGAAAACGGCGTTTATTCGTTCTTCATGAAGGGGGCATTTTTTACATCCGGTCACCTGGTTTCTGATCTGTTCCAAGGCTGTTTCCGGGGGAAGGGTATGCTTGGGATGAGCCATATGGTTTTTGCGGGTGAAGATAAAAAAAAGAGAGAACCTTTTGCAGGGCTCTCTCTTTTTTGTTGAATTTTGTATGGAAGGATACAGCTCCTGTTATTTCAGGGAGTATCGTTTGAAATCTGTTACTGTAAGCTCCTTGTCTTGTTCCTGGAGGTATTGTTTGACAGATTTTTTGCTATCCTTAATGAATTCCTGGTTCAGCAGGGTGTTCTCTTTCATGTATTTGCCGAGCTTACCCTGTGCAATCTTATCCACCAGGTTGTCAGGCTTTCCTTCTGCTTTAGCCTGTTTTCTTCCAATTTCCAGTTCTTTTTCTACGATGTCCTGCGGTACCTGGTCTTTGTCGATGGCTACCGGGTCCATGGCTGCAACCTGCATGGCAACGTCTTTGCCTACCTGCTGATCGATGTTGTCTTTGTTCAACCCGATCAGGGTAGCCAGCTTGTTGTCCATGTGGATATAAGGTGTTACCCGGGCTGCTTCCATGAAGTCGTAATAGGATAATTCCAGCTTTTCACCGATGATACCGGTTTGATACTTGATGGTTTCGGAAACCGACTTGCCGTTGAGCTCGAGATTCAGCAGCTCATCCTTGTCATTGGGCTGCTTGTCAAGGGCCAGGTCGATGATTTGATTGGCCAGCTTGATGAAGTCGTCGTTTTTGGCTACAAAGTCGGTCTCGCAGTTCAGTGAGATGATGAATCCTTTCCTGGCATCCTCGGTGACTTTTGAAAACACAACGCCTTCCGATGCTTCCCGGTCGGAACGTTTCTGGGCGACGGCCTGTCCCTTCTCGCGAATGATCTCGATGGCTTTGTCGAAATCACCGTCTGCCTGGGTCAGGGCTTTTTTGCAATCCATCATCCCTGCTCCGGTCTTTTTTCTCAGTTTGTTTACGTCAGCTGCAGTTATATTGGCCATGTCCTTTGCTTTTGTTTAAGATGTTTGACTTATTGCTTGTTTTCTTCGGATGATTCGGTGTTGTTTTTATTTTCTTCATTTTCCTGGCTGGACTGGGGCTGTTCAGAGGCTTGCTGGTTTTCTGTCTGTGTGCCGGTTGCCTCTGAAGGGGAAGCATCGCTGGAAGTATTTTCCTTGCGGGCTTTGGTTGTTCTTCTTGCCCTTGTCTTCTTCTTTTCTCCACTTTCGCCTTCCTGTGCCTCTTTCTGTTCCCCTTTTCCTTCTTTGGCGGCAGCTTTATCCTTTTCCTTCTCTTTTTCCATCTTCCGCTCTTCCAGGCCTTCTTTAACGGCTTCCACTGCCTTGCCTACGACAAAGGAGATCGACTTGGAAGCATCGTCATTGGCGGGTATGGGAAAATCCACTTCGTTAGGGTTCGAGTTGGTGTCGACCATAGCGAAGATGGGGATGTTAAGTTTTTGGGCTTCTCTTGCGGCAATGTGCTCTTTGGTCACATCCACGATGAAGATCGCGGCCGGAGGACGGTTCATGTTTGCAATGCTGCCAAAGGTCTTATCCAGTTTGTTGCGTTGCCTTTGTATCTGTAATCTCTCTCTTTTCTGGAGTTTGTCGTAAGTACCGTCGGCAAAACGCTTGTCGATGGTGGTCATCTTCTTGATGGTACGCTTGATGGTGGGGAAGTTGGTCAACATACCGCCGGGCCATCTCTCTACCACGTAAGGCATGTTGGTGGGCTTCACCATCTCCGATACAATATCTTTGGCCTGCTTCTTGGTGGCCACAAAAAGCACTTTCCTGCCCGAACGGGCAATCTGCTTAAGGGCGCTGCAGGCTTCATTCAGTTTAACAGTGGTTTTTTGCAGGTCGATCACATGGATGCCATTGCGTTCCATGAAGATGTAGGGGGCCATCTTGGGGTTCCATTTCCGCTTGAGGTGACCAAAATGGACGCCTGCTTCTAATAATTCTTCAAAAGTTGCATTTTTCATTGTACTTACATTTTACGTTTACATTCTGTTTGGACAATTGCCGGGCAGTCCCGTCTTTAGAGGGAGTCCTGGCAATTTAGATACTAAACGGATAATTATGGGAATATTATCGTTTGCTGAACTGTGTCTTCTTGCGTGCCTTGGGCTGTCCGGGCTTTTTACGCTCGATGATGCGGGCATCACGTGTCAGCAGACTTTCTCCCTTAATGGTATCCTTGAACTCCTGGTTGGATTTTACCAGAGCCCTGGCAATACCCAGGCGAAGAGCTTCGGCCTGTCCCTTGACGCCGCCACCTTGCAGGTTGACTTTAAAATCATATTTGCCCTCGACACTCACTGCCTTTAAGGGCTGTTCTACGATATACCTGAGGTGAGGTGCAGGAAAATATTCGGCGAAATCACGGCCGTTGACAGTCATGTTGCCTTTTCCATCGCTCATGTAGACACGTGCTATAGCTCCTTTTCTTCTTCCTATGGCAATTATTCTTTCCATATCTTATTTGAATTCTTTAAGATTGATTTTTGTGGGTTTTTGAGCTTCATGCGGATGTTCCTCGCCAGGATAGACAAAAAGGTTGTTTAGTACCTGTCTGCCCAGCCTGTTCTTGGGTATCATACCATGAATGGCTTTTTCAACGATTTTTTCGGGAAATTTTTCCATGATGTCTTTGGGTGACCTCACGCGCTTACCTCCCGGATAGCCGGTGAAATGAACATACTCCTTGTCTGTCCACTTTTTGCCGGTTAATCTCACATGCCTGGCATTGATTACGATAACCTTATCGCCACCATCCACATGCGGGGTATAGCTGGGTTTGTGTTTTCCACGAAGGATCTTGGCTACCTTCGAGGCCATACGTCCCAGCACTTCGTTTTTGGCATCCACCAGGACCCAATCTTTTTTAACATCTTCCTTTCTGACAGAGATGGTTTTGTAGCTGTTTGTATCCACTTTCGACCTTATCTTTTTGGTTTTTAAACAATTATAATATCGTTACCT
>P_1C_Sed_2_UnCtyDRAFT_1000595_pt1 | contig 10868 bp, 10 predicted proteins | sample Pon1CUnioCityCA_4_FD_10229 | JGI IMG/M metagenome (IMG submission 10229) | reverse complement strand
GAAAAGCGGCTACCCCATCTGTGCCTTCGACCTGGAGAAGATCTACCCGCCGGTCACCTTTACACTCGGCAGCAGCCAGGATGTCTATCATGCCATCGGCCGGGGGATCATGAACATAGAGAACCTCCCGGTTTTTAAGGATCAGAAGGGCCCCTTCGGAAGCCCCACCAGCGACAGCGAGAGGGTGAAAATAACGGCTCAAACCCACCACCTGTCCATGAACATCATCTCTTTTAACGGGGCAGATCCTCTGAACCAGCCCCTGGAAGAGCTGGCTATAAAGCTGGAACAGTTCGCGGATGCCCAGGATACACAAACCAGCATCTTCGGGTAGGCCTTCTTATTGGCAAAGACTCTTCGCGAACCTCAGGCGATCAGCTTGTATCCTTTGCCATGCACATTGAGGATCTGGATGGAGGGATCTTCTTTCAGATACTTACGAAGCTTGGTGATATACACATCCATGCTGCGGGCATTAAAATAGCTGTCGTCTTCCCAAATGGTGCGCAATGCGTAATTGCGGTCGAGCATCTGGTTTTTATTATTGCACAAGAGCCTGAGCAGTTCTGCCTCCTTGGTGGTCAATTTTCGCGTTTTTCCGTTGATGGTCAGTAGCTGCTTATTGGCGTCGAACTTGTAACTGCCGATATCGAACACATCCCGGTTCTTCTCACTTTCTTCCTCCGGAGAGGCTCTCCTGAGAATGGCCTTGATCCGGTAAAGCAACTCTTCCATGCTAAAGGGCTTGGTCATATAGTCATCCGCCCCCAGGCTGAAGCCCTCGATGACATCCTCCTGCATCGTCTTGGCCGTTAAGAATATGAAGGGGGTGTTGGAGTTGATCTTACGAATCTCTTTAGCCAGGGTAAAACCATCCATTCGGGGCATCATGATATCAATGATGCACAGGTCAAAATCCTCCTTCTGAAAGGCTTCCAAAGCCTGAACCCCATCGGGAAACAGTTGGGTCCTGTAATTTTTGGCATTCAGGTATTCCCTTAACAAACTGCCAAGGTTTTCGTCGTCTTCGGCGAGCAGTACTTTAACGGTTTCTTTTTCCATTCTTCTTGTGATTATTGTTAGGAATGACAATTTCGAAGCGGGTTCCTTTCTTATATTCGCTATGCAGGTATATCTGGCCATTGTGCTCTTCCACCATCTTCTTCACATAGTTCAACCCCAGGCCAAACCCTTTCACATCATGGCGGTTACCTGTAGGTACCCGGTAAAACTGGTCGAATATTTTCTTTTGATCTTTTTTTCGAATGCCGATGCCGTTATCTTCCACTGCCACCAGGATACCTTGCCTGACATCGCGGGTTTCCACTTTCACAGTGGGATCGCTCGAACTATATTTAACGGCATTATCCAGCAAGTTGAAAATCACGTTGGTGAAATGCACCTCATCCACCTCAGCTTCAGAATGAACCGCCTCCAGCTGTTTCTCTATCTTACCATTTTTGTTTTCTACCTGAATATAGAAACTCTTCAGCACATTTTCAATTATTTGGTGAATATCCAGTTGTTTGGGCTTAATATTGATCCTGCCACTATTGAAGACCGCGGTCTTCAGTACTTTTTCCACCTGGCTGCTCAGGCGGATGGTTTCATCATCGATGATCTTGGATATGCTGCCCAGGTTCTTAGAGGTTTCGGGGATGGAATTGTCTTTGAGCATCTGTGTGGCCAGGGAAATGGTTGAGATGGGCGTTTTTAGCTCATGGGTCATATTGTTCACAAAGTCGTTCTTGATCCGCGAGAGTCGTTTTTGCTTAAACATAATATGCGTGGTAAGGGCAAAGCCCAGGATCACAATAAAAGACAGGATGATGGATATCATCGCCATGGACCCGGTCGACTTAAAAATATACCCTTCCCGCTCGTTGAAATAAATCTTCAGAAAATTATCCTTGACGATGACATCATTGGGAAAAAGCCGGTCCTGGTAAACCACATGATCCGCCCCCGGGTTAAAATCTTCTGAAGTAAGTACCGTGCTGTCCTGTTTGTTCATCACGGCAAATTCGTAATCCAGCGGAATGCCTTTTTCCCTTAATTCCTTCGAGAGAAGGGAATCCAGGGCTTTCTGATCCAGCCGGTTTTCAATACCCACATCTACCTGAATCAACTTATTGACAATGTTCTCGACAAAAATGCGCTTTTCAGAGAGGTCGGTCTTTAGTTCGTTCTCGAGTCGTTCGCGAAACTTTTCTTTCAGGCTTTGCGACAACCTGTATTTTTCCTTCGATTCAAACTCCAAAGGCCTGGGGGAGACAATATCGAAACGGGTGGAAAAGTCGATCGAATCAAGGCTGGTGACTTCCAGTACCTGCTGATTCAGATTGTATTGATTCAGGCTGTATTTTCGCTGCTGGGTCTTGTTCAACCGGTAGGAGTAGGCCAGCGGCTGGTCCTCCTCATCGCTTTGTTGTTCATACGGTTCGACCTCGTTGGTGATCTGGTAGACCATCTCCTGGTTCTCGAGCTGTTTAACCACATCATTCAAGGTCTGGTTGATCAGTTGATCAAAGTGCTGCTCATTGATCCGGATGGCATTGCGAATCCAAAATCCCTGAACGATAAACAGCCCGATCAGTGTAACAGACAGGGCAAAAGTAACAAGCCATATGGTTTTCTTGCTCATATGCTTGCAAAGTTATGCATCTTTGCGCGTTACAGACCAATCTTTAACATACTTTAACATTACTTTCAACGAGTTAACTGGAGGTTGAATTACTTTTGCCCATGAAGTTTTCATAGGCATAAATTTTAGGGTTAGAGTTTAGGGTTAGGGAAAGGGACCATCGAGTCCCTTTCCTTTTCTTTTTTATTGCTGGTGGTTCCATTCCTTTTGGTCCATCTCGAGCAGACAGTAGCTCAGCAGATCGACGCTGCCGAGGATATCCTGATTATGTACCGATTCAATAACCTGGTGAATGTGGCGTGTTGGCACCGACACGGCCCCTGCGATGGAGCCTGAGCGGGTCATGCGTTGCACCATTCCGGTGTCGGTACCTCCTTTGGCCATTAGTTCAGCCTGCCAGGCGATCTGGTGTCGACCGGCAACTTCCTTCATGTATTCAACCATGCGGTAGTCGGCAATAGCCGTTGCATCCATCATCTTAATGGCCGTGCCTCTGCCCAGTCTGGTCACATTCTGATGCGCCTGGGCTCCCGGTACATCGAAGGCTATGGTGGTATCGATGGCAATGCCAAAATCAGGTTGTATCTCCTGGGTGGCTACCTGAGCCCCCCGGATACCGACTTCTTCCTGCACGGTGAACACCCCGTATACATCAAAAGGAAGGTCTTGCTGATGGAGGGCCTTGAGCGTCTCGATCAGGATATAGACAGAGATGCGGTTATCCAGCGACTTCCCATTAACACAATCTCCCATACGAATAAGTTCCCTGTTACGGGTTACCGGATTGCCAACCTGAACATACTTCTCCACCTCTTCCTTAGGCATGCCCAGATCAATGAAAAAATCCTCGATCTTAACCTGCTTCTTCTTCTCTTCATCGCTCATCATATGAACCGGCTTGGTGCCCATAACGCCGATCAAATCCTTCTTCCCGTGTACCCACACACGCTGGGAAGTCAGGGTTTTGGCATCGAAACCGCCCAGGGGGATAAAACGCAGGTAACCATCCTCATCGATATGATTGACGATGAACCCGATCTCATCCATATGAGCAGCCAGCATCACCTTCTTCTTTTCCCGACCCTTGCGGTAGGCAATGACATTGCCCATGTTATCCACCTTCAAGTCATCGACCCAGGGAGTTACCTCTTCGACGATCAGGTTTCGGATGTGTCTCTCAAATCCGGGCGCACCAGGTGTTTCGCTGATGCGTTTCAACAAATCGAAATTGATTTCCTTCATACAACGTATTTTAAAAGATGAGTCTTTTTCGGTCTTTCAAAGAAAGGTTTTCCAGCTTGAAGGCCGTTATGACAAAGTCGATCTGGCGGATGCGGGTAATCATCAGATGAATATCCCTGTCCGGCAGAGCGGGGGTCTTCAAGAGAAAATCGATATTGGTCATGCTAGCAAACAAAAATCCGTCGGAACTTTTATTTGCTATCAGATACAGGGTCTGATCCTGGGCATCGGTATAGGAATATCTGGTAAAATGCTGCTTATCGCCACCCCTGGGAGGCTGAACCGTCAAATCCTCAGCTTTTTGGAGGTTCCAGTTCAGTTTCCTGTTCAGCGCCCAGGAGAGTCGGTAATCGCTTTGATGCGAAGCGATGGCGATAAGCTGAAATGCTTCTTCCGGCTGATCTTTTAGTTTATGAACCTTTTTAGGCATAATGAAAGGATCGGAACAACAAAAATACGAAGAATAAAATGGCCATGCGAATGCCGGGTGTCAAAATTCTATGTAGACATCAAAGGCTTCTTTGGCGGCTTTCTGCTGCGCCTCCTTCTTGGAATGACCGGTGCCGCATCCCAGTGTTTCATCGTGGAGCTTCACTTTGGATTCAAAAACGGGCTGATGAGGATTGTTGGAGGCTTGTTCGACATCCTCAAAGACCACATCCATATCGTTTTTCTGACTCCATTCAATCAACTGGCTTTTATAATCGAAGGTAAGGCATTCAAATTGCCGGACATCAATATAGTTATCGATCAAATGGCGAAGAATATACTTCCTGGTTTTTTCGAAGCCGGCATCCAGAAAGATAGCACCTATCAGGGCTTCCAGGGCGTCGCCCAGCACATTGCTGCCTTGCTGGCTGTCGAGGCGGGAGACAATCAGCTGTTCGAGTCCCATTTGTTTGCCCACAGCATTCAAGGTGTCGCGGCTGACGATCTTGGAGCGCATCTTTGTCAAAAATCCTTCGCGGTTATGGGGGTATAGATGGTAGAGATGATCAGCCACTACGGTATTCAACACGGCATCGCCAAGGTATTCAAGACGTTCGTTATTAAGAGGCTGATTATTGGAGAAACGGTTGGCCGACTTATGCGTAATTGCAAGGTGAAACAGGCCAAGATTCCTTGGCCTGTAATTCAACACTTGCCTAAAAGATTGGTAATGACTGCGTTGTGTGGTAAAATGTCGCTTAAAAAACAATACCAGGCCCAACTTATCCATTAAATTTATTGACCACAATAGAGGCGTTATGTCCACCGAAGCCAAAGGTATTGCTGATAGCAAGATTCACATCGCGCTCCTGTGCCTCGTTAAAGGTAAAATTGATCTTATTGTCAATGTTCGGATCATCTTCCTGGTGATTGATGGTGGGAGGCACCATATTTTTGTTGATCGAGCAGATAGCAGCAATTAGCTCCACAGCACCGGCTGCTCCCAGGAGATGTCCTGTCATTGATTTGGTGGCACTGATGTTCATCTTATAGGTATGATCACCAAATACCTCCTGAATGCCTTTAATTTCAGCGCCATCACCGACGGGTGTCGAGGTTCCGTGGGTATTGATATAATCCACTTGCTCCTTCTCGATGCCGGCATCGCTCAATGCGTTGATCATCACGTGTCTTGCGCCCTTTCCTTCCGGATGGGGAGCGGTCAGGTGATGGGCATCGGCCGACATGCCGCCACCCAAAATTTCCGCATAGATGGTTGCCCCGCGCTTTTTCGCATGCTCATACTCCTCCAGGATAAGGGCTCCGCCACCCTCTCCCATGACAAAACCATCCCGGTTGTTATCATAGGGGCGAGAAGCGGTCTTATACTCATCATTGTTGGTGGAGATAGCCTGCATGGCATTGAAACCACCCATTCCTGCCTCATTGATGGCAGCCTCTGAGCCTCCGGTAACGAAGACTTCGGCCTTGCCCATCCGGATATAGTTCACGGCATCAATGATGGCATGGGAGGAAGATGCGCATGCCGAAACGGTGCTGAAATTCGGCCCAGTCAGCCCATATTTCATCGAAATATGGCCTGCTGCAATATCTGAGATCATCTTAGGTATGAAAAAGGGGCTGAACCGGGGAGTACCATCACCCTCGACAAAGCCCTTCACCTCATGGAGAAAAGTATTAATTCCTCCAATACCTGATCCCCAAATCACACCCGCCCGGTTGCGGTCGATCGCCTCCAGGTCGAGACCCGAATGCTCCATCGCTTCCTTTACTGCAACCATGGCATACTGCGAATAGAGATCCAGTTTGCGGATCTCTTTCCGGTCAAAATGATCTTTGGGGTTGAAGTTTTTTAGCTCACAAGCAAACCTTGTCTTAAATTTTGATGCATCGAAATGAGTAATCCAGTCGGCTCCACTCACACCATCAAAAAGGCTTTTACAAAACTCATCCAGATTATTACCTATCGGTGTTAAGGCTCCCAGGCCCGTTACTACAACACGTCGTAATGCCATATCAATCAAAATTTAAAACAAGTTTATAACTGATTATTGAGTGTTTTCTTCAATATACTTAACTGCTTCCCCAACAGTGCCGATGTTTTCTGCCTGGTCATCGGGAATGGAAATGTTGAATTCCTTTTCAAATTCCATGATCAATTCTACGGTGTCCAGTGAATCAGCACCCAAATCATTTGTGAAGCTGGCGTCATTAGTTACTTCATTCTCCTCTACACCCAGCTTATCAACGATGATTGCTTTTACTCTTGATGCGGTATCTGCCATAACTTTTAAATTTTAGTTAATAATTCTTAAATTTTAACAGTGCAAAGAAATATAATTCCCTTTCATATAACAAAAAAACGTGTCAATTTTTTTAGCAAAAATGACTTTTTTAGGAATAAAACATCAACCTTTCAGGCAATTTAAATGATTTCAATATTTTTGTTCTTTCAAAAATGCCTCTGCGGCCTCATCCGTAAAAGCACTCTAAAATCGCCCTGCAATGAAAAAGATCGCTGTTTTTGCTTCCGGTTCCGGCACCAATGCCGAGAACATTGCCCTCTATTTTAAGGACCACAAATATATAAAAGTTGCCTTGATTCTGACCAATAAAGCGGATGCTTACGTCTTAAAAAGAGCTGAAAAGTTAGGCATCCCCGCTGTAACATTCTCAAGAGATGACCTTTACCGGTACAACAATGTAACCAATCTATTGTTAAATAAAGGCATCGATTTTATAGTACTGGCCGGCTTCCTGTGGCTTGTTCCCTCCGGGCTGATCCGCTCTTATCCCAACCGCATTGTCAATATTCATCCTGCCCTGCTGCCCCAATACGGGGGCAAAGGGATGTATGGCAACCGGGTGCATCGGGCGGTATATGAAAACGGTGAAAAGGAGAGCGGCATTACCATTCATTATGTGAATGAAAACTATGATGAAGGGCAGATCATTCACCAGGCCAAATTTCCGATTGAAGAGGGAGACGGACCGCAGGAGATCGCCAAAAAGGCTCACGAGCTGGAATACCAGGAATATCCCCGCATCATCGAGCAATTGCTTTCGGAATAAGGAACCCTCCAGAACCCTGTGATCATCGGGAAGCTATACTACTCACTACTTCTTCACCCTCTCCCAGCTCCTGAAGACACTGCTCTTTTCTTTGCCGGAAGGCGTGTTTGAGATCTTCTTTGATGGGTTCCACAGGAGGAGCCTCCACCTTTAGGGGATTGATGGGATGGCCGTTTTTCCAGAAACGAAAATCGAGATGGGGCCCTGTCGAATAGCCGGTGCTGCCGACATAAGCGATGGTCTCTCCCTGCTTTACCTTGACGCCCTTACGCATGCCTTTGGCATAGCGGGAAAGGTGGTTGTAGCCGGTGATATAAATGCTGTTGTGGCGTATCTTGATGTAATATCCGGCTCCGCGGGTATAGCCCTTATCGATGACCACTCCGTCGCCAATGGCATGGATGGGTGTTCCGGCGGGAGCTGAATAATCCACGCCCCGGTGAGGCCGCCGATAGTTGAGGATGGGATGCATCCGGCTCAGGGAGTAGCCCGAACTGATGCGCGAAAACCGAAGCGGGGCCTTCAAAAACTGCCGGCGCAGGCTGTTGCCCTCAAGATCATAAAAATCACGCGTGCTGTCCTGGGTGAAAGGAATGGCATAGTATTTTTCTCCTTTGTGCACGAAATAGGCCGTGTGAATCTTATCGATTCCCACCGAGGTGCTGTCGACGTATTCTTCATCGTATACCACCTTGAAGCGATCGCCTTTATCCAGTCTGAAAAAGTTGACACTCCAGGCATATACCTCGGAAAGCTCCAGGGCCAGGGCGAGATTGAGATCATTCTCCTTCATGGTGGCCCAAAGGGAGTTTTCAATCACACCTTCGCATTGTTTTCTCTCGAGCCGCGTTTCCCTTTCCTGCATCTGCACCCGCGGCTTCCCCTGCAAATTTACTTTAAGGTACTCTTTGGGAGTGTGCTCATAGACAAAATAGCTCGCCCGGCTGCGGGCCGTGTCGTATTTGTTAAAATAAAAATGAAAGGGCCGGCCGGCCTTAAAGCGGGTTACATCGAAAACCTCATCGATCGCCTGTGCTACTTCATGTGCGGAATGTTCCCCCAGTTCATGGCGCCGTAGTATGCCGGAGAGGTGCTGATTCCAGTGAATCCTTCCCTTTTCCACCTGAAAAGAATCGACAACAATGCCAAAATCCATCTCCGGGTTGGTCTCCAGAATGTTTTGATTGATGTCGGTAGCATAGACACTCTCCTGTTCATTGTGATCCGGGATTCCAATGATGAGTAAAAAAAACGGGATGAAAAGGAGGCCGGTTCCTATGCTGAAAAATTTTCTATATGCCATGAAGGGAAGGAGTTAAATTCAACGGCAAAATTAATTTATTTCCCCATAAATACCAAGAGCCAAAGGGCCTCATTTCTTTATTCGGTCGAAGCCATAACCAAAAACGCCCATCACGTTATTTACAGAAATGAAGGCATCGGGATCGGTCTCCTTGATGATTTTCAGGATGTGGTTCGATTCATATTTCCGCACCAGGATCATCAGGATCTTGGTATCCTGTTGGGTATACCAACCTTTGCCATGGAGGATGGTGATACCGCGGTTGATCTCCGAGCTGATCCGGTTGGCGATGATCTCATGTCGCTTGGAAAGGATGAACATCTGCACCGTTCGTTTGGCACCGGTCAGGATCATATCGATGGTATATGCCGTAACAGCCATGCTCACATATCCATACACCATCTTCTCGATCGATTGAAAAACCAGGTAAGAGGAAGAGATGATGATGATGTCCAGATAGAGAAGGATGCGCCCGGGGCTGATGTTGCGGTGCTTATGGATCATCATGGCGATGATATCGGTGCCACCGGTACTTCCTCCCTGGCTGATGGCCAGGCCTACTCCCACACCGGCCAGGATACCGCCCACAACAGCCGACATGAAATTCTCATCCACGATGGGCTCGGTGACAACGCCTTCCAAAAGGGATAGAAACAGGGAAAGGACTACGGTGGCGTAGATGGTCTTGACACCAAAGCTTCGCCCCAGCGCTTTAATGCCCAGTAAGATAAGCAACGAGTTCATGATCAGGTAGGAAAGCCCCACCCGGAAATGAAAAGCATAGAACAGCAGGGAAGAAACACCCGTCATGCCTCCTCCGGTAATTTCAGCCGGGATCAAAAAGACAGTCCAAGCCAGTGCATTCACAAAGAGACCAAAGGTGATGATCCCGTACGAACGAAGGGTTGGGTAAATCTTTTCAGGCTGAAGTTGTATGTTGGGCTTTCTGATCTTAGACCACCACATTAATTATCTTATTGGGCACAAAAATGATCTTCTTCGGCTTTTTGCCGTTCAGCCATCGTTGCGATTTCTCATGATTGACCACGATCTCTTTGGCTTCTTCCGGATCGATGTCGGCCGGCAATTCCAGCTTAAATCGCATCTTTCCGTTGAAAGAAACGGGATAGGTGACAGTGGTCTCTTTCATATACTGTTCTACAAACTCGGGAAGGGGCACATCCACCACGGTGGTTTCGTTTCCATCGCGATGCCAAAGCTCTTCAGCGATATGAGGAGCAAAGGGAGCCAGAAGCCTCAGCAGGGGCATCAGTACCTGGCGTTTGTTGCATCCTGCAGAAGCGAACTCGTTGACAGCGATCATCATAGCACTGATGGCCGTATTGAATGAAAATTGTTCCACATCGTCCCGTACCTTTTTGATGGTCTTATGCAGGGTTTTCAATTCGTTGCTTTGGGGCTCCTCATCGGTAAGGTTGAACTGCCCCTGATCGTTGTGGAATAAGCGCCAGAATTTCCTTAAAAATTTGTATACCCCGTCGATGCCATTGGTATCCCAGGGCTTAGACATATCGATCGGCCCCAGGAACATCTCGTACATGCGCAGGGTATCGGCGCCATACTTTTCGATGATATCATCGGGATTGATGACGTTGTAAAGCGACTTGGACATCTTCTCGACGCCATACCCGCAGATGTATTTGCCATCCTCCAGGATAAATTCGGCATCCTTGTATTCGGGGTTCCATTGACGGAAAGCCTCAATATCCAGCACGTCATTATCGACAATATTGACGTCCACATGCAGGGGAGTCACATCGTAATCATCTTTCAGGTTGTGTGACACAAACTTGTTGGTGCCTTTGATCCGGTAAACGAAGTTGGAGCGTCCCTGGATCATGCCCTGGTTGATCAGTTTCTTGAAGGGCTCGTCTTCACATACCCAGCCGATGTCGTAGAGGAATTTGTTCCAGAACCTGGAATAGATCAGGTGGCCGGTGGCATGTTCGATGCCTCCCACGTACAGATCCACATTTCTCCAGTACATGTTGGCTTCGTTCGATACCAGTGCTTTTTCGTTGTGTGGGTCCATAAACCGCAGGTAGTAAGCAGATGATCCTGCGAAACCCGGCATAGTGCTGTATTCCAGGGGATATCCCTCTTCGGTCTGCCAGTTTTTGGCCCGGGCCAGTGGCG
>P_1C_Sed_2_UnCtyDRAFT_1000593_pt1 | contig 10881 bp, 12 predicted proteins | sample Pon1CUnioCityCA_4_FD_10229 | JGI IMG/M metagenome (IMG submission 10229) | reverse complement strand
CCATATATCCGGTGTCTTCCATGAAAGAGATGAAGAAAAACAGAATCAGGATATTGGGCAGGAAGATGATCACACCGCCCACCCCGCCAATGATCCCGTCAATGATCAGATCTTTAAGGGGACCTGCGCCCATCAGGGTATCCACCTGGTTGCCGGCCATCCCCACCAGGGTATCGATCCAGTTCATCGGATAGCTGCCCAGTTGGAAAGTAGCCTGGAACATAACCCACATGAACAGAATAAAAATAGGAAAACCCAGGTATTTATGGGTAAGGTAGCGGTCGATCCGTTCGGTCTTTCGCCGGTGTCTGCCTTCCAGGTTGCCTTTGTATGTCTCTTTGAGGGCACCGGCGATAAAAGCGTATTTGGCATCGGTGATCACCGCTTCGCTGTCTTCGCCCAGTTCCTGTTCGATCTTGCCGATCTCTTCCTTTGCCGCGGCCTGGATGGTATCGTAATTTTCCCAGTTCGATAGGCTGAAATGGGCGGCAGAATCTTTTTCCAGCAGTTTGATGGCGTAGAAGCGGGAAGAGACCATATCGGTGAGCCGTTTGTTCTTCCATATCTGATCCTGGATATGCTTCAGGGCCTTTTCAACCGTTTGGCCATAATTGATGTGGATATGTCGAACGGTGGGATCTTTATCCTCAAAGACTTCGATGGTTTTTCTGAATAACTCGGAGATGCCTTTTCCCTTAGAAGAAACCGTGGGCACAATGGGAATGCCTATCATGCGCCCCAGCGATTCATAATCGAATACATCCCCTTTCTCCTGCAGCTCATCGTACATGTTTAGGGCAATGATCACTTTAATGTCCATGTCGATCAGCTGGGTGGACAGGTACAGGTTCCTCTCCAGGTTCGAGGCGTCCACCACGTTGATCACGATATCCGGCATTTCACCTAATATGTGTTTTCGAACAAAGATCTCTTCCGGGGAGTATACACTAAGCGAATAAGTGCCGGGCAAATCGGTGATGTTGAAGTGGTAGCCGTCTTGTTTGTAGGTGGCCATCTTGGAGGCAACGGTCACTCCGCTGTAGTTGCCCACATGCTCCCTGGAGCGGGAGGCATAATTGAAAAGGGTGGTCTTTCCCGAGTTGGGGTTTCCGACCAGGGCAATGTTGATGGTTTTTTGCCTTTTCCGGGCCGTGGTCTTCAACAGCTGATCCGAAATTACCCCGTTGAATCGGTTGGGGCTCTCGTTTTTGGCTTCCTGCCTGGTAACCACCTCGATCAGGGATGCTTCGCTTCTTCTTAGCGATACCTGGTATCCCATGATGTTATACTCAATGGGATCTTGCAGGGGGGCATTCCGCACCACCGTGACTTCCTTTCCCTTGACAAACCCCATCTCCAGTATCCTCTTCCGGAAGGCACCTCTGCCCCGAACTTTTGTGATGATACCCGATTCTTCTCTCCTTAAGTCTGATAACCTCATGCACCAAGCAGATAATCATTAAAAAGCCTACAAAATTAATAATCTTTTTTTCTCCATCCAATTTCCCCGGCCTGTTCTGCGAAAGGCTTCCCGGCCGCGGGCTATGGCTCTGTTTTGTCTGAGGAAAGCAAAGGGCACGTGCTTGGCAGGCTCGATAAAAACGGACGGTACAAATCCTGCCGGGATGGGGCCCCGACGGGTGGTGGTTTGTGGAGGGTGAGAAAAAAAAGGGCCGTGCAGGCCCCTTTTCGTTTTATTCTCTGTTGCTGTTTTCTTCTAAATCTTCAAATTCGATGTCGGAAGTGTAACCGGTGTTGGCGGTCTCTTCAACCTGATCCTGTTGGGCCTCTCTGGCTTCCTGCTCTTTTTTGAGGGCCTCCATTTCTTCTTTCTTTTCTTCTTTAATAAAGTTGATCACTTCCTCCAGGCTTTCGGTGAACTTGTCAAAGTCTTCTTTGTAGAGGAAAACCTTGTGCTTTTCAAAAAAGCGTTTCCCATTACTCTTGAATCTCTTCTTGCTTTCGGTAATGGTCAAATAATAATCATTCTTACGGGTCGCCTTCACATCCAGGAAGTAGGTTCTTTTCCCTGCTTTAATTACTTTTGAGAAAATAATGTCCTGTCCGTTTTTCCCTTGTTCTTGTCCTTGTCCTTCGTTGTTTTCGTATCCGTCCATCATGAATCGCTTTTAAAGTTTCACTTTGTAATTATCAAAAGTATAAAATAATTAATGGATTGCTCTTACAAAAATATCTTTTTTTAGAAAAAATTCTTACATTTTCGTTAATTCCTCACACAAATTTTATTTTGAGGCTAATTTTTCATTTATTTTGCACGCGTATCAGTTGAATTTTAGACTAATTTATTAGAGGAATGATTACGAGACGGTTGATAAGGATTAAGATTTTACAAATTGTTTTTTCGTATTTGTTTTCGGAGGGTAAAACCGTTCAGGTGGCCGAGAAGGAGTTGTTTTTTTCCATGAATAAGTTTCATGAATTGTATCATAAGATGCTCTATCTGATGGTGGATCTGAAGCGTTTCGCAGAAAACAGGATTGAGATAGCCCGAGCTAAGAAGGCCCCCACTTATGAGGATCTCCACCCCAATACCAAATTCATTGACAATCTTGTAATCCGGCAGATTGAAGAAAACGAGGCTTTAAACAGTTATGTGTCAAAAAATAAGCTTAAATGGACGGAGCATAAAGAATTCATTCGCGATCTTTACAATCATTTAATTAGCAGTGATTTGTATGCCGACTATATGAGCCGGGAAGGCCAATCCTACGAAGAGGATAAGACCTTGGTGCTGCGCATATACGATACCCTGCTGCCTGCTTTTGAGCCTCTTTTTCAGCAATTGGAGGAACAAAGCATCTACTGGAACGATGAGGTAGAGTTGGTGATTAGTTTTATTATCCGGTCTCTGCGGGATATGGACCAGCAGGGTCACAGCGACTTGCATTTTCCCCTTTTCAAGAAGGAGGAGGATAAAGATTTCGCCAAAGAACTTTTCCAAAAGACCATTCGGAACTATAAAGAGTACGATCAGATCATCGAGGAGAATTCCCAAAACTGGGATTTGGAAAGGATCGCCTTCATGGATATTCTGATCATGAAGATGGCCATCACCGAGATACTGGCATTTTCGTCCATACCCACAAAGGTTACCCTGGATGAATATATTGAGATCGCCAAGTACTATAGTACAGAAAAAAGCAATATCTTTATCAACGGGATCCTGGATAAGGTGATTGCCCAGCTGAGAAGTGAGAACCGCATCCACAAGCAGGGCAGAGGGTTAATTGGTGAAATCTGACGTTTTTCATATTATTGCCTTCATCCTAAATATTTTGTTATACTTTTGTAGCAAACTATGAAAAGGTATCTTTTATCATTTGCGATTGTTTTGACCCTGCTATCGACGGGTTGTGGCCCCAAGGGTCAGGAACCGGATAACAGCCAGAACCAAAGCGGGGGAGCACCTCCCGGGATCGAATTTGAACAGGTATATTATGATTTTGGGTCCCTGCGGCAAGGCGAACAGGTTTCTTATATATTTGAATTCAGGAATACGGGAGGTTCGCCGCTATTGATCAAGGATGCCTTTGCCAGCTGCGGATGTACGGTACCCCAATATGAGAAGGAGCCCATACCTCCGGGGGAGAAAGGCAGTGTGGAGGTAATCTTTGACAGTTCAGGCCGGCGGGGCAACCAGTACAAGTCGGTGATCATCCGAACCAACACCCCGCGTGGGGAGGTTCGATTAACAATAAAAGCCAATGTAATCGTATAAAACAAATATTCTAAAAATCATGATGACTATGAACCAATTATTTCAGATTTTAATGGCCCAGCCGCAAGGAGGAGATGCAAATCCGCTGGTTTCCTTATGGCCCTTACTGCTGATCATCGTTGTTTTCTATCTTTTTATGATCCGCCCGCAGATGAAGCGCCAGAAAGAGCTTCGCAAGTACAGAGAATCCCTCAACAACGGGGATAAAGTAATCACAACCGGAGGTATCTACGGAAAGATTGTAGAAGTGAGCGACCAGACGGTTGTTATTGAAGTACAGGATCAAAGCAGAATCAAAATCGATAAGAACGCCATTCTTAAAGACGCCAAGGATCTCGGCGAAAAACGATAAGTGTTTGATCTCCCGTTGCTGCAGGAATCATGCATTTGTTTCCTGTGATGACGGGAGATTTTTTTAAAACCCAGACCGGTGCGTATTCCAGCCAGCAGTTTCAAAAAAGCATGGGATTCCATTAAAGCGTTGAGGCACAACAGGCGATTGGGGATATTCCTGATTTTCCTTGCGCTTTCAACGATATTCTGGTTTTTGACCCAGCTGGAAGAGGTGTATGTGAGCAGTATTTCGTATCCTGTTGAATACCAGGATATGCCCGAGGATAAGATTGTGGTGGGGGACCTGCCCGCGCAGATGCAACTGGAAATAAGAGGACAGGGCTTTAAGCTGTTGGAGTACAAGTTCAGCAATGAATTGAATCCGCTTATCCTGCATATCAATTCCTATAATCTTCAAACCCTGGAGGGTGCGAGTTCGCCCAGGTATTATATTGTTACCCAAACCACCACTACGCGTATAGCCCAACAGCTGAGCCAGGATGTTGAGATCTTAGATATCACCCCCGACACCTTGTTTTTTGAATTTGCCGAAAAGGTCAGCAAGAAAGTGCCGGTACACCCCGGCGTGGAGTATTCCTTTGCCAGACAGATGATGCTGCGCGGGAGTATTCAGATTGAACCCGATTCGGTGATCATATCCGGCCCCAATACCGTGGTGGATACCATTGACCAGATTCCAATGCGCTCCAGGAGGTTTACCGACCTGCAGCAAACGGTTCATGCCAGCGTTGAGCTGGAGACGCCTCATAAACAGGTCAGTCTTTCTACCCGGCAGGTGGAGCTGACTATCCCGGTGGAACAATATACCGAAGGAAGTCTGGAGAAAAATGTACAGGTGGTTAATGTGCCTGATTCGCTGGTGGTGAGGACTTTCCCGCAAAGTGTGACCGTCACCTACCTGGTCGGATTGAGCCAGTATGAGCAGGTTATACCCGAGCTGTTCAAGGTGACGGGAGATTACCAGGATATTCAGCAAGGCCGCGGGCAGTTGAAGGTAGAAGTGGTTAAAGCCCCGGATTATTTGAAATCCTATAGCTGTAATCCACAGGAAGTAGACTATATCATAGAGAAGAAGCAATGAAGAAGATAGGGGTCACCGGCGGTATAGGAAGTGGGAAGACCCTGGTGTGCCGGGTTTTCGAAAAGCTGGGGGTGCCGGTTTTCTATGCCGACCACCAGGCCCGGCAAATATATGATGAAGACCCACAGGTCAGGGAGGCGATGATCGAATATTTCGGAAGCGCTATTTATGGCCCTTCGGGATTAAAAAGAGATGTGCTGGCCTCGGCAATATTCAATGATCCGGATGCGTTGCGACATGTGAACAGCCTGATCCATCCGGCTGTTAAAAGGCGATTCGCAGAATGGTGCGAGAAGCAAAAAGATGCGGCCTATGTCATCGAAGAAGCCGCCATCTTATTCGAGACCGGAAGCCATAAAGAGCTGGATCATACCGTTCTGGTGTACGCCCCGGAAGGGATCCGGATACAACGCGTCATCCAACGCGACGCAGTCGACGAAGAGGCAGTGCGGGCCCGAATGGCCCATCAGATGAGCGACGAAGAAAAAATCGGCCAGGCCGGGTTCGTCATATACAACGATGGATCCTCCCTGGTGATCCCGCAAATATTAGAAATTCATCGTACATTAATCGGCAAAGCATTATAATTATGGGAAAATTTACCAAATGGATAGCCGGCGGTCTGGGATGGGCATTCTTAGGCCCGATAGGTGGTATAATGGGATTTGTGCTGGGCTCCATTTTTGATGAGTCTCAGCAACAAAAGTCCTCGGCTGGCTATTCGATGACCACCACCGGCAGTTTTGTCACCAGCCTGCTTGTTTTGGTCGCTGCCGTGATGAAGGCCGATCAAAAGCTGATGCGCTCCGAGCTGAACTACGTGAAGGAGTATTTTCGCAAAAATTTCGGACAGGAGTCAGCCGAAGAAGCCATCCAACTGTTGCGCGACATCCTCAAGCAAAACATTCCAATCCATGAGGTAACCGAACAGATCCGGACTCATATGGATTACAGCAGCCGCCTCCAGATGCTGCATTTCCTTTATGGGGTTGCCGGAGCTGATGGGCAATTCCATCAGAAAGAAAAGGATACCATCGAATTCATCGCCTCTCACATGGGCATTTCGGACAAAGATCTGAACTCGATCAAATCGATGTTCATCGAGGAAACCGATTATGCCTACCGTATCCTCGAGGTGGATTCTTCTGCCAGCAACGAGGAAATTAAGAAGGCCTATCGCCAAATGGCCAACAAGTATCACCCCGATAAAGTGAGCCATCTGGGAGAGGATTTTCAGCAAGCTGCCAATCAGAAGTTCCAGAAAGTCAACGAGGCTTACGAAAAGATCAAGAAAGAACGCAACATCAATTAGCCGGCAGGCAAAAACAAAAGTCAGTTTTGGCTTTTGCAAAAAGAACTTTATTCTATATTTGCAGATGATTTTTAAAACCGGATGAGCATGTTAAAAGATATTCTTTCTATTGCGGGTTACAGCGGACTGTACAAGTATCTCAAGAAAAGCCGAAACGGTATCATCGTCGAGAACCTGGAGACGGGTAAGCGTATGAACGCCGATGCCGCTGCCCGGATCAATTCCCTGGATGACATCAGCATCTACACCGAAGAAGGCGATCTTGAGCTAAAGGAGGTTTTAAAAGCCATCCGGGAGCGCGAGAATGGTGAAAAGGCCCTCAACCCCAAAAAAGCCAGCGGCAAAGAGCTGAAGGAGTATTTTGCTGCCGTCGTGCCCAATTACGACCGCGACCGGGTGTATACTTCGGATATGAAGAAGATTCTCGGATGGTACAATACGCTCCAGGCTTTGGATATGCTGGATTTCAGCCAGGAAGAAGAGGAAGCCGGCGAGGATAAGAAGGATACCCCTTCAGACGAAGGCGGCCCGAGTGCTGGCGACAGCGATCAGAATCAGGAGTGATCGTTCTTTTTGGCTTCTTCCCAGATCACATTCATATCGTCGAGGCTCATGTCTTTCAGTGAGCGGCCTTTGCTGATGGTGTTCTCTTCCAGAAATTTGAAGCGCTTGATGAATTTCTTGTTGGTTTTTTCCAGGGCATTCTCCGGATCGATGTCGTAAAGGCGGGCTGCATTGATGATTGAGAAAAGCAGGTCGCCAAATTCGGCTTCCATCTTTTCCTTTTGCTCATGCCGCACCTCATGCTCCAGTTCATCCAGCTCTTCGCGCACCTTGTCCCATATCTGTTCCTTTTGCTCCCAGTCGAACCCGACACCTCTTACCTTCTGCTGTATCCGGTTCGACTTGATCAGGGCAGGCAGGGAGTCGGGAACCCCTGATAGAATGGATTTCTGGCCTTCCTTCATCTTGATCTGCTCCCAGTTTTCTTCCACCTGCTGGGAATCCTGCACCGAGGTCTCGCCGAAGACGTGGGGATGCCTGTTTACCAGCTTGTCGCACAGCGAATGGATCACATCGGTGATGTCAAAGGCTTGCTGTTCCTCGGCGATCTTCGCATAAAACACCACATGGAGCAACAGGTCGCCCAGCTCTTTGCGGATCTCGGGCAGGTCATCTTCCAGAATGGAATCGGCCAGCTCATAGGTCTCCTCGATGGTCAGGTTCCTTAAGCTCTCCATCGTTTGTTTTCTGTCCCAGGGACATTTTTCCCTGAGCTCGTTTAATATGTTGAGTAATCGGTCGAAGGCTTCCAGTTGTTTCTTCATTTCTTTCCTTTGAGTTTGGCATTGGTATAAATACGTATTGCTTATCGTTCTATTACCATGACCCAGGGGCTTCTGTTCTAAAACTAAAAAGTTAGAAGAAGCGAATCCTGACGGTGGAGTCGGTATCCAGCGACAGGATCTGTGCTGCATTGCCTCCGTTCATGGCAATCTCCAGCAGGTTCAGCGAGTTGAACAAGGCCAGCAGCTCCCCTTCCGGGGTATCGTGGTAGTTTTTGCTGATGCGGCTGATCTTGTTGCTGTTGCTTTGAACGAAGATCTGGTATTTGCGCTGCTCGGAGACACGGTCGAACAGATCCCGGGATATATTGGTGATGGCATTGTGATACGAGTCGATATAGACCACCCGGCCTATGATTACCGATTCATCAATGGTGGGCCTGAGGGGGATGCGCTTATAATAAGAGGTTTGTTCTTCACCGAGTTCTTCAACGGGCGCGCCCTGAATCAGATGTTTAATGGCCAGGGTGTAGAGCCCCAGGCTGGGGAAGGTGGGCAGGGCATTTTGCATGCTCAGGCGGATCACCCTGTCGGGGGCCTCGGGGAACATCAGGCCAAAGATCCCGTTGTCGGCCCCTATAAAGTAATGACCATCCCGGATCACCAGAATGTGATGCTGCTCTTTTCCGGGTACGCTCTTGATACCGATCAGGTGAATCGTGCCCCTGGGGAAGTGGGAATAGCTATTGCGCAGAATGAATGCGGCCTCGGGTATATTAAAGGGGCGTATCTGGTGGGTGATATCTACAATGCGTGCATCTTCATCAATCTCCAGCATCCTGCCCTTGAAAGCACCGGCATAGAAGTCGTTCTTATTCCAATCCGTGGTAAGGGTAATAATTGGCTTCATAGAGACAGAACTTCAATTTGGCCGTAATCAATTGAAACACCTTTACGTTTAATAGCAAATAAATTATTAGATTTGTTGTTTGTCGCATCCCTTTTGATGCGTTCAAAAGTACACAATATTTATCAGAATTTATGATGGAAAAGGTTATATATTTAGAGGGTATAGAGCCTGTAAACCTGTTTGGTGTGAAGAACCAGCGGCTGGAAAAGTTGAAGGAGTATTATCCGAAGCTGAAGATCATTGGCCGGGGCAACGAGCTCAAGGTGCAGGGAGAGGAGCAGGAGATACATGAGTTTGAAGAGAAGATCGACCTGATTGTTGAATACCTCAATAAATTCAAGAACCTGAAAGAGACAGAATTCGACGCCTTGCTCAGTGATGAGGACGAAGGGGAGCAGATGATGAAAGCCAGGGAAAAATCGGAGGACTCCCTGGTTTATGGCATCGATTCGCGGCCCATCAAAGCCCGGACCGTGAACCAACGCAAGCTGGTGGAAGCCCATGAGAAAAACGATTTGGTTTTTGCTGTCGGCCCGGCAGGGACGGGTAAGACTTATACTGCCATAGCCCTGGCCGTTAGGGCTTTCAAGGAAAAACAGGTAAAACGCATCATCCTCACCCGTCCGGCCGTGGAGGCTGGTGAGAACCTGGGTTTTCTTCCCGGTGATATGAAAGAAAAGCTCGATCCATACCTCCAGCCCCTCTACGATGCCCTGAGGGATATGTTCCATCCCCGAAAGCTGACCGAGTTCATTGAAGAAGGGATCATTGAGATTGCCCCGCTGGCTTATATGAGGGGCCGCACCCTGGATAATGCCTTTGTCATCCTCGACGAAGCCCAGAATACCACCGTCAACCAGCTGAAGATGTTCCTTACCCGGATGGGCAAGAATGCCAAATTCATCGTTACCGGCGACATCACCCAGATTGATCTGCCCAGAAGACAGAAAAGCGGACTGATCGAGGGAATGGGAATATTGAAGAACATTGAGGGTATCTCGATTGTCTATTTTGATAAGCGCGACATCATTCGACACGAATTGGTCAAACAGATTGTCGAAGCCTACAGTCAATACATGAATCATAAAGAATAAACATCTATGCAAAAGCCAGTTATCAGAACCGATTTTCAGCTTCCCGGACAGAAAGATGTGTATAAAGGGAAAGTACGGGATGTCTATAACATCAATGATGAACACCTGGTGATGATTGTCACCGACCGGATCTCAGCCTTTGATGTAGTCCTGCCCAGGGGAATACCTTACAAGGGGCAGGTATTGAACCAGATTGCCGACCGTTTTCTGGATGCCAGCAGTCAGATCGTTCCCACCTGGAAGATAGCCACGCCGGACCCCAATGTCACGGTAGGTCATAATACCGAGCCATACCCGGTTGAGATGGTGGTTCGGGGATACCTCACGGGCCATGCCTGGAGGGAGTACAAGGCAGGCAAAAGGGAGATCTGCGGCCAGCCTTTGCCCGAGGGCATGAAGCAGCATCAGAAATTCGAGCGTCCTATCCTTACCCCAACCACCAAAGCTCATGAGGGTCATGATGAGGATATATCCAGGGATGAGATCATCCGCCAGGGCCTGGTAAGCAAAGAGGAATATGAGATGCTGGAAGATTACAGCCTGAAGCTGTTTGACCAGGGAACCCGTATGGCCCTGGATAAAGGCCTTATCCTGGTGGATACCAAGTATGAGTTTGGAAAGAAGGATGGTCAGATCTACCTGATCGATGAGGTGCATACCCCGGATTCATCCAGGTATTTCTATGCCGATGGCTACCAGGAGCGTTTTGAGAAGGGTGAGCCCCAACGGCAGCTCTCCAAGGAGTTTGTCAGGGAATGGCTCATAGAGCAAGGCTTTCAGGGTGATCAGGGCCAGCAGGTGCCCGAGATGAGCGACGATTTCATCCGGAAAGTATCGGAGCGCTACATTGAACTGTTTGAAAAGATTACGGGCGAGAAGTTTCAGTATACCGAATCGCAGAACGTCGAGCAACGCATCGAACAGAACATCCGAAAGCAGCTGGAGAAACTATAACCACATAAGAAGAAATTTGAACCACATAAGGTACTGTGTTAAATTCCAAATTAAATTTAGAGTTTATTTAAGATTTTTTACTTTTGTTATCAGACCAAGGGAAGGCATACGGAGCTTCAATGAACCGATGTCTATCCTGCGCAGTGGGGCT
>P_1C_Sed_2_UnCtyDRAFT_1000592_pt1 | contig 10886 bp, 4 predicted proteins | sample Pon1CUnioCityCA_4_FD_10229 | JGI IMG/M metagenome (IMG submission 10229) | reverse complement strand
CCCGACCTCCTGATTTTCGGCCACCTCTTCTTCAAACAGGTGCAGATTACCCAGCAGGTGCAGTGCCGTAACTTGGTTACCACTGCCGATTTGCCGCGAGCCAAATATGATCTTATCCATCGNCAGCGGNACGTTATCATCNCGCATCTGGTAAATGGGATTGTTTGGGGGTACATCTACTTCNATACTGCCCTGCAGAATCTCNGGATTAGTNGGATCACCNGAGATGATCACATTGTTTAATGATACATTAGAAAGNTCGGGCGGATTAGCTGTATTACCATCATCTAAAAACGGAGCATAGAGGGTGANCGGCTGGTTTGCTTTAGTCGAGATCACATAATTGCCGTCGCTGTTTTTCGTTGCGTTTACCAGCAATTGGTCCTCATCCCGCAATTGTAAATAGGCGATATCCTCTGTCGGCATCGGTAGTTTTTCAGGCAGCAGCAAATCGGCAAAAAAACCGGGTACGGGATGGAAACCATCGGGATCAGCCCAAGCAAAACGACTGCCGTCCAGCAGAAAATCGGCGCGACCGCTACCCACCTTAAATGGGAATAACTGAAATGAGAAGCCCTTCGAAAAGTCAACGGTTGCCAGCTCGTCGTAGGTTTCACCGTTAAAAGAAACGGAAGCGTCGGTCTGTCCTTCGGTATGAATACCGGTGGAATCGATCTCTACATTTCCGGCCAGCCCCATATACAGACCAGGGTCTTCGTTGAATTCAGCATCCAGCTCTACAGCTCGGAAGTTCATGGAATCGTCCTGCGGATCAATGCCAGCAACCATACCAAAGTTCTCGTCAAAAATTACGCGCCCCTGCTTGATACGCAACCTTTCAAGATCAACCAGCAAGTTGTCAAAGGTTGTGCCTATCTTTTTGCCCGACTTCAGTAGAAACTGGTGGCGCCCGTCCACCAAAAAACCATTTTCATCCAGCTTAGCACGGTTGATGCGAAAACTGAGCACCGGGTCCTGCTGAGGGATGTTCCAGATAAACGGATCATCAATAATAAAATCCACATCCGTAAATCGACCTGTCATCAGATTAAGACCAAAAGAGCCTTCAACAATTTGACCTTCCGGCAATTCAAGCTCTGCCGAGGCCTCCATAGCTGCTTCCTGTCCGGTTGTGGTATCATGAGCAAAGGTAAGTTCTGAATCCGTCACCCGTGTTGTAAACGGCCCCAATGCTACATCACATCCGGGCACCACATTCTCAACGGTGCCATTTAGACCAGTCGTGAATGAAAACGTTGTCTCCGCAAGTTGTACCGATCCTTCCCCTTTACAGGCAAAGGGTTGCCCCAATTCCAGGTTACCGGCAAAGTCCAGCCGGCCAATGGGATCGGTCGTACCATCGTCATTAAATTTGGTGCCAAACTGCCCCCCCAGGTTTTGGATGTTCAGCGCATAGCCTTCTCCAAATTCGAACGTACAACCGGCGAAATCAGCCATACTTACTTCTCCAAAAACACGGTTCTCTTCCACGTGTCCCCCACTTAGATTAAGATCCGTGCCACGCACGCACTGAGGCAAGTTTCCTTTTCGCGGTACCGTTACCTGCCCGGCAAATGACAAATCCCACGGGCCCGGACCTTGTTTATCCCAGTCAAACAGTGGAAAAAGAAATTCAGCTATGGTGAGCGAGTTCAATTTCACTCCAAAATCATTGGTATTAAACCGAGGAAGTTCAATGGGAGCATCTTCAAAGTCTATTTTATTAAAGTGAATGCCTTTATCATCAACCATTATATTATCAACTTCGGCCGATTTCCATTGGCCGAATGACGGGATTTCCACTTTTGCCCCAAGATTCAATTCAAAATCCCAGTTTTCAGTTGATGGATCATACGACAATTGCTGAAGATCGGTCTGTGTGAGTGCCAGTGTAATAAATCCAAGATCAACTTTAGGACTAAAGGTGCGGCAGTCCTGCTGGTCGGTTTCGATATCAAATCCTGTCTCATTATCGATTGTCACCAAGGCGTTACTGCCGCAGGTGCGTCCACTTTCGGGCTGCAATCCCACGCTTGAATTCAGCTCAAAATTATAATCCAGCTCTCCATTCTCGGGGTTGGCATCTATATCTCCAATAATGCGATTTACCTGCATGTCAATACGGGTACTGCCTTGAACCAGTGGTATTTCAAATGGGTTGGTACACCTGAAGAGTGATTTAAATGTACCGTCGACATAGGCAAAACTGCTGACCGAGCAAGATGTCTCACTACCAAATAGCTGTACTCCACCACTCCCCGTTACGGTTCCTTCGGGAAAAGATGCTTGTATCTCATTAATTTGAAGTGCGACCATCTCTTTACCAAAACTGAATAATGGATCATCGCCGGCACGTATAGTACCACTTGCCCCATTCGCTGTGAGAGTAAGGGTGCCCTTGGTGTTCAAACTCTTTCCTCCAATAGATTGCAACTCTGCCGATGCAGAAATCCCCTTACCAAACTCCCAGAATATATCATCGAGCCGCACCAGATCGTCCGATATATTGAGCACCGACGATAATGCGGAACCATCACCCCGCAAGGCCCCGCCTATCAGCACGGGAGCATCCAAAGATCCTTTTTGCATACGCAGACTTGACAGTCGCACATCTATCTGCTGTGGATCAGAACCATTGAAATCAAGTTCAAGCGCCACGTTTCCATTTAACTCATAGGCATTTGCTAATTCGTCCACTTCTACTTCATCAAGCTTTACCAAGCGAGCAAAATCCGGTATCAGTGTGATACTTTCTATCTCTTCAATATTGGTTGAAAGCTGCGTATTTCCGTCCTTATATACAAAGGTATGGATTTCACTCACTCCCTCATTTTTTATGGGGAGTGTTTGCCCTTGCGAACCAGCGGTAACCTGCCAAGCATATTGCTGTCCACTTTCCAAAGGTAAAAACTCAGGCGTATACACTATACTGTTCTGATTCGTAAGTGTTCGTTGAGCATGAGCTCTATTACTATTCAGTGCCTGCACTGGCGTTTGAAAATCCAATACCTCAACCAATAAGAAATCATAATCAACAGTAAGACCCTCCATCCCCACTACGGGCGTCCAATTAAATACAGGCGTCTCCAGAGTAAGGTTTGATTGATTTGGGGGATTAATAAGAGTCGGCGGTTGTGGATACCGTACGGTAAATGGCGTTACAGAAGGTGGGGAAGCAATTGTACCCGAATTATTCTCGGGTATCGCTTCGATATTTAAAACATAACTACCTTCTGGGATTATGCCTTCCTGCACCACCTGATTCCTCACCTCGTTATCAAGTTGGGACATTACCTGATCAAAGGTCTGGCGAAAAGGTAGATCTTCAAAAACAGATGTGAAAACATATGCTCCGGGCCTAAAACTTTTTGGCTCAGATGTTACATTAATAATTTCTTCTCCTCCTCTCGTCAAGCGAAATCGAAATCGGAAATCAACAGGCGCGGAATTACTATTGTTATAAGTGAATATGACCTGATAACGACCGTTGCGAAAATTTTGCTCAAATCTATCGGTAAATGGTTCTTCAACAACGGGCGAAATGCCGGTTACATTAATGTTAGTTACGCCCTGGGCAGAGGTAAGCTGCATGATTCCCGAAAAACTCAATATTAGTCCGGCCAGGATCAATAATCTAACCTGGTAAATTGGCATCCAAAATTGTTTTCTTCTCATGATCTGTTTCTTATTCGAGTAATCAGTTAAAAACGGTGTTGATAACGAAGACTTGCTTCCAATTCTGAGTAATTACTGCTGCCTCCCTCCACTACATTATTACTGCGGGTTCTCACGGAAAGCGAAAAGGTATCCTTATCCGTCAGACGATAATTCCCCGTCAGATTCAGCATAAATTGCTGTGTTTTAACCCGTATATCGTTCAAATTGGGCATTGAAGAGGTATTGGTATTTTGATTGTATCCTCCGTTAAAGGAAAGGGTCAGTTTACGCTTTAAAAGAGAATAGCTGGCCCCGACATTGCCACCTATTGTGATGTTTTCTGAAGAGCTTGAATTATTCAATAGTAAATTAGCCATAGAATTTATTGCCAATCCACTGGGAAAGCTCAAGCTATAACTCGCAGAGGTTGAATAGGTATCAGAAGTACTTCCCATAGGAACAGCAGGTCCGTTGCCCTCAAAATCGAGATTAAAGTTAAAATAAGAGGCCGATAGTGAAATAGTGTGCGTGTTTTCATCTCTCTGAAGCGTAACCGAGGGCTGCAACATCAATGTGTGTGAAACCTGTTTCTGGTCGGGGGGAGCTGATTGTGAATTTGATACTGCTCCTGGATTCGTTGTAAAACTATTAACCAGCAAATTATAATTGCTACTAATAGTTATCATATTGGTAACCTGAACCTGTACATTCGCTCCAACACCTGTATTTCGCTGGGTCTGCAGACGGCTGTTGAGTAGATTATCGCGCCCAAAGGTAAGGTTACTTTGAACTGACACCTTGTTATCAAATAGTTGTACAGCGGGGGCAAATCGTATTCTCTCTTTATCATCCTGTATACGTCCGATTCCCAACGACCTAAAACCGGGTTGTATGCGCTCATATCCTAATTCAAAGCCAAATTGATCTAATTGTACATTCGCCGATGCCTGCCCCGCGTAGTTAACCCTTGAACTTTTACGAGCCTGCATAATATTCGATAAGAAGTTTGGAAGTCCAATATCAGAAATAGGTACATTTACACTGTTAACATCGCGGGTATAAGCTGAAAATGTGATTTGGCTTTCAAGGCGAAGAGCTCCCTCAAAAAGTGATACCGTGGCATCAGGTGTAACCGTCAGGTTTTCTTTTGGTGTAATACCTGTTGGAGTTTCCAGTGAGCCTGATTTATCGAGTTCATAATGACTACTTAAGTAAAAATGGTTATCACCGTCACCATCGTATCCAATTTTCCCGGCCATCGCCCATCGTTCAAACGAAGGTTCACGGAATTCATCTCGCGAACTGTTGTTGGGAATAGCTTTCTTTGATCGACCTCCTGATAGCTCGACATTCCAATTGCCGGGATTAAATTTTAAATAGCCGCCGCGGATAGTTGCACCACTGAGTCCGTACTTCGAAAAGCTTGGGTTTACATCGCCCGCTTGAATGGTAATCCACTTCCACTGGGCATCAAAACTTATATTATTCATATTTTGGCGAAACTCAGACTGATCCGTTGAGTAGAGCATATTTAAGCCTGAACTGAAACCAAATAAAGAAAAGTCAAGGTTGGCCGTAGATTGCAAACTGGCCGGAGCCCTCCGATTTGCTATGCCTGAAGCGGTATAGGTATTGGCAGAAATACTAATGCTACCCGAGGCGGTAAAAGGGCGAATATTGGAGTCCTCGATAACGGGATCTGTCTGGCCTAAAGCCAAGAAGGGTATGCTTACAAATAATAAAACCCCTGCAACTAATTTTGTTTTAAGCTGTAGTGAAATAATAGCTCTACTTTAGATAATATTCCCCGTTCATTAATAAATACGAGAAAAATTTTAAAAGTGGCTCAAATTAATAGATAATTTTTTGTTTTAGTTGTTTCCAAATTTTGGACCAACTTCTTTAAAAGCTTTTTTACAGATCCTCTCTTAAAAAAAGATTATAAAATTCTCTCGTTTTATTAATTCAAATAATTGCCATATACCATATTATATGTTAAAATTTAGAAAATTCATCGCGTTGGTTTCCGACTGTTTTAAGTGAAAAAAATATCATCTATTTAAGAAAGAGATTTATGTCATCATCTACTGAGGTCACTGAATTACTAGTGCAGTTAAAACAAGGTAAGGATGGGATTTATGACAAAATCTATCCTTTAATTTATAAAGAGCTGCGAAAGCTTGCTCATTCTCATATGGCTAAGCAATCATATAGTCATACCCTTTCTGAAACTGAATTAGTGCACGAGACATATTTAAAAATGGTCGATCAGTCCGAAATTGACTTTACTGATCGAAGCCATTTTTTAGCCATTGCCTCCCGATGTATGAGGCAAATTTTAATTGATTATGCCCGTAAAAAACATGCGGAAAAACGTGGCGGGCAAAAAAAGGATGTAACTTATATTGAAGGTCTTTTCAATACAGAACACCGAAAAAAACGAGAACTTATTTGTATTGATAAAGCACTTAAAGAACTAAAAAATCTCGATAAACGACTATCAAAAGTTGTTGAAATGAAATTCTTCGGGGAAATGACGATATCAGAAACGGCTAAGGCGCTTGGTGTTTCCATCAGTACCGTTAAACGCGATTGGAGAAAAGCCCGAGGATGGCTCTATAAAGAACTTAAGGGGAAGTTTGAAATAACATAATTAAGTTCTTTACAGAAGTGCCTCATGCCTCGCTGATGTATAGAAGACTTGATTCCAAATATATTCACTTCTTTTTACTCTTGTAATTTTTTAACAATATAAATTTAACTATCGAAATAGTTGATCATTCAGACCCAGTAAATGTAAAAATACTTTTTTAAAAGTTATCAGATCCAGATATAACCTTTTCAAATGTAAATTGAATAAAAAGGCACCACTGCAACTAAGTGATGGCACCCAAGATAACTTAATCTGCCAGAAGATTCCCAAAGAACTGGCTATGGTAATTAAATTTAGAAAACCTATTCATATTAACTTATGATTTGTTCTATCATTTTCAGTGGCTATTCCAATAATAATTACTTTAAACAATCATAAATAAACTCAACAAAAATAAAATACTACAGACTCCCCGCATTTACCAGCTGCGAAAAAATTGGGCAAATATGTGAGTAAGGAAACTAGCGTCAAACAAATATTTTATGTTAATTGGGTTAAATTAATTCATCTACTTAATAAAAAGGCATAAATATCAGGGAATGCCTATTAGGCTTAGTTAAAATATACTACAGATAAAATGGGAACCGGTTCAAAAGTCACACAGTTGCTTGTACGTCTTAGAAAAGGTGAAAAAGGAGTATTTGATCAAATATATCCTCTCATCTACAAACAGATGCACAGAATGGCTCATTCACATATGGCTCGTCAAAACCCGAATCATACCCTTTCAAAAACGGAACTGGTGCATGAGGCCTATCTCAAAATGATTGATCAAACTCAGATTAAGTTTAATGATAAATCCCACTTTTTAGCGATAGCTTCGCGATGCATGAGGCAAATTTTGATCGATTACGCCCGAAAAAAAAATGCCGAAAAACGGGGCGGACATGACAAAGATGTTACATACATCGATGAGCTTTTCAGTAAAGAAAATAAAAAGGCAGAAGAACTCATCAATTTAGATGAAGCACTTGACGAACTTAGCACTCTTAATGAACGGCTTGCCAAAGTCGTTGAAATGCGGTTTTTCGGGGAAATGACTATTGAAGAAACAGCCGAAGCGCTTNACGTATCCAAAAGTACNGTNAAACGCGATTGGATGAAAGCTCGGGGATGGCTTTATAAAGAACTAAAAGGAAAGTTTGAAATAACATAATTGAGCTGTTTTATNGATAACACTCGTATATATCAGGTAGGAGGAATGTAATCCTGTTCAAATATTTTTCTACTTAGCTACTATTTAAGCTTTTAACAACACTGATATCATGAGTCACAATAACTGGGACCAAATTGAACAGATCATTGACCAGGCGTTAGATCTTCCAGAGGAGGAACGCAAAGAGTTCATTGATACACATTGCGAAGGCAAACCCAAGTTAAAGGGAGAGGTCACCCAACTGTTAGAATCTATTTTTGATTCTGAAGGTTGGTTAGAAAATCCCGAAGACTACAAGAGAAACGTTTACGAAGAAATTTCTGATGATGTTCAATTACTATCAACCCAAAGTTCTCTTATAGGTACCCAGGTAGGATCCTACCTGATTGAAGAACAGATTGGAGAAGGTGGCATGGGTACTGTTTATCTTGCAAAACACGCAAGTGAAGAGATCGAACATCAGGTTGCCATAAAAATAATTCAGACCGGAAAAGCAACGGAAGAAAATATCCGAAGATTCAAGAAAGAACAGCAGATTCTGGCTGGCCTCCATCACCCTAGTATTGCCCGATTATACGATGTCGGAACTACCGAAGATGGATTCCCGTATATCATTATGGAATACGTGAATGGTACACCGGTTGACAGCTACTGTAAAAAGCATAACTGCTCGATTGATCAAAAGCTAAATATCTTTATCAACATTCTTGAGGCTGTGCGTTATGCTCATGAAAATCTCGTTATTCATCGAGACTTAAAACCGGGCAACATTTTTATTGATAACTCCGGTAATGTAAAAATCCTGGATTTTGGTATATCAAAACTAATTAAAGACAATGAGGATCAATCCTTAACAAAAACCGGTGTCCGTCTGCTTACTCCTCATTATGCCGCTCCCGAACAAGTTCGCCAAGAAAATATCACCACTGCTACAGATCTCTATGCCCTTGGGGTCATTTTTTATCGTTTATTATCAGGAGCCCCCCCACTCGATTTTTCAGAACTTTCTCGTTACGAAATTGAACAGGAAATAGTAAATACAAAAGCTCCTAAACCAAGTTCAAAAGTATCCGACCATAAAGTCCGTAAACGTTTAAAGGGTGACTTGGACGCTATCGCACTCAAGGCAATTCGCAAAGAGCCTGAACACCGTTATCGTGTTGCCAATGAATTCTTAGAAGATCTGAAAAACTATTACGAAGGCAAACCGGTATCAGCATGTGAAGATTCCTTCAGCTATCGCAGTCAAAAATTCTTTAAGCGACATAAAAAATCGGTAGCAATTACAGCCTGTTTAATTTTTGTAATTATGGGCCTTACCAGTTTTTATACATGGCGTATTACCCAAGAACGAGATCAAGCTAAAATTGAAGCCCAAAAGGCAAAAAACACGAAAGAGATCTTAATTAATATATTTAAGGCTAACGACCCCATTTCCGGGGATGCTGAAACAGCCAGCCTTCCTAAACTACTTGAAAACGGTACCCAAAATGTATTACAAAGAAATCTTGATCCAGAAGTAAAAATTGAACTTTTGTTTACCCTAAGTACTATCTATCAAAATATTTCAAATTTTGATAAAGCTCGGGAACTTGTGGACACCACCCTAAAATTAAATCATAAGTATTTTGGACCTAACTCTATAAATACTGCCAAGAGCCATATAAAATTGGGCGGTATTGCATATGATCTTGGAAATTATGAGGAAGGGAAAACAGAGTTGTTGAAATCCAAAAAGATTCTTGCAGCACGCAATACATCCAGCCCCGTTTATTCCAAGCTATATCACCATCTTGGTTTTGTAGAAGAAGGTATGAGCAATTATGATTCTTCAAGGGTGTACTTCCAAAAAGCTTATGATAATGTTATACAGCAAACCCCTGTCGATACAGCCTTATATATTGATATTATAAAAAGTCTCGGACGATCAACTCATCGTGAAGGGGATCATAAAACTGCTGATTCTCTCATGTTTAAAGCTCTTAAAACAAGCGAGCATTTCAACGGAGAAAATGATGTGGTTACGGCAAGCATTGCCGGTGACATTGGGCTTTATTACATGACTCGAGCAAAATATGATTCTTCCAGGATCTATTATCAAAAGTCGCTGGATATTAAACACAAACTCTATGAAGAAGATCCACATCCTAACCTTTCAGCTACCCTAACCAATCTAGGGGTTTTAGAATCTTATGTTGGTAACAATACTGCAGCTGAATCACTTTTCACAAAAGCTTTAGCAATTGATACTAATCTCTATGGCAATGATCATCCCTATGTAGCTTTTTCAAAGGGTCACCTTGCCAGTATTTATCTCGATCAAAATCAATTTGATAAAGCCAAACAGTTACGAAAAGAACAACTGGTAATTTATAAAAATAACTATAAGCCCAATCATTATAATATGGCGGGATTTTACCGTAGCTATGGAAATTTATTTTCGGCAACCAATGAATATCAAAAGGCAGATTCATATTACAGAAAATCTGAGAGCATTTATTCAGATTACATAAGCAAAAAAGAGGATACATTTGCAAAACTTTATGAAGATTGGGCTCTTAATGATTACAAAATGGAGAGATATAAAAAAGCTATAGAAAAGTTCAAAACAGCTTCTGATACATTTATTCCATCAGAATATGATGAATATAAAATTAGAGGGGTTAAATGTATTGTTAACATTGTAAAATCGCATGTCGCTCTAAATCAAAACGCTAAAGCTAAGGCTGTGCTTAAAGAACTGAAGTCACGTATTGATACCACAAAAATTCTCACCAAAAAGAAAGAAGTTCAAAAATTGTACAGCGAAGCTTATAACAATATTTTTTGAAGTTTTGCATTCACCCTAAATAAAGCCGGTAGGTTCGGTTACCCCAATATAATTTCATTCCAGAACCTCTAACTACTTTTAGTAACCTCAATAAATTTATTACTAAATAAATTTGAGCAACTTATTAAGCTCTTTGAGAATAATATCTTTCAAATTTTAATCTGTAAGCGCTTTCGGTCATCAAAGAGTTCAAATCCTTGCTATGAACGCTACATTCATTATAATAATGCTTATACTTAGCATTTGAAATGAGCGGTATGAAATACCTTTCTACTCATTTCACAAAAGCTGATAAAATTAAACTGTAAAGGACTAAAAAATCACTTATCAATGAGTAAGCATACGCACCCACGAAGCAACGTCGGGCTTGATTATTTAGGATTAGAAAACAATGATAATGCCATTTGGAACCTCACTCCTCCTGAACTTTATGAGGAAGCAATTCAAAATGGTGAAGCTGTTTTAACAAAAGACTATGCCCTACGCGTTTTAACGGGTAAATATACGGGACGTTCTCCGAAAGACAAGTTTATTGTTGACCAGCCCTCTATACATGACGATATCGACTGGGGAGAAATCAACCAACCTAC
>P_1C_Sed_2_UnCtyDRAFT_1000591_pt1 | contig 10896 bp, 5 predicted proteins | sample Pon1CUnioCityCA_4_FD_10229 | JGI IMG/M metagenome (IMG submission 10229) | reverse complement strand
CCCGGCTGGTCCACGGCAAGACCCTGCTGTCTTTGCGGCGGGAGCTGCTACGGCAGATGGAGGACACCCGGGCCAAGGCCGACCGGATCATGGCGAACGCCGTCCAGATGAGCGCCCGGCTTCTGGAGAAAGAGAGGCCCGAGCTCTACATCAGAGGACAGGCCAATCTTTTCGACCTGCCCGAGTTCTCGGAAGTGTCCCGCATAAAGGAGATGATCAAGGCCCTGGAGGAGAAGGCCATTGTGGTCGAGCTTTTGGAGAAGGCCTCCATTGCTTCCGGCTCCCGAGTAATTATTGGCGAAGAATCGGACGTGTCTTTATTGAAGACATGCGCTCTTATAACCAGCTCTTACGGGAGGGGGGAAATCCCAGCGGGGACCTTGGGAGTAATCGGACCCATGAGGATGGATTACCGCCGGCTGATTCCCCTGGTGAGATACACCTCCGAGCTCATATCGGACAACCTGTCACGGANGCAGTAAATACCGTACACATCAATAAGGAGCAATAGAGGTAACGGACAAAATGACTGAATACGACGATAAAAACAAACCGGAACCGGAAGTCACTGTCAATCATGAAGGTGAGGACCTTGTCCTGGACGAGAGATCTATCGACGGCGAGGATGTCCGCAAGCTCGAGATGTCGGAAGAGTTGCGGGCGGCCCTTGAAGAAGCAGAGGCCAGCGTAGCCCGAAAGAGGCGGAAGGAGGAGGCCGCATCTTCAGTGGAAGAAGCGGCGGAGAGCGGCGACTCCGGTGGCGCGGAAGCTGCGGAAGAGGACGTAGACGTCGAGATGGAGGAGGAGCAAGAAGAAGGGTTTGATCCCAACAAAGTGGACGAGTACGAAGAAGAGGCCGCTCCTCCGGCCCCCTCCAAGGAGGAGATGGAGCTCAAGATGCAGGTCCTCGAGCTCCGTCAGAAGCTCCGCGAGAAGGAGGCCGAGCTCGAGCAGAAGCTGAAGGAGATGAAACAAAACGCNGAGCAGGCCCGCCATATTCAGAAGCAGTTCGACAGCTATAAGGCGAGGATGAACAAGGAGAAATCGGACTGGTTCAATTACGGACACGAGCCGGTTTTAAAGGAGCTCTTGGGTGTCAAAGACAACCTGGAGCGTGCCATCCATCACGCTGAAGAGACGCCGGAGATCGAGTCTTTGCGGGAAGGCGTCAAGCTGACTTTGCGTCAGTTTAATTCAATACTGGAGAAATTCGGGGTGTCCTCAATAAAAGCGCAGGGCGAACCTTTTAATCCCGAGTATCACCAGGCAATGATGCAGGTAGAAGACAACTCCGTGCCCGGCGGCACAGTGGTTGACGAGCACCAGAGCGGTTACCTTCTTAAAGACCGGCTTTTAAGGCCTTCCATGGTCACGGTCTCGAAAAGGACGGCGCCGGAAGAAGAGGCCTCTCCGGACGAGGGCCCCGTGTCTGAAAGCGCTGAAGACGAGACGGAAAAAGCCGACTCCGCTCCTGATAACGTACCGGACCCTGGCGGCGATAAATGATAAGGCAAGGGGCCGGACATATTATTACCGAGCCGTTTTCTTCGGCAAGTGCGGAGCGAAAAGGCCAGATAGTAACTAAGGAGAACGATTTATGGGCAAGGTTATCGGCATAGACCTGGGCACTACTAACTCCTGTGTCGTGGTAGTTGAGGGGGGGGAGCCGGTAGTGATCCCCAACTCGGAAGGCAGCCGCACCACTCCGAGCATGGTGGCGTTTACGGAAAGCGGCGAGAGACTGGTCGGCCAGATCGCAAAACGTCAGGCAGTGACCAATCCGTCGCAGACCGTGTTTGCGGTGAAAAGACTGATCGGCCGTAAGTTCGACTCCGAAGAAATCCAGGAAGCCATGAAAAGGCTGCCCTTTACCATTACCGCTGCCAAAAACGGCGACGCCTGGGTCGAGATCGACGGCAATTCCCTGTCTCCTCAAGAGATCAGCGGCATGATCCTCAAAAAAATGAAGGAGACGGCCCAGGACTACCTGGGAGAAGAGGTCACCGAAGCGGTCATAACCGTTCCCGCCTACTTTAACGACTCGCAGAGACAGGCGACCAAGGACGGCGGCAAGATCGCCGGACTGGACGTTCTCCGGATCATCAACGAGCCCACTGCCGCGGCCTTGGCTTATGGCATGGAGAAAGGCGCCGGCGAAAAGATCGCCGTGTTCGACCTTGGCGGCGGGACCTTTGATATCTCGATACTCGAGCTCGGAGACGGTGTCTTCGAGGTCCTCTCCACCAACGGAGACACCTATCTGGGCGGTGAAGATTTTGACGATCGTATCGTGGGTTTTCTGATCGACCATTTCAAGGAAGAGACGGGCATAGATTTAAACAACGACAAAATGGCGCTCCAGCGGCTCAAGGAGGCCGCGGAAAAAGCCAAGTGCGAGCTTTCGCCTTCCATGGAGACGGACGTAAACCTGCCGTTTATTACCGCGGACCAGTCCGGTCCCAAGCACCTTAACGTCCGGATCACCCGTGCCCAGCTTGAAGAGTCGGTGGAAGACCTGATAGACAGGGTGGACGGTCCCTGTCACATTGCGCTTGAAGACGCCAATCTTTCCGCGGACGACATCAACGAGGTCATCCTGGTCGGCGGTATGACGCGGATGCCCAAGGTCCGGGAAAAGGTCCAGGAGCTCTTTAACCGGGAGTCCCATGCCGGCGTGAACCCCGACGAGGTGGTGGCCATCGGCGCGGCGATCCAGGGCGCCGTCATGAAGGGCGATGTCAAAGACGTGCTTCTTTTGGACGTCACTCCCCTGTCGTTGGGCGTCGAGACCAAGGGAGGGGTCTTTACCAAGATCATCTCGAAGAACACCACCGTGCCCTGCAAGAAGAGCATGATCTTTTCCACTGCGGTGGACAACCAGCCGTCGGTGAACATCCACGTTCTGCAGGGCGAGCGTGAAATGTCCAAGGACAACAAGACCCTGGGCAGGTTCGAACTGGTAGGAATCCCGCCGGCCCCCCGCGGCGTTCCGCAGATCGAGGTCACCTTCGAGATCGACACCAACGGGATCGTCCATGTTTCCGCCCGGGACCTGGGCACGGGCAAGGAACATTCCATCAAGATCACCGCGGGCGCGGGTCTTTCCGATGAAGACATCGAGAAGATCATCCAGGAGGCCCAGGAATATGAAGAGGACGACCGCCGCATCAGGGAGTTGGTCGAGCTTCGCAACCAGGGGGAGGGACTGATCTATACTACCGAACAGTCCCTGGAAGAGTTCGGCGACCACCTGGAAGCGGAAGACCAGCAGTTGATCCAGCAGAGGATCGACTCTCTTCGAGAGGTCCTGGAGTCCGACGACAAGGAAAAACTCCAGGAAGCGGTTGATGAGTTAAGCAACGCAGCCCACAAGCTTGCCGAAGCCATCTACTCCCAGGCGGCCGCCCAGTATTCCGGAAGTGAAGAACAGGAATCAGCCGAAGAGTAGGAGGTTGTAGTAAGTAGTGGCTAAAAGAGATTATTATGAAGTGCTGGGCGTTTCCCAAACAGCGGGCGCCGAAGAAATAAAAAAGGCCTATCGACAAGCGGCCCTCAAGTACCATCCCGACCGAAACCCCGACGATCCGGAAGCGGAGGAGATGTTCAAGGAGTGTACCGAAGCCTACCAGGTACTCTGCGATCCGGACAAAAGGGCCCGCTATGACAGGTTCGGACATGAAGCGCCAGGCGGGTTCGGTGTCTCCGACTTCGACTTCGGCTCCATCAATATTGACGACCTTTTCGGCGGACTGTTCTCCGACCTCTTCGGAGGCGGAGGAGCAAGAAGCAGGCGTAGAAGGGGAGTGGACTTAAGATACGACCTCCGGGTCACCCTTAACGAAGCATACAACGGATGCGAAAAAGAAATCTCCATTCCCAAGAACGTTGTCTGCCAGAACTGTAGCGGCTCCGGCAGCAAACCGGGAACAACTCCCCAGGAGTGCCCCGCCTGCAACGGCCGGGGACAGGTCCGCTTCCAGCAGGGATTCTTCAGCATCGCCCGTACCTGCCATCGCTGCGGCGGCGCCGGCAAGGTCATTACCGAGCCATGTCCCCAGTGCAGGGGCAGCGGACTGGTTGAAGAAGAAAAGACCATTAACGTCCGCATTCCGCAAGGGATCGACACCGGCCAGCGTCTCCGCATTCGCGGCGAAGGCGAAGTCGGCGAAACCGGGGGTATGGCCGGCGACCTGCACGTGGTCATCTCGGTGGACGACCATCCCATCTTTATCAGAAGGGGAGACGACCTTCTGGTCGAACTGCCCTTGAGCTTTCCCCAGGCGACGCTGGGCGACGAGATCGAAGTGCCCACCATGGAAGGCCCCGCCAGGCTCAAAATTCCGCCCTCCACCCAGTCGGGAAAGGTCTTCAGAATGAGGGGAAAAGGAATGCCTTCCCTGGAAGGCAGAAGCAAAGGAGACCTTCATGTTAAGGTCTTTATCGAAGTTCCCCAAAAACTGACCGAGGAGCAGGAGGCATTGCTTAAAAAATTCTCCGAGATGTCCGGAGAAGATATTCATCCCCAAAAGAAGTCCTTTTTGCAAAAGGTCCGCGAAGTTTTAAACTGAGGGCCGCGATAAGACGAGAGAGTCTACCGACCGCTTTTCCATTGCGGTTTACCGCTTATTTTAATCCGGAAACGCTTGAGAGGAGAATATCGTGAAAACCGTAAAACTTTGCGTGTTGGCTTGTGTGGCGTTCTTTGCAGTCTGTGCTGCGGGACATCTTTACGCCCGTTCGGCGGGAGCTTACCTGGAAGGCGCTTCCTGGCCGGTCATGAGGGGAGACCTTCGGAACACGGGACACGGTAAATACATGGACTTTGAGGCCGACCCTCAAAAGTTCAACCGGCCCCTCCGCTGGCGCACCGGAAACGGGATTTTCTCGACACCGGTCATGGACGGCGACGAGAACATCTACGTGGGCAGCGCCGACCATTATTTTTACTGCTTCGACCCCCAAACCGGCAAGATGATCTGGAAATTCGACGCCCTCGAGCTGATCGACTCCGCGGGCGCCCTCTCCGCTGACGGCAAGGTCTATGTTCCCGCGGGCGCCGGCATCTACGCCCTCGGGCTTGACGGCGACAAGATATGGGAGTTCGACGTGACCAACAACCGGCCGGAAGGTCTCTACACCTTCGGCACCAATTACTGGTGGGAAGGCAACGTGGTCACCGGTCCGGAAGGAAGCGTCTACGCCGGCAACAACGACTTCTTCTTTTACAAGATCACTCCGGGGGGCGAAATGGACTGGGCCCACCGCACCGGTTTTCTGATTTGGTCGGTGCCCGCCTTCGGTCCCGACGACTCCATGTATTTTGCGGGGTTCGACATGAAGCTCTACGCCCTGGACAGGAACACCGGCAAGCAAAAATGGAAAAAGAACCTCAAAAACCCGCTGGTGGCGTCCCCCGCGCTCTCCACCGACGGGACCATCTACCAGGGAAGCTTTGACGGAAACCTCTACGCCATTGACGCGGAAAACGGCAAAACCAAGTGGAAGCTCCGCACCGACAGCCATATCTACTCCTCCGCCGCCCTCGACAATCACGGCCGTGTCTACGTAAACTCGACCGACGGGTTCCTCTACGCCATCGACGGAAAGAGCGGGGAAGTCCTCTGGACTTTCTACACCGGTGACGCCGTCCGGTGCAGCCCCGTGCTCGGCCCGGACCCCGAAGGCAAGGAAGAGTATCTCGTCTACTTCGGCGGCGGGCAGGGAAACGTATTTGCCATCGCGCCCGACGGGCAAAGGCGCTGGTCGTGGAACACCCACGAGCTTACCGGCGGCCTGGACTATCCCAACATCAACGCCTCGCCGGCCCTGGGAAAATACGGCATTACCGTGGCCAACGCCAACGGCGACGTCTTTTACATCCCATATGACTATTACTTAAAGGACGACGCCAGGGGGATAACTGTAGACCCCACCGAAGGGTTCGAAGAAACAGGGGCCCGCTGGCATTACGTGTCCGCCGGAGGGGTCATCGACAAGGACCCGGTAGGCGTGTCTCAAGCGGACGAGACCATTGCCGTCCATCCCCGACAGGCCCTGGTGCTGAGGCTGCTGGTGCCCCGACAAGGCAGGGTCGCCAGGGCCCTCATCGAGCCGGGAAGCGTCAAGATGTCAGCATCCCCCTCTTTCAAGCACCGCCTCCGGGTGGTGGGAGACGACAAAACAGTGGTCATAGTGCCCGAAGAGATGCTCGAACCCGGCCGGCAATACAGCATACGGCTATCCGCCCGCTACAACACCAGAGAGGGCGATGCGGGCAACGTCCGAGGAATGCTTTCCATCCGGGTGAAAACGCCTGATGCGAAAAGCCCATTTATGGAAGGAGGCCATCCCGGCTTCATGATAACCCACATGGCGCTTCCGCAGCCGCCCATCGTGCCCAGCCTGGACCAGATCGGGATCGCCATCTTAAAGATACCTTTCGCAGTGGTCGCCACTGACCCTGCAAAGGGGACCTTTGCGGCATGGGGCGTGCAAAAGTACGGCGAGTCCGCAGGCGGCGAAGAAAAAGGGCTGCCCGACTCCCGCAGCCTCTTCTATGCCTTCGGCGGCGACGTCGAGGACGAGTTCTTCATGTTCCAGGCGAAAAACTGCTCTTTTGAAGAGACTTCCTTTCCGTTCCCCCTCGATATACTGCGCTACTCCGGCGAGATGAAAAAAGACGGCACAGTTGACAAAGGCGCCAGCCTTTACGCCGAGCTGGACCCGCCGCCCATACTCGAGGCCTTCAGCATGCTCCGCTACTCGAGCGAGACCGCGGCCTCGGGAAGCGAAAACTGGTTCAAGTCGTCGCTCTCCGGAGGAGGCTCCAAGGGGTTCATGGAAGCAGCCTCAACCACCCTGCCAACGGTGATCGGGTACCTGGCCAACCGGATATGGGAGCCATGGGACATGTACAATCATGAAGGCGTCTTCGTGACCACCGGGACCTTCCGCATGAAAGAGATGCAAGCGGCAAAGACCCGGGCGCCGGAGGGACTGCGCGTCAAAAGCTTCGAATACGACGGGCTGAAAAAAGAGGTCAGTGCGGAAGTGGCCGTGGAAAGCAACGAAGGCCGCTATACGGCAGTGGGCATTATGCTGGTTGACAAAGAGACCGGCAAGCCCGTGCCCATAAACTACAACCTGGAAATGGCCCGGATGAGGCTTGAAAACGGTGACAAAAAGACCGTCCTCTCCGTGCCCGGAAAAGACCTCCACAGCGGAAGGATGGAAGCATATCTTATGGCCGACATGGAGCCCCTGCAAAAACTCGATATCGAAATGTAGCAGGACCGGAGGCAAACGAAAGGGTCGCGGCTTCAAGAAGACGTTCGTGTATTCCGCTTCGGAAAGAAACAGAACGGTCCTCTACAAAAATGGTTCCGGACCTGCAGGATGCACAAGAAGAAGCTGTGCCTCGGAAGGATTAAGCGGAATTTTCCGTTTGATTGACCTGCTCTGTGGCGGATGAGCAAAAATTCATTTCCTTAAGGGGCCGGGCTTTATGTGGGGCCCCTTTGTTATTTTTGCGGAAAGGTTGTGTTTAATTCGCCATGCAAAGCCGGCGAGGCGTTTTTCATCGATGGGGTCTCCGTCGTTATAGACGAAGAGAAGCGGCAGCTCGGTTTTTCTTTTTAGTTGCGCTTCCATGATGAGGGCGGGACCGCAACCCCATGGCCCCACCACTACAATTCCGTCGGCCCGTTTCTCGCGCCAGGCCAGCAACGCGCTTCCCATTGCGGGTATGGACTCGATCAGGGGCCATCTTTCCAGGAGTTCCCTGCTTTCCCTTTCCACTTTAATGGGGTCGTCCCATTTGATCCAGGGATGCCGTTTTTTGACGGCCTGCACCAGCCGAGAGGTGGCGTAATCCATGCCGTACCGCATGAGTCGGTTATGGAGCCATCTTGTCTCCAGCTCGACCAGCTCCGAGGATCGGTAGAAGGCCAAGAACTCTCCCAGTTCTCCGTAAGGTTCGAGCGCCACCCGAAGTCCGAGGTCGTTTATCTTGCGGGCCAGGTTGTCGCTTCCCCAATCGTCTACTCGGAGGAAGACGTCTCCGCAAAGATACACCGAGCCCGCAGACGCGTCCTTTTCCGGGTCAATGAGCAGTTCTTCAAATTCCAAGGCGGCCCTTTCCAGNAGNTCTTCGGCCATGGACAGGCTTTTAAAGGTCTGCCTGTAGGATTCCCGGTNNACCGGCTCTTCCAGTTTCGACTCCAGCTCTTCAATACGTCTTTCAAAAATCCTGTCAACGCTTCCGGACTCTGCTTCCACCGGCCGGTAATAAAGGCGAAGCTGGTTCAAAAGATCGACGGCCACAATGGACACCCAGCGCGCCGCGGCCAACGCGGGCCCTCCTTCAAAAGAACCGGGGGTGACCACGCCGACTTTGTCTTTGAGCCCCATCTTTTCTAAAGATATCTCGTCGGCCAGGTTAAACATTCCGTTTCGGCACGGTCCGCATCCGGTGACGTCGTTGAGCAGGATTCTTTTGCCTCCGTTTGGAGGATGTTCCCGGAGATATTTGCGGAAATTCCCGAAAATGAGCTGATAGGGCAGACATTCCTTTCCGGTACAGGACTCCCTCCCCAGCCGTAAGGCGTCCTCGTCGGAGGGACCGGCATAGTCGCAGTCATATCCTCCGGAGCGCTTGACAGCGGAGGAAAGACGGCCGGTGTTGACCCCCACCGCGAAATCGACGACCTTCGAGTTTCTGATCTCTTCGTCGCTGAGAGCGGGGTCCCGGTCGTAAATCTCGAGCTTGGGGGCCACTGCCTCTGCCCCCTCTCCTTCGTAGTTCCTCGCCGAGTAAAGAAAGGCCTGGACGCGGGTCACATAGCCGGCCTTGCCGCCGTGGCCGTCGCTCTCCAGTACGGTGTGAGGATAGTCTTCCAAAATATGGTTGAAAAGACGCTCGACAAAGGAACCGGGGCCGCAGCCATAGCTGACGATCATGAGCGGAAAGGTGTTGCCGCGGCGGACGGCAGCCACCGAGGCCCGCAGTGTCCGACTCGACGCTCCCCAGTAAACACGGGAGAGCGGCGGCACGGAACCGGGCACCGGAAAGCAGTCGAGTGGCACTGCCATGGCACCGTTTTGCATGATGAGTTCATGAATTCCGGCATTCATTACAGGTTCGTGGATGACATGGGAACTGCCTGAAACAACCACTACGGGATGGCCTTTCCGGTCGGCGTAAAGCAGGGCCCGCCTGCCGATATCGAGCAGTTCCCGCTCATACGCATCCTGGGCCCGCAAGGCGTGGCGGTAGGCCGCCGCCAGTTCGCGAAAGCCGGCGGCCACATGAGAGTTTTCTTCGCAAAGCCTCTTCTGCAGGGCGTGAAGGGCGGCCCAGACAGACGGCGTGCGGAAGCCGTGCTCGGCAAGATGCAAAACGGTCCGGAGCACTTTTGCTTTATGTCCTTCCGCCTCGAGGGCCTTTTCCACCATCTCGGGGGCCGCCTGTGTAAGCGGACAAGTAGCGGCGCCCGCGCCGGCGACCTGCCTTGGTATCTCGATCATCTTGGGCATGAAGACGTAGTCCGCTTCATCGGGAACAAGCCCGTGCATGAGCTTTACAGGAGTGCAAGTGTTTCCTGCCGAGCAGCGGCGGTTCCCTTTTGGAAAAGTGTCGCGGCCGGAATGGACCACCTTTACCTTTGTGCCCAGCCTGGAGAAAAAGGCCAGGAAAAAAGGCAGGTAATCAATAAGATAATGGCCGTAGGGAATGGCCACCGCAGGCCCCGCGTCGTTTCCCTCTGCGGCCCTCTCAATTCTTTCCACCAATCTCCTGCGCTCGAGGTAGGGATTGGGCGAGTCCTTGCCGAGCTTTTCCCCTCCTGCGGACATGGATTCGTACTTGGGGCACCGTCCGCCGCTGAGCACCTTTTCTTCCCGGCCCATGACCTCGATCCGGGAGGACTCGATGGGGCAAAGGTTATCGCATGCCGGGTCTTTGCACTGGAAGGTCCGGCGCTCCTTTACGCGGGCACTTGTTACGGCTTTAAGGTCGAACCGGTCGGCTTTCTCCTGCTTGATGTTTGCCGCGGCGAGCATGGCTATGCCGATGGCGCCCATTGCTCCGGGGTTGGGCGGCACATACACCTCTTTTCGGATTATGGCGGCGAGTGTGCGGGCCAAATACCAATTGGTCGCCGGCTTGCCCTGGAAAAAGACCTTGTCAAGAAAANGGCGGTTTCCCATGACCCGGTTTTTGTAATTTACGATCACCGAGTACATGAAACCCGCGAAGACGTCGTCAACAGAGTATCGTCAACAGAGTATCCTTCGTTCAGCGCCTCCGCTGCCTGCTCGGCCACAAACACCGTGCACATCTGGCCCAGGTCGGGAGGACCCTCGGCCCGGGCCGCCATCTCGCCGAAACGGGTGATGTCGTCTATGCCGTAAAAAATGCCCTGCTCTTCCAAAAACGATCCCGTGCCCGCGCTGCACGCCCGGTTCATGTCGCTCTCGATGACCCGGCCGCCTTCCACGTTTATGAACTTGGCGTCCTGTCCTCCGATCTCGACAATGGAGAGGCTTTTGCCTCTGTCCGGATCGTAAGTCATGGCGGCTTCGGCGTGGGCCACGATCTCGTTCTGTACCACTATCCGGTCTTCAAGCCCGGGACAGGCGGCGCGGAAGACGGTGGCCGCGGCGTCGCGTCCCGAACCGGTAAGCCCTACCGCGATGACGGGATTGTCGGCCTTTGCCATGATGTCCGTGACCAGGGCCTTGGCAGCCTCGACAGGATTGCCCTCGGTGGGGCGATACACGTCGGCCATGACCGTGTTGCGGCGCTGGTCCCACAAGGCGGCCTTCGAGCCGGTCGAACCCAGGTCCAGGCCCAGAACAGTGGGACCGGACGCGGACACGCGCTCATGAGGTACTTNG
>P_1C_Sed_2_UnCtyDRAFT_1000590_pt1 | contig 10913 bp, 8 predicted proteins | sample Pon1CUnioCityCA_4_FD_10229 | JGI IMG/M metagenome (IMG submission 10229) | reverse complement strand
GGTTTGTTTTATCGCTGACGCGGCCCGGCTTTGAGAGTGCCGGTTGCTCCTTTTTCAGCATCCGCAAACTCATGGTCGATCAGGATGTATTTACCTTCTTCTGGCACGATTAAATCAACCGTAGCTGAACCTGACGCTCCAAGAAGTACCGTCTGCATACCGCGCATTTCATTCTGCGGGTGACCTTCGAGCCATACACGATCAAAGATGGCACCGATGATGTGAAAGCTTGATGTTCCGCTTGGTCCGTTATTTGAAAAGTGAATTCTCACTCGTTCGCCTGCATTGGCCTCAAGAGGCTGATCGTGGAGAACTGTCTGATGGCCGTTGAAAACCACGTGTGATGGATTCCGGTTTTGTGCAGCTTCGAAATCATACTGGTAAAGATCACCGGCACCTTTCTTGAGGTAGTATTCAGACTGTACCACTACATACTCGCGATCTACTTCGTAATCAGTGGGGTAGCCTTCTTTAGGTGATACTACCACAACCCCGTGCTGCCCCATNGATGTATGCATAAGTACACTTGGCGTCCCGCAGTGGTAGATATAGGTACCGGCGTAGTTTGCCACCCAGTCGAACTGAATAGTTTCGCCGGGAGCAATTGTTCGCCATTTATCATCTTTGGCTACCGTTCCGGCGTGAAAGTCCATGGAGTGAGGCATCGGCATCATGGCCGGTTTCGCGTCCATATAGTTGTTTCCTGCAATTTGCTGCATAAACGGACTGGCTTCACTTCCCGGCTCGGTGATCATAACCTCTTCATCAGAGCGATTTTTCATGGTAAACGTGATTCGGTCACCTTCACGAACGTGCAGTGTTGGACCCGGTACGACTCCTCCAAATGTCCAGGCGTTGTAGCGAACGCCACTGGCAACTTCAATCTGTTGTACCATGGCGTCGAGGCGAACTTCATGATGTTTATTTCCTTCGTAATCAAGCGGTGCAAGATTAGGAAGCATTGTGAAATGGTCGCCCACTACCGGCGGCCCATCATAATCTTCGGTAAAAACGACTGCTTCAGGCATGCCGAATGTCATTCCGTCAATCATAAATTCCTGAGATTGTGCCGTTGCCTGGCCTGCGCCCAGCAATACGATGAGGATCATAACCAGTGTAGATAATTGATATATAGCTTTCATAATAGTTGATATTTGTTAATATAATACAAAAGACTCTTTTGTCTGATTTGTAGTTTATAGTTTTATTATCCGCGTCTGAACATAATATTAGGGGTTAAATGTGAATTTAAGATAAAGTTGTCTTAAATATACCGAGCTGGCCTGTAATCACTTCTAACCGGCTGATTTTATTAAACTATCAGATATAAGCCAGCCAACACACCGGGTAAAACAGCTGCCAATAAAAACAATATGAGCTTCAGGCTCTCTTTCCAGCCAACAATAACAGCAAAGATAAATCCCTTGACAATTGTGTTCGTCGCTGATGCCAGAACAATTCCTAACGAAGCCACGGTTGCATTCAGATCCTCAAGCGCCATTTTAGAGAGTGATACTGTAATAGCATCTACATCCATTAGCCCTGAGGCGACAGATAGCATATAAATTCCCTGATCCCCAAACCACGACTTCACTCCTTCAGAAAGAATAAGAATCAAAACTAAAAGAGCCCCGAAGCGAAGCGCAAGTCCCAATTGAAAGGGGTTCTTTATTTCTATCTGCTGGTCTTTTTCATCTTCACCCCTGTTGCCATAAACCAAAAACCAATACCCGCCAATCAGTATACCTACGAACATCAAACCTATAGGAATCCATAAGTATTCCAGGAGCGTCTTATTTACTACAAAAACTTCAATAATTACACGTACAAACATGATGGAGGAAGCAACTAAAACTCCACCCATAAAGTAAAGCTTCTCTTTACTGAGACTTGCAAATTGCGCCATACTGAATGTAACTGCGGTGGAAGATGCGAGACCGCCGGTAACTGCGGTCAATAGCGTCCCCATGCGTTCTCCGGTCAGATTAATTGCAAAATATCCAGCAAACGAAATGCCACTTATCAACACAACCATCCACCATATCCAATAGGGATTGAGAGCGTCATAGGGACCATAACCCTGGTTTGGTAAAAACGGGAGAAGAGCCACTGAAATAATGAGGAGCTTTATTCCAGCGTAAAGCTCCTTCTTCTCGATAACGCGAAGCCAGTCGTGTAACATTGGCTTATAGCCCAAAAGGCTGATGGCGACAATAGTAACTGCCAGTGCAAGAACGGGGTTACCTAAAACTGCCAGTGCTGCCAGAACGAATGCCAGCATCATTGTAAACGCGGTAGTTGCTCCTATGTCCTCATCATGCCGTACACCAATTATGTGGGCGGCAATGATCAATGCTGATACTGCGATAAAAGCTACTGCAAGAACCCAGGAGTTGAGCTTATCTGCCAGAAGTGCCCAGGATCCGCCAAGAAGACCAATAATACTAAACGTGCGTATGCCCGCTATGCGCTCACCTTCATCTACATCCCGCTCGCTCCATCCTCTTTCTATACCAAAAAGAAGTCCGATGGCAAGTGCCGCCAACATTTTTAATTCGATATGAGCTGCAAAATCCATCTTTCTGCACCTTTTAATAATCATTTACTTATACCTTTAAAATAGACAAATACAGCGCAAGAGACGAAACTAATTATAAGTTCAGCATTCAGCTATTTATCTACAGAAATCGGTATACTTTACACATCTTTACAGGTATAAAACATTTTTTATATGCACCAACCTGACTAACAACTACTGAACCTTACCTGTCTAACTATGATACTTATCACAGGAGCAAATGGAGAGCTTGGAACGGCAACAATAGAACAACTGATATCCAAAAACCCAAATATGAGTATCGCCGGGCTTGTTAGAAGTGAGAAGAAAGGTGAAGAAATTGCAGAACTGGGCGCTGAGATGCGTATTGGGGACTATCATGACAAACCATCCATTGATAATGCATTAAAGGGTGTTGAAATCCTTCTATTGATCTCGTCCAGCAGTCTTGAAGATCGTATCGAGCAACACAAAAACGTTATCAACGCGGCCAAACAGGCTGGTGTAAAGCATATAATCTACACCAGCATGCTTCAGGCTGATAAAGAGCTGAGCCCACTTACGGCCGATCACCATGCCACGGAAAAGTTCATAAAAAATTCCGGTCTCAACTATTCGATCAACCGGCAAACATTCTATACTGAGTTCTTCCCGATGTTCCTGGGCCAGGCACTTGAAACAGGAACCTGGGCCTTTCCATCCAACGGTGAAAAAGTAAACTTTGCATATCGAACGGATATGGCTGAGGCACTGGCCAACATTATCACTGGCCCTGATAAGCATACTAACCAAGTATATGAACTCACTTCATCCATTTCCCGTACACTTGATGAATATGCTACAATCCTAAGTGAGGCGTCCGGTAAGGAAATAATATACAAGGACATTTCTGTTCAAGAATATGTGGATGGTCTGGAGTCAGCCGGGCAGCCCGATGATATTATCACCGTGAGTAAATTATCGGCTATAACAGTGGCAGATGGTGCACTCAATTTAACGACCGGCGATCTCGAAAAGCTGCTTGGGCGCGAGCCAAAGAGCACATTGACGTTTATTCGGGACTTTGCGGGAGAGTGATTCGGTATTCGGTATTCGGTATTCGGTATTCGGTATTCGGTATTCGGTTAAAATGATGACCTGAGATTTTGATAGAATCAAGTAATAGAGAAGGAAATCATTAGAGTTAAAACCTGATTCACAGTTCCGTTAGCGCATGCCACGATGCTGGGAGCCATCTACTGAGACACACTCTCCGGTAATCCATTTTGCCCGGGGCGAAGACAAAAATACCGCAGCATCTGCTACCTCTTCTGGAGTTCCGAGACGTCCTGATGGAATGGATGTTCGCGCCATCTCATACATATCTGGCTGATTCTCTTTGATATTTGCCCACACCCCGCCTGGAAATTCGATTGAGCCCGGCGCAATCGCATTGGCTCGAATCCCCTGGGGAGCCAGCATAACGGCCAGTTTCTTTGCGTACGCGATAAGGGCTGCTTTTGCAGCGGTGTACCCATAATCCGGCATTGGATCACTCTCCAGCCCGGATGTAGACGAAACCAGCAAAATCGATCCACTACCTGCTTCAGTCATCCATGGAATTACTGTCTCACACGCATGAACAGCCCCCATAAGATCCACATCCAGGCTGGCTTTCCAGTCATCAATACTCGGCCCAACTGCAAGCGCCGAGGCGTTATGAACAAGCACATCCACACTGCCGAACGTATCTTTTACAGCCTCAAGAAATGATTTAAGTGCATCAGCATCCGAGATATCGCAGGATGCGGCATATGCTTCTATTCCGGCATCAAGCAGTTCGCTTTCAGTTTTTTTAAGTGCCTCTTCCCCGCGAGCACATATTGCAACGTTTGCACCTTCAGCAGCTAGACCAAGAGCAATAGACCGCCCGATACCACGACTCCCGCCCAAAACAACACAGTTTTTATCGTTTAGTTTCAGGTCCATAAGTAGTTCTGTGTTTAAAGATTGATAAATGATATGCACAAGAAAAAAACCATCTGACAGACGGCTGATATCTTTTTCCAAACTTAAATACAGAATTTTTATTTGGACTGCAAGAGCACAATGTTACACAATCATTAAATCAAAAAGCTGCCTGCCGTTTTGGACCCCACTTCGTGCTTTAATTTCGGAAGAGGTCGTTGCGAAATGCATAGCAATCTGCTTTCATATGCCAGCGTTAATTTGCCAGCAAACAAGTGAGATTTTATAAAACAGATTTTCATCCGACTTGCTTTAGTGGAGTGTCATTTTCTAAGCTTTTAAAATTCGAAACAGATGCATTTATAATTCAATTTGGGTTCCAATTTCGATAACCCGCTCCGATGGGATGTTAAAGTAAGATGCAGCCCGCTGCGCATTTCGAGACATTCTGGCAAACAGTTTTTCTCGCCAGATTGACATGCCGGGTTTTTGAGTGGCCAGCAGGGTTTCGCGGCCCAGGAAGAAAGTTGTATCCTCAAGATCAAACTCTATGCCTTCTTCTTTGCATTTATCAAGAAGTTTGGGCACATCAGCATCTTCGGCAAATCCAATATTAGCATTAATGCGATAAATGTTTTCACCAATTTCCCAAATCTCAAACCGCTCCTCATCGGACACATACGGTTTATTACTGGTAATCAGGGTAAACAATATCGTTTGCTCGTGAAGTACTTTATTGTGTTCAAGGTTATGTAGCAGGGCCTGAGGTGTACCCTTTGGATTTGAATCCATAAATACAGCCGTGCCGGGAATACGCTTGGGATCATTCTTTTCAACAATCTCTAAAAACTTTTCCTCGGGTATGATTTTTTCACTCAAACGCTTACTCAGTATTTTGCGGCCGGTCTTCCAGGTTGTAAGGATAACGAACATGATGCCTGCTATTACGAGCGGAAACCATCCTCCGGTTGGTATTTTGGAAAGGTTGGCTCCCCAGAAACCAAGATCTATAAAAAGAAGCCCAGCTCCCATAAGACCCACAATCCATTTACTCCACGCCCATCGCGTGCGGGCTACTACGGCGAAAAGAATGGTGGTAAACACCATATCTGTTGTAACTGCTACTCCATAGGCAGAGGCAAGACTGCTCGAACTACGAAATCCAAGAACCAACCCGATACATGCGATCATAAGTATCCAGTTTATTGCCGGCATGTATATTTGGCCAAACTGAGTTTCTGAAGTCTGTTCAACTTTTAGGCGTGGAAGGTACCCAAGCTGTACAGCTTGCCTTGTAAGTGAAAACGCTCCTGAAATCACGGCCTGCGATGCAATAATCGTGGCGATCGTTGCTAAAATGACAAGAGGATACAGACCCCAGTCCGGTACCATGTAAAAAAATGGGTGCTCAATAGTCTCCGGGTGACTGATAATGAGGGCTCCCTGCCCAAAATAGTTCAGCAACAGGCAGGGAAGTACAACCACAAACCAGGTAAAACGGATGGGGCGAAGGCCAAAGTGACCGATATCTGCATAGAGTGCCTCACCACCCGTAACAACCAGGAAGACCGACCCAAGCACAAAGAAACCTGCCCACCCATTCCTCAGAAAAAAATCTACTCCCTGCAAAGGATCCATGGCCGCCAGAACCTCCGGGAACTGTATAATCTGTATAGCTCCCAATATCCCCAGAGTCAAAAACCATGTGAGTGTAATGGGCCCGAAAATAAAACCTATTCCTGCGGTTCCGTATGATTGTACCACAAATAACGCGATAAGTATACCTATAGTAATTGGAATGATATAAGGCTCAAAAACCGGAGTTGCTATTTTCAGCCCTTCAATGGCACTTAATACCGAAATGGCGGGAGTAATCATGCTGTCGCCATATAGAAGCGCCGCTCCAAAAAGTCCGGCAAGCACCAGTATCATTCTGCGGGTTTTGCCTTTTTCAGCAGATTGGCTGACAAGTGCAGTAAGAGCGATAATCCCACCCTCACCATTGTTGTCTGCACGCAGTACCAATACAAGATATTTGATTGATATCACCAGAATAAGTGACCAGAAGATCAGCGATAGAATCCCAAAAACATTTTCGGGCGAACCGGTAAGCCCATACGAGGCATGGAAAGATTCACGAATAGCATAAATAGGGCTTGTGCCGATATCGCCATAAACTACACCGATTGCGGTGAGCCCTAATACAAGCAGGCCTCTTTTCCCGGGATGCGAATCTTTAGCATCACCTTTGCTCATCTTTGCTCCTTGATCAGGTGTGTATTTTTACTCAGCAAAGTCGTTAACCGTTTATTGAAGCAAAAAACCATAAATAAAAACAGGACGATTTAATGCATAATGAAAGTCCTGAATCTCTTCTTTACTATAATAAGAAATGGATTAGATTGACGTAAGCAAATCTCTTACATGCAGGTAATATTGTTTTTAAACGTTATTGATTACTGTTTGCAGACTATATTTACATTTTATCAGTCCTTAAATACAGCTGTCAATAAATAGCATTTGAGTTCTATTAAATAAATTCCAACTTTAGTTAAGCATCTGTTTTTATTACTTCTGTCATTCATTCTCAAAATAAAGTGCCGTAAGGCGAACATTTTAATTCATACAAACCACTTATTTAAATGAAAAAAATCATATTGCTCACCGGCCTAATTTTCAGCCTCATAGCTGTTAATAATGTAACTGCACAAACTTCTACAGAGATTCCTACAGGTGCACAGCAGGTCACTGCGGCGGTTGAAGCGGCTCCTCAGCCAATGCGCGATGGTGCTACCGTTCTTGGTTATTCCGACCAGATGGAGATCATGATATTACGTGAGGGTACAAATGAAATGACCTGCCTGGCCGACACTCCGGGTGACGACCGGTTTCACGCAGCCTGCTATCACAACGACCTGGAACCGTTTATGGAACGTGGCCGCGAATTATCAGCAGAGGGTTATTCATCCGCAGAGGTACGGGAGATTCGTCAGCAGGAAATCGAGGACGGCACGTTATCTATGCCGGAAAAACCGATGTCGCTCTACTCACTTACCGGCAGTGCTGACGCCTGGGATTATGAAACGGGCACGTTACAGTCTGCACGGCCTCTTTACGTGGTCTATGTTCCATATGCAACTGTGGAGTCCACCGGGATTTCAGCATCACCCGCAAGTGAGGGAGCTCCGTGGTTAATGGATCCGGGCAAACCATGGGCTCACATTATGGTGGGAACCGGCAGAATGCTTGGTACTGCGGTGAACCAATAACATAAATTTGTTCAGCTCTTTATAAATTGAATGGATCTGTTGCTTTGTAACTTCTTCCTATTACAGGCTTGAAGTTATCTGACCGGCTATGGCTTTTGATTGACCCTGAATCCCATCTGTCTCCGTTGCTTTACGAAGAGATGCAGGTAGCGTATAGCAAAATATCTGAGGGGTGCGTCCGCTGCAGGATATAAAACCTGACATGAATACAGGTTTGGTTAGGAATCCGCGTTCAAACCCCCTCACCCACTTCGCTGAACATTTATGCGATCTCCCCAAAATGGTAAACCTGACTTTTTTAAGACCGTACATTTATTTCGAAGCTTCTCTCTCTGTCAAGTCCCGCCAGGGCACGATAGAAGCGTGCCCGTTTTCAAGGGAAGGTAACGGGTAAACAGATTTGGGGCTGTATTTTCCACAATACATAGTTTGTTTAGGCGCAATTTCTCTGGATATCTATTTTCTCACAGCCTCACGAAGAGGGGCTTCTATCCTTTTCCTACCCGGAGAATCGGGGAATTAAATCACAATAAATTATTGGAGGAGATAAATCAAAAAAAGATCTGGAAGTCTTTTTACTTAACTACATAGTGCACTCAAATGAATGTTCTTTATATAATTATTTATGCATTAATAAACCTCCCCTCGGTTAGCGGCTTGTCATTTTAAGAGTTTATTATCTTAATTATTGTCCCTATCTTTTGTATCGCTCCAATCTACCGACACAACTATTTTTATCTGTAAACGAAAATCCTCCCCTTAAATGCGCGGATTCAGAGGTTTAACTACAAACACACATAAACCCGACTAATGACCAAGCCAGACATTCGAAACGACGAAGATATAAAACGGCTGGTTCACACCTTCTACGGAAATGTGCAGGATGATGAACGTCTCGGCTATATTTTCAATGATGTTGCCGGCGTCAACTGGGACAACCATCTGCCGCGAATGGTTGATTTCTGGTCAAATCTGATTTTTCAAACCGGCCGGTATAAAGGTCGTCCATTTCGGCAGCACCTGCCGCTCCCATTAGAAAAAGAGGATTTTCATAGATGGTACACTCTTTTTACAAAAACGGTAGACTGCTGTTTTGAAGGCCAGCGTGCAGAATACACAAAAGAGATGGCGGGTAAAATTGCGGCTTCATTTTCATTGAGATTTAAGATGGAAGGTAAATTTGAATCCCAAAACATAGAGTCATGAAATATCGTATTCATACAATTATTATCTCCTCTTTCTTTCTGATGGTTGCATCCGGTCTTGCAATCAACCATTACAGCTCTGTACAAGAGGGTGCCAGCTCCACTGAACAGACCGAAACTCTTGAACTGCCGACCATCATGCGGTTGCTGCTCTCGGATATAGACCGGATTAACGAAGGGATCTATACGAGTGACTTCAGTCTGATCGAACTCGGTGCTTCCGGGATCAATGAGCATCCGGCACTTTCCGAGGAAAGCCTTGAACTGGTTCGGGAAACGCTTGGCAGCAGAATGGAGTCCTTTGGAAAGTTCGATCACATCGTACACACCCGGGCCGACACCCTGCGGAATGCCGCACAAGAACAAAGTATGAGCCGGGTGCTTGAGAACTACAGAATCATTCAGCAAGGATGCGTTAACTGTCACACAGCATTTCAACAGGAGATCAGGAATGAGCGATTAAGACAACAGCATCAAAATAAACCATAAGACTCCTAAAATGGATACCGCCATTAATCTCGGCGAACATATCCGGCGGATCTTTACTTGGAAGGTGTCGTGAAGACCGCGAATAGCTCTATTTGAAATCTGTCATCAACCCGAATCTGAGACTATGAAACAACCGATCGTTGGGTTTCACAAAGATGAACACGACGACTGGGTTGCGGATCTTAAATGCGGCCACACACAGCATGTTCGCCATGATCCACCCTGGCAGCTTCGGCCGTGGGTTACGACGGAAGAAGGGAGAAAAACCATGCTTGGTCATATTTTGAATTGTAAAAAATGTGACCAGCAAAAAGATTCTTAAGTAGAGGGCTTTGCTAAACCTACCCTTAGCTTAAATACATGATTCTGACCATCATTTTATAGCTGAATAACGGTTTGGAGATATCTCTTCGCGTGCAAAAGATCAGCGCATCAGAGTACAGGGTGACTTTTAATGGGAAATTGCAAAGCCTCAATTAGTCTGGAAAATTAATTCTGAACTCAACTGATGTTGAACGCAAAGAAATAATTTTAAGTTTTCCTGCAAACGACTGCATCACAGCTATATCCCATGAAATTTGTGTTAAAAACTTCATTTAAATTCACGGTTGGTATTTCATTTCTACTCCTGATCGGATCATCCATCGATATTCATGCTCAGTCAACAGGAACACTGACAGGTTATGTAACGGACGCTCGTTCTGGAGAGCCACTGGTTGGGGCCAATGTTGGCTTACAAGAAACGACAAAAGGTGCTTCCACGGATAGTGACGGGTTCTATGAAATCGACAATATTGAGCCGGGCACTTATATTGTTGTTGCCACTTATGTGGGTTATGAAACCCAGCGACAGAACAATATTAACGTGCGAAGTGCGGGTAACAGGAATATCAATTTTGAACTGACTCCTACAGCTGAACAGCTCGACGAAGTGGTAGTTTCTGTGTCTGAACCGTTTATCGCTCCGCCTGAAAATCCGGTCAGCTTCAGGCGCCTTTCACCCGAAGCGATCTCAACCTACCCTGCCGGAAACAGTGATATTGCCAAAGTTGTGCAATCGCTGCCGGGAGTGTCCGGCTCCGTCACAGGGTTCAGAAATGATGTGATTATTCGTGGCGGCGCTCCCAATGAAAACGTCTACTATCTGGATGGTATAGAAATTCCAACGATCAACCATTTTTCTACACAAGGTAGTGCCGGCGGTCCAGCGGGCCTGCTTAACGTATCATTTTTTGAAGGGGTGGAACTTAGCACCAGTGCATTCGGTGCATCGGCAGGAGATGCACTCTCCGGTGTGCTTCGCTTCAATCAGCGCAATGGAAACGACCGCGAATTTCGCACCAATTTTCGCGTGGGTGCCAGCGAAGCCGCTTTAACGACTGAAGGGCCGCTGTTTAAGGGTGATGCAACATCTTCCAACACCACCTTTATTGCCTCGGTTCGCCG
>P_1C_Sed_2_UnCtyDRAFT_1000588_pt1 | contig 10915 bp, 7 predicted proteins | sample Pon1CUnioCityCA_4_FD_10229 | JGI IMG/M metagenome (IMG submission 10229) | reverse complement strand
GGCCGGGTTACGGCCGCCGATCGCATTGAGCTTTTCAGTGAAGTACAGGGGAGATTTGATAATGGATCGAAGCCGTTCCGAACAGGCATNAGCTTCAATGAGGGCGATACCCTGGCNCGGATTGACGATACAGAAGAGAAACTGGCCCTGATCAGCCAGAGGAGTCGTTTTTTGACCGCATTATCCGGTGTTCTTTCCACGTTAAAATTAGACTATCCTGATCTGTATGAGCCATGGGCACAATACACCGAAGCATTTGATCCGGAATCTCCTGTAGAGGAATTGCCGGAAGTAGAGAATAGGCAGGCAAGACTATTTTTAACTTCTCGGGGTATTTATGAACAGTTTTACTCCATACAGAGCGCCGAAGCACGGTTGAATAAATTCACAATCGTTGCACCCTTTTCCGGAGAATTGCAGGAGGCAGATCTGGATCCGGGGTCACTGGTCCAGCCGGGCGTGAAGCTCGGTGAATTTACCGGCAGACTGTTTGAGCTGGAATCGTATGTGAGCCTTCAGGATTTACCTTTCATCGAAATCGGAGATCCTGTGGCGCTTAACTCAACAGTGCTGAATCAAAGCTGGAGCGGCTCTATTGTGCGGATCGGCTCATCGGTTGATAACAACACGCAGTCGGTTCCCGTATTTGTTGAATTGAATAGTGATACTGTGAAGGATGGTATGTACCTGGAAGGATCTATCAGCGGACGCACGCTTGAAAATGCTGTGGAAATCCCCCGGAATATGCTTACACGAGGCAATACAATATTGGTTGTTGAAGATAGNCTGGCCACCCACAAACGGGTAGAACCGCTTCTTTTCAAAAAGGAATCGGTAATCGTCTCCGGTTTATCGGCGGATGATCGAGTGATTGAGCTGAGGGCCGGCGCCAACCGTCTGGCGGGTATGAAAGTTGTTGTTGAGGGAGAGTAGCCAATGGAAAAACTGATTGGCTATTTTGTTCGATATCGTACGGTATCAACGCTCATCATTTTATTGATTGTCGCGCTCGGTATGCTTGTCTACGCCAATCTGGGCTACTCATTTTTCCCGGATGAAGATGTGAGCTTTATCGATGTAGAGATTGTGTATACGGGAGCGTCTCCATCTGAAGTAGAAGATGGAGCGATTGCTAAAATCGAGGACAATCTGAAGGGAGTTACGGGTATCGACCGGTTTACATCGCGGTCACAAAACAATTTTGGCAGTATCGCCATCGAGCTGCTGGAAAGTGCAGATCCGGATGAGGTACTTGTTGACGTTCAGAAAGCCGTAGACCAGATTACAACATTTCCGCCCCGGATGGATGAACCGGTGGTCTCTCAAAGGGAAGTACAGACGCTTGCCATGATCCTTACAATTAGTGGTGATGAGCCACTAACTGTTATCAAGGATATTGCAAGGGAGATAGAAGCTGATTTTCTCAATTCAGGGGTCATGTCTAAGATTCAGGTCTCCGGCTACCCGGACGAAGAGATCGACATCAGCGTGCGTGAAGCTGACCTGCGGGCGTACAATCTCACATTCAACGACATTACATCTGCGGTAGCAGCACAGAATATCGAGGTGTTTGGCGGTACAATTCGGACGGGCAGTGAGGACATTCAGATCAAGGCCAACGCAAAAGATTATTTCGCCGGAGATCTTGGCAATATTGTTATTCGTGCTGAAGAAGACGGCAAGAAAGTTCGTCTTGCGGATGTGGCTACATTAAGAAATATCTTCGCAGAAGAACCGGAGCGGCGCTATCTGAATGAGAAGCCAGCAGTTACCTTTACCATTTTTAATACCAACAGCGAGGATATTCTTGAAACGGTTCTGTTTTTGAGAGACTATGTTGAGGAGTTCAATGCGGGGCGGGAAGACCTTCAGCTAACCGTAATTTCTGATCAGGCTGAATCTCTGGAAGAGCGGATCCAGGTTCTCAGCGATAATGCGTGGCAGGGAGCACTTCTTGTTCTGATAGTTCTGGCCATTTTTCTCAACTTTCGCCTGGCACTGTGGGTGGCCCTGAAAATCCCGCTCTCCATTTTAGGAATGATTATTTTTGCAGGCATCTACGATGTGACCATCAATCAGCTCTCAATGTTCGGGGTTATTCTCGTTCTGGGAATCCTGGTGGACTACGGCGTGGTGGTGAGTGAAAACATCTATCAGCATTTTGAACGAGGCAAGAATTCGTTCAGGTCAGCTGTGGATGGAACCCTGGAGCTCATCTCCCCGATTCTGATATCATTTGCCACAACTGTCGTCGCCTTCTCTTTTTTCTTTTTCCTCGACGGTCAGCTCGGTGAATTCTTTTCTGATGTCTCCTTTGTAGTAATCGCAGCCAATGTGGTGGCCCTGCTGATCGCTTTTTTCCTGATACCTGCAGTTGTGGCAAATTCAAAGGCACTGAGGAAAGGGTCGAAGCCAAATCGTTTCGAAAAGATGTTCAATGACTCATTCAAAGTGGTGCTGAAAAAGTTTTATACCCCGGCTCTGAGGTTCAGTCTTCGGAATGGATATGTTGTTTTTATATCAATCATTGCACTGTTTATTATCACAATGGGTGCATTTCGGTTCGGGCTGATTCAGGGCACCTTCTTTCCAAACATCGAGTTTGATGAGATTGTCGCAGACCTTCGGCTTCCGGCCGGGACCAGCGTAGAGGTAACGGATGAAATTCTGAAGGAGATTGAAGAGAGCGTCTATGTGGTGAATGACAGCCTTGCCGGGGAGTCGGAAAACGGCCAGCCCCCGATCCTGTACGTGCAGCGGGTAACCGGCCCACAAACCAATACAGGGCGACTTGAAATTCGTCTTACTAAACCTGAGGAGCGAGATTACCTCGCGTTCAATATTGCAGGTATGATTCGCGAAGAGGTCGGGTCGGTGCCGGAGGCTGAAAACCTGTCGTTTGGCCCGGCGGATGCATTTGGGAAACCGGTTTCAATCTCCATGACCCATCGCTATGATGATCTTGAGGAGCTGCGTGAAGTGAAAAACGAACTCTATAACACCCTGGCAAACAAGCCATCCCTGATTGATGTGACAGACACGGATGAAGTGGGGCTCCGGGAACTCACTGTTGAGCTGACTCCACAGGCAAAACTTCTGGGTCTTGACCTTCAATATGTGCTGACCCAGGTCCGGCAGGGGTTTTTCGGGGTGGAAGTTCAGAGCCTGCAGCGGGGCGATGAAGAGGTAAAGGTGTGGGTTCGCTACTCCCGTGACGAGCGGTCACATATAAGTAATTTCGAACGTACCCGCATCACTACACCCGACGGGGGTGAATATTTCCTGAGGGATATTGCCCGTATTGAAGAGCTGGAGGGTGTGGTTTCAATCAACCGGCGAGATGGTTTGCGGGAGATATCTGTTGAGGCAGATGTCGCGTCGCTCGATATTCCCGTTCCGGCTGTGCTGGGGGATATTCAGCAGAATATTCTCCCTGATCTGCGGGAGAGATATCCGTTTGTGGAGTATACGTTTGAAGGACAGTCGCGGGCCTCAGAAAAAACGGCTGCGTCTGCACAGCGGGCGGGTCCGGTCATTCTGATCCTGATCATTTTCCTGGTACTGCTCAACTCACGCTCGTTTTCACAGCTTATCATCACGCTGATCCTGATCCCATTTTCAATAATTGGCGTTGCCTGGGGGCACTACATCCAGGACATTCCGCTGAGTATCTTTTCGATGCTTGGGATCATTGCACTGATTGGAATACTTATTAATAATATCCTGGTGTTTCTCACGACGTTTAATGATTATCTGAGGGCAGGGAAACCATTTGCCGCCTCAGTTTATCTTGCGGCACTTTCGCGGTTCAAGCCGATTATGTTAACAGCCATTACGACTGCAGCCGGCCTTACTCCGCTGCTTCTTGGAGCATCGATCGGTGCTCAATTTCTGCAGCCGACAGCTGTGGCAGTATTTTACGGACTGCTCTTCGCTACATTTCTGACACTTGGCCTGCTGCCGGCGATGATGGTGGCGGCGAACCATCTCAAACGAACGGTTATTGGCCTGGTCCGAAGGGAGAAGCCGTCAAAAGAAGACGTGGAGCCGGCCATTATCGAGCAAAAGCAACTGGAACGTTTAAAATCGATGTAACCGATGATTCGATCTTTTTTGATTATGATTCCCATAGTATTTGCCCTGGCACCGGTCACAGCCGCTGCTCAGCAGCAGATAACCCTGCAGCAGGCTTTTGAAATAGCCGTTGAAAACAATCACGACATTCGTGTACAGATGATCAGGCGCGAGCAAAGCGAAAACAGTGTGTTTCGTGGCGGCGCCGGTCAGCTGCCGACACTTGGAATTATTGGCGATGCAGAATATTCGAGGAATGATGCAGATCTCGAGATCGCCAATTTTGAAAACAATGGCCCGCCTGAGATTGAATCGATAAGTATAGATGATTCCGAAACGAGAGTTTATAACGCGGCTCTTCAACTTAACTACACGTTGTTTGATGGGTTCCGCGGGCAGTATCGATTTCAGCAGCTCCAATCTCAAAATGAAGCTACGAAATTGAGTACCCGCATCTCCATTGAAAATACCTTACTAAATGTAGCCGATGCCTACCTGGCCGTTTTAAGCGAACAGGAAAACGTAGATATCTTAAGTCAAAATCTGGAGGTATCGGAAAACAGGCTTGATCGTATCCGGGAAGACCGGCGTACCGGAAGCGCAACGGAACTAGATTTATTGAATGCAGAAGTAAATTATAATGCAGACCTGATTGAATTATCAGCGGCAGAAGTTGAGCTGGAAGCTGCCAAGCGATCACTTCTTTTCCAGCTTGGAATTGATGGTGAACTGGATGTTGAACCGACCACCCGTTTCCAGACTAACCGAAATCTGGAGTTACAGCAGTTGCTTAATAGCGCGATGAATCAGAATGCAGTCATTTTGCTTTCTGAAGAGCAAAAACAAAGTGCAGAACTCAATCAGCGTTTATCCGGTTCGTCACGATATCCCAGCGTGAGTCTTAGGGGATCCTATGGCTATTTCAGGCAGGAAATTGATGCAAGCAACCTTCCGAAACTCGAAACACTTGGTTTCACGGCAGGAGTGACTTTTAGGTATAATATCTTCAATGGGCGACAGATAAAGCGAGAAATTGAAAATCGTCAGCTTGATGTTCGAAGCAGTGAGATTCAACTTCAAAGTATTCAGCAAGAAGTTGAAACGGAAGTTCAGAACGTGTATGCCCGATACAGAAATACATTAAGGCAGCTGGACCTTGCCGATATCAACGTGGAAACAGCACAGCGCAATTTTGATAACAGCAATGAAGCATTTCGGCTGGGGCAAATCTCGTCGATTGAACTGCGAGAAGCCCAGGTCAATCTTCTAAACGAAATGCTCCGCCGTAACAACCTTTCTTTTGCAGCCAAGCAGCTCGAACTTTCACTGATGGTACTCAGTGGCGACTGGATGAGTTTTTAATGAGCCTTTGAGTGAAACCTGTCAGCAACCACCGTATCTGACAGCGTTGAGTCTGATATGAGAGTCTACTCAAAACCTTTCAATAGTAATAGGTTTTATAGGTTACGCTTACAGGAATCGCGTGAGGCGCTACTCTGTCAGGTCCCTGAGCTTTCAACCTTTATCTATAATCCTTCAAATAAGAGACGAATTCTTTGAAAGGGTTAATGGGACTTTTAGTTTAATAAACGGGCCGGAGAATTATTGCAACGAAGACACAAGGACGCGAAGGTACACGAAGTTTATTCAATGTCACTCATTAACTCTTCTTGATCTTATACCTGGAATCTCTGATCAATATGCGAACCTTGGTCTTTGGAAGTGCCAAATGGATAAACTGATTTGACGATATAAAGACGTAGCGACGTAACGATTTGCCGAATTTCCCAATCAACTATTCAACGAATCAACCAAAATTATATCTGAGATGCAATCAGCATCTCAATCTCGCGGTAGGGAATATCAAACAGACTGGCGAGTGATTTTTTGGTGAGGTGTTTTTTGTAGATGTAGGTACCATTTCGAAGTGCAGAATTCCCCCAAAGACATTCTTGTATTGTGGAAGCATCGCCCAGTTCAAGGATGTAAGGAACCAGCACATTGCTTAGGGCATGGGTTGCCGTTCTGGCAACGTTAGATGGAATATTGGGTACACAGTAATGAACCACATCATATTTCCTAAAGACCGGATTAGAGTGAGTCGTGGCTTCACTGGTGGCAATGCACCCGCCCTGGTCAATAACCGCATCAACAATAACGCTGCCGGGTTTCATCAGCTGTACCATCTCTTCGGTCACCCAGCAAGGGGCGCGCTCACCTTCTGTCAAAGCTGCTCCAATTACGACATCCGCAAATCCCATAGCTTTTGTCAAATAGTGATGATTTGCAGTGGCAGTCACAATGCGTCTGTCGAGCGCGTTTTCAAGCCGCCGCAATTCTGCAAGATTATTATCCATCACGAAAACCTGAGCTCCATAACCGAGCGCTGTCCGTGCGGCATATTCGCCTGTAATTCCGGCTCCTAAAATCACAACCGTAGCCGGCGGAACCCCCGAGATACCGCCGAGCATAATTCCCTGTCCGTCACTGCGGTTCTCAAGGTAGTGTGTTGCAATCTGCACGGCCATGGAACCGGTAATTTCATGCATCATCCGAACAATGGGAAACTCGCCATCCTGCCCCTTGATAAATTCATAACCGATAGCACAGACACCTTTTTCGATCAGCGTTTTCAGGAATTCATATTTCGTGTGGCCGAGATGCAGGGCCGACACCAGGATTTGGTTAGGCTGCATCCACTCCTGTTCATTATAAGTAGGCGGGGCTACTTTTACGATCAACTCTGATTGGTTAAATAACTCTTCGGCGCTATATGAAATCTCAGCACCCGCTTCGGAATATTCGTTATCAGAGAAGTGGCCGTCAATCCCTGCATTTTTTTCGATGGAGACTTCATGCCCATTAGCGACCAGCGTGGAAACGCCTTCCGGCGTTAAAGAAACCCGTCGTTCATCATTCGATATCTCTTTAGGAAGCCCTATCTTGAGAGATCTGCTTGATGTTGATTTCATCAGGCTTTTCTCAAGCGTCTGGATCCCTATTTGTTCAGTGTCGAGTGGATTGAGTTCCATGAAGCGGTAAACAATTGATTTTTATTACATTTGACGATACAGAATAAATCTACATAAATTGGATAGATCTGCAAGTGCTGATCGCAAAATAGGGGATTCGACTATAATAATTAACTTTAGCAGGTGTGTTTAATGGAATTAATTTTTAATTCACCACACACTTTGAATCTGACAGAATTATTATCCATCCAAAGCTATTATTTGAACCTTTGCCCGGAATCCTTCAGATATATCGTTAACGCACCGTGAGCTTTGGAATCGAATGAGTTCTTTACTCAACATTACATTGGTCTTGATTGAAAGCCCCTTCAACCCGAATTTCTTTAGAAACTAAATTATGACTCAACGCCCGCGAAAGAAAAAGAGTCTTGGACAACATTTTCTGCGTGATTATCACATGATTCAAAAGATTGCGGATTCACTGCCCGCGGAACCTGGAGAGCGCGTGGTTGAAATCGGGCCGGGTGATGGTGCACTCACAGAAGTGCTTTATAAAAAGTATCCGAATTTCTCTGCGATTGAAATTGACCGGGTGATGGTGAGCCATCTGAAAGAGTCACTGCCAGATCTGCATGTTATTAAAGAAGATATACTTAAAACAGACTGGAAAGAGCTGGCTGATAATGGCGGTCCGATTCATGTGATTGGTAACCTGCCTTATTTTATTACCAGTCAGATTCTGTTTTCACTGCTGGAGAGCCGCAAGCTTTTGAAAACTGCCACACTGATGATGCAAAAAGAAGTAGCCGAGCGGATCGTGGCAGAGCCCAGAACAAAAGCCTATGGTATCTTAAGCGTGCAGACACAGCTTATGAGTACGCCTGAGATTCTGTTTGATGTTCCTCCACAAGTGTTCTCACCACCGCCTAAAGTGATGAGTTCTGTCATTCAGCTCCAATTTGATCAGCCGGATTTGTCTTGCAGTGATGCGCATCTTAAAACAGTGGTGCGAACAGCATTCAACCAGCGGCGGAAAAAACTAAGCAATTCGCTGAAGCCTCTTGAAACCGATTTGCCAGACGACGAGTTTAATTTTGATCTTCGAGCCGAAGCCCTGGAACCTGCCATGTATGAAAAGTTGACAGCCCGTCTTGAACAACTTGGCACCTTCGGGTAGTCTTTGGCATACATTTAGGCTGATTTTGGTTGTCATAAGACTATAAACAAACTGTAGCTCGCCTCTTTGCCACATTAAATTACTTTGGTACGGATGTTGTAACACTATCAATCTAAACAGGCGCCAATTGAAAGTGGCGCATATGATTTTATAAATAACCATTAATTAAATAATTAGGAGTCATACAATGGCTAGTATTAAACCTTTAAGCGATCGCGTATTGGTACGCCCGATAGAAGCTGAAGAAAAAACCAGTTCCGGTATCATTATTCCCGATACAGCAAAAGAAAAACCACAAAAAGGTACTGTAATTGCTGCGGGACCCGGTAAAGTTGAAAACGGAACCAAGATTGATATTTCCGTTAAAAAAGGTGATGAAGTTCTTTATGGTAAGTACTCAGGTACTGAAGTTACGCTTGATGGAGAAGAATTTCTGATCATGAGAGAATCTGATATTCTCGGAATTGTATCGTAACCATTGTTCAAAAAATATAAACACTAACTTAAATACTTAAATAATTATGTCGAAGTTAATTCATTATGATGCAGAAGCACGCGACGCGTTGAAACGCGGTGTTGATAAGCTTGCAAATGCTGTTAAAGTTACATTGGGCCCTCGCGGACGCAATGTTGTTATTGAAAAATCATTTGGTGCTCCAACAGTTACCAAAGATGGTGTAACCGTTGCGAAAGAGATTGAGCTCTCTGACAAGGTTGAGAACATGGGTGCTCAAATGGTACGTGAAGTAGCGTCTAAAACAAATGATAATGCAGGTGACGGTACAACCACAGCTACCGTACTTGCACAGTCTATTATTCAAACCGGGCTGAAGAATGTAACGGCCGGTGCGAATCCAATGGACCTCAAAAAAGGTATCGATAAAGCTGTGGCTTCTGTCGTGAAAGAGCTGAAAAATATCAGCAATCCTGTAGGCGATAGCCTGGAAAGCATCAACCAGGTTGGAACTATTTCAGCCAATGGCGATGAAGAGATTGGCGGCCTTATTGCAGAAGCAATGGGTAAAGTTGGCAAAGATGGTGTCATTACCGTNGAAGAAGCCAAAGGTACGGAAACCTATCTCGAAACTGTAGAAGGTATGCAGTTCGATCGCGGTTACCTGTCACCCTATTTTGTGACAAACAGCGAAACGATGACTACAGAAATGGAGAATCCATATATCCTGATCTTCGACAAGAAGATTACGAATATGAAGGATCTGCTTCCTATTCTTGAGAAAGTCATCCAGACCGGCAATCCGCTTCTGATTATTGCCGAAGACATTGAAGGCGAAGCTCTTGCAACTCTCGTAGTGAACAAACTGCGCGGATCATTGAAAGTAGCTGCCGTTAAAGCACCGGGCTTTGGCGACCGACGCAAAGCGATGCTCGAAGATATCGCTATTCTTACAGGCGGTACCGTGATCAGCGAAGAGCGCGGATACAAGCTTGAGAATGCAACGCTCGATTTCCTCGGACGTGCAGATCGCCTCAACATTACCAAAGACGACACAACGCTCGTTGGCGGACAAGGTGAAAATGACAATATCAAAGCCAGAATCAATCAGATTAAATCTCAGATTGAAAACACCACATCAGATTANGATCGTGAGAAGCTCCAGGAGCGTCTTGCGAAACTGAGTGGCGGTGTTGCCGTGCTTTATATCGGCGCAGCATCTGAAGTTGAAATGAAAGAGAAGAAAGCCCGTGTGGAAGATGCACTGAATGCAACACGTGCTGCTGTTGAAGAAGGAATCGTACCTGGTGGTGGCGTAGCTTACCTGCGAACACTGAAAATATTCGATAGCCTCAAAGCAGAAACACCTGACGAAGAAGTTGGTTTCAATATTGTGCGACGCGCACTTGAAGCACCACTTCGCGCATTGTCTAACAATGCCGGTGTTGAAGGCTCAATCGTTGTGCAGAAAGTACTCGAAGGCAAAGGCGGATATGGCTACAATGCCAGAACCGATGTCTACGAAGACCTTATTAAAGCAGGCGTTATTGACCCAACCAAAGTAACGCGTTCTGCACTTGAAAACGCTGCATCCGTTGCCAGTCTTATGCTGACAACCGAAGCCGTAGTCGTCGACAGACCATCGAAAGATGATGACGATGATGGTGGTGGAATGCCAGGTGGCGGCATGCCAGGCGGAATGGGCGGCATGGGAGGAATGGGTGGAATGATGTAAATTTAATTCATCAACCACTCTCACATTCTAACCGTGAGAACCATTCAGCCTCGAGCTGAACAAAAATTCAAAACCCTGCTTCGGATTCAGTTCCGGGGCAGGGTTTTTTATTATAGAGAAACCTGTCAGCATTCCGGCGCTTTTCCGGTTTCTAACAGCGTCGGGATGGTTGGGGGGCGTGAAAAAACGTAGCATGTCTCTTGGTGTCTTTGTATTCAGAGCCATCGAGTAGTGATTCAAGTGCATCAACAATACATGCCATGTTTAAAGGATCAGACCTGACAGCGTGCCAGTGTATTTCGGGCTCCTGTAAGCGTCGGGGTTTGTATGAATAAGAAAGACGAGTGGAGAGAGTGAATGGAGGGATATCCTCTTAATAGGTCGAAATATATAATCCGCTGTTTTGAATGGATTCAAGAACAGGGAGATCTCTCGACTCCACACAGAAATGCACCTGTGTGTCGCTCGAGATGACAACGGTGTATGGGAGAATAAGTGCGGCG
>P_1C_Sed_2_UnCtyDRAFT_1000587_pt1 | contig 10920 bp, 6 predicted proteins | sample Pon1CUnioCityCA_4_FD_10229 | JGI IMG/M metagenome (IMG submission 10229) | reverse complement strand
GTCGACATAAAGCTTCCATCCATCTGGATAATATACCTCGGAGAACATGATGAGTTGTTCGTTATCAGCCCGATATTCGTACTTCAAATGGTTGGGTTCGTATTGGGTAAGAGTTATTGTGCCGTTGGTATCCTTTCTAAATTCCCGGCCCTTGATTTTTGACTTAAAATCCTGATGAATCACGGCAGTTTGATACGGGTCAATTTGATCCAGGGCATTGATTTCTTTTTTAGCTGTTTCAACCAACCTAATGTTATCGACGAACCAGGCAGATCCGAAACGATGATTGTTCTGAATGGGGGCTTGTTGCTTGTTGTAAACAATGTATTTGGTGTTCAACATGTTCAACACATCTTGTTTATTGAGCACAGCCTCCAATTGTTGCCTGTTGACACCCTCGCCCTGAAGGGTCGTTATGATATTCTGCATCTCTTCCTGAATGTGGTAATCAATCATGTCCTGGTACCGCTGGAGCTTGGCACCATGATATCCCCCAATGGAATGGTGATAAAAGGAGGTGCTGGCATCGTTGAAGGTATTCACGGCTAGATTCAGAACCCGGAAATTTTCTTCCGGATCTTCCAGGATGATTTGATCGGCGCGGGATTTTGGGAAAGGGTTTTCTACTTCCTGGGGGTTGGTAAAATTGTCTTCGTTTAGGTATCTTTTGTTGACGGCCCACATATCGGTGATCACAAAGATACCTAAAAGCAAAAGAGCATATTCTTTTTTTAGTTTTTTGAAGAAGAAGGCCAAAACAATGCCGGCACCAATAAGGATGAAGAGCAACGACCGGAAGGCGTCTTGCCGCAGGATGGCTTTCCGGTCCTCACGCAATGGCTCTGCCAGCCAGCCGGGCAACTGGGTATCGGAGGGGCCGGTAAAGTTTTGGAAGATACCAGGCATCAAAAGAAGCAACAGGCAGATACCCCCCACAATGTAGAGGCTGTTTTTTAGGGCCTTCATGAACTGCTGCTTTTCTATTTCGCCCCGTATCACCTTGCGGAGGGCCAGGACGGCCATCAATGGGATGGTGAATTCGGCCATCACCAGGGTCATCGATACCGTTCTGAACTTATTGTAGGCAGGGAAATACTCCATAAAAAGGTTTGTCAACCACATAAAGTTGTTGCCCCATGCCAGCATTACGGATAGTATGGTCACGGCAACGATCCACCACTTAAGGGGTCCCTTGATGATGAATAAACCAAAGACAAAGAAAAACAATACGATGGCGCCCACATAAACAGGCCCTTCCGTAAAGGGTTGGTCACCGTGATACAGGGGGACCTGTTTTATAAACTGCCTGGCCCGGCTTGGAGAGACGTTGTTGTTGACCAGAGTCTGATAGGTTTCCGAATCTGTAGATAGCTCCCCACCGGATGAACCTCCGGCATAATTGGGAATTAGCAGGGTTAGGGTCTCGTCAATGCCGTAGCTCCAGCGTGTGGCATAATCCTTATCCAGACCCGAAGTCTGATTCTCCTGGTTAATCTCCAGCTCCGACTTTCCTCGCATGGAATGGTCGGTATATTCATAGGTGGTCCAAAGACGGCCCATATTGCTTCCAATCGCAAGGAGAACCGGAATGATAAGCAAAGCCGATATCTTGAAAAAAGTGACTGCTCGTTGCTTCTTAATGGATTCAATGAATTCAACGATCACATAGGTCACCACAATAATAGCTGTATAATAAACAATCTGCGGATGATTGGCATGTATTTGCAAGGCTAGGAATAATCCCGTAAGAACCAGACCTAGGAATAGCTTATGCCTATAGGCATATATTATAGAGCCTATAATGGCTGGCATGTAAGCCAGTGCGAAGGCCTTGGTGTTGTGGCCCGCTGCAATAATGATAAAAAAATAAGAGCTGAAGGCATAGGCAATGGCTCCGATGATGCTTAGCCAAGCATTTACCCCAAGCAGTAAGAGCATTATATAAAAACCCAATAAGCTGAGAAATACAAATGTAGCAGGTCTTTGTCCTATTTTTATAATTTTATCAATTGTATCAATCTGATTGCCGGGAAAGTATGTGCTTATAAAGTAAGCGGGCATTCCACCAAACATGCTGTTGGTCCATAAGGGTTCCTCACCAGTTTTATCTCTGAAATCCCTGATTTCCTTCGACATACCCTTCCAGTGAATATTGTCAGATTGCATTATTTCTTTGCCTTCAAGTAAGGGTGAGAAATAGGCATAAGATAAGACCAAAAAGAAAATGACTGCAGTCAAATGTGGCAATACCTGTAACCCAAAGTTTTTTATCTTCATATGATGAAAATTAAGCACGTTAAAAGGTAGGTTAAAGATAAAAAATAATAAATAGTCGCTCTTAAAAAATTTAGTTTTGTAAAATATAAATATGCTAGAAGGACAATTGAAAGAGAAAACATCGTAGGTAAGTTATAGTAATACAACATTATGCTCTTTTTGGACCTGTAACAATCACACTTCAATTTTCTATCATTCCCTGTAGATGCCATCTATATTGTTTTTCAGCAATGGGTTTGTGTTACTAGCCTCTTCTATCTGCCTTTTTTCTGGGCAGTAGAAATAACGCAACAAATAAACGATCTTTGCTTGTGAATCGTTAGGAATATAGCTCGGGAAAGCCATTTTCAATTTCTTCCCATAAAAATTTTTAGATATTGTAGCCAACTTGAATAATTTCTACAACTATCTTTGTGTCATTCCTAAGAAAGTCTTAAGTAAAAGTTTTATGTTTCTGGATTTTAAGGGCTTGTATCTGATTAGTTTTTTAATATAGACTAAAGCATTTCCATAATTTTTGGATACAATAAAGGCCTTGGCGATCATGCAATAATGTGACTGATAAATTTCATTTTGGTTTTTTTTAGAATATTTTGATATAATATCATTGAACTTTCTTAAGTATTGCTCTTTGATGTTAGTTAATTTATTTCCATCGGGAACACTGGATGGGTCATCAATATTAATACTAACCAAGATTTTTTTGACGACACCAATCTTATATTTTTCAAAATAACGAATTAGTAATTCATAGTCTTGATGGCGAGAAAAAGAAGTGTCAAATCCATGCAATTCCGAAAAAACGGATTTTTTTATCAATAGAGTAGATCCTGCTTTTAGGGCAACTGTCATTTTCAATAGATCTAGTTGTAGATTTCCAGCAGGAAGTTCGTATTTCTCTCGAATGATTCTGTTTTCAAGCCTTAGAATATATCCAGAATATACAGCAGCGAAGGATTCAGGCATTGTTTTGAGGGCACTTATTTGCAGAGAGATTTTATCTGGGTAAAATTCATCATCATCATCTAAAAAAGCAATATAGTCGCCATCAGCATGCTTAACACCAGTATTTCTCGCGGCAGCTCCATTTAAATTCCTTGAGTGCTTAACGTACTTAAAGTTAGGAAGGTAGTTGTATTTGTTTGCGATTATTTCTGTTTGTTCTCTGTAAATGGTATTGGGGTCATTGTCATCGACAACGATTACCTCAATAAATTCATAAGTCTGATTAACTGCACTATTTATTGCTCTCTCCAGATTGGTGGGTCGTTTATAGGTAGGAATAATGATGCTGACAATTTCGGATGGTTTCACAGGGACCGTCATAGGAATTTACATTTGCTTTTAATTATTTGTGAGGAGAATAGCCATCCTGTTCCGGTATTCTATTAGGGCAAATTTACCAATTTATTTTAAAGTTTAGGGATTGGTCTCAGCCTTATTATCCCGAAGACCTTTGGGCAGTGTTTATAGATTGCAATATGTTTTTTATTTTTAATATATTCGTAACATTAGTGATTATAGATTTCTCCTTATAAATTAATTCTATGGAAAAGGAAGCCAATAATAAAGTTTTGTTGATAGCTATCAAGGGCTCTTCATTTGTTCTAAAGGATATCGAATTACTAAAAAGGAATCACTATAGACTTAAGACCTTTTTTTTAGGTAAAACAAAAGGACTCCCTATGATTTATAACCAGATTAGATTATTTTTTTGGTTGTTGATTCATGGGATGACAACCAGTTCTATCATTATCTGGTTTGTGGATTATCACGCTTTTTTTCCGGCCCTTTTTGGAAAAGTCTTCAAAAAAAAGGTTTTAACCATTGTAGGCGGATTTGATGCCGTCTCCATTCCTAGTATAAAATTTGGTATTTTTTATAAAAACAACTTTAGGGCAAGAGTTGCCAGACACGTTTATAAATCGGCAGACTATATTTTACCTGTGCATGAATCGCTTATTGAGGGTGTCAATTTTTTTGCCGACCCTACTGGACAAGGATATAAAACAGGAGTCAAAAGCTTTGTTAAAAAAATTAGAGCAGAATTCCTTTCCTTGCCTACAGTATACGATCCTGAATTTTGGAAGCCTTTGAGTATAGGACAAAGGCTTAGAGCCGTTGCTACCATTGCATCGGTTGGTGATATGAAGACATTCCAACGAAAAGGGCTTGATGTAATTTTTGAGATTGCGAAGGTTATGCAAGATGTAGATTTCACAATTATCGGAATAAAAAATTCCATATACAGTGAGTTATTAGAATTGGCCCCTTCTAATGTGCACATTATTAAATTTATTCCTCAGGAAGAGCTTCCTTCTATGTTATCACGGCACAAAGTTTATATTCAATTATCCCTTAGTGAGGGTTTACCTAATGCTTTATGTGAAGCAATGCTATGTCAGTGTATACCAGTAGGCTCAGATGTCAATGGCATTCCTTATGCTATTGGAGATACTGGTTATATTTTAAAGGAGAGGAATAAAGACCATGCGATTGATTTGGTTCTAAAAGCTCTTGAAAGCGAGGAGGAAAAAGGAGAGAGAGCACGGCAGCGGATTATGACGTTATTTCCGCTAAAACTACGCGAGCAAAAACTCTTAAAAATATTGAACAGATAACTCAAATTAGAAGATGGGCTTACCGTCTTACATAATTTTTACCCGAAAACGTGATTAAATATGGCAATCAACGAAACCATTCTTGTTCTTGCCCCCCATACCGACGACGGAGAACTCGGGTGTGGTGCCACCCTTTCTAAATTTCTCGAACAGGGGAAACAGGTCTATTACGTAGCTTTTTCCATTTGTGAGGAATCTGTTCCGGAAGGCTTCCCCGTGGATATTCTTGAAACGGAAGTAAAGAAGGCTACAGACGTATTGGGGATCAAGCCGGAAAACCTGATCATCTATAAGTTTAAAGTGAGACGATTCCCTGAATTCCGCCAGGAAATACTTGAGGAACTGGTTAAGCTTAAAAAACAAATCAATCCCGATCTGGTATTTATGCCTTCCTCTTTTGATGTGCACCAGGATCATAAAACTGTCTTCGAAGAAGGGCGGCGTGCTTTTAAGAATACATCCATCCTGGGTTATGAGTTTATGTGGAACAACTTTTCATTTCATTCGACCTGTTCGATTGTAGTGGAAGAACGGCATCTTCAGAAGAAACTGATGTCTCTTAGGGAATACAAGTCTCAGCATCACCGGTATTATGCAGGTGAAAGCCTGGTATATGGATTGGCAAATTTCAGAGGCCTCCAGATTTCTCAACCCTATGTAGAGGCTTTCGAAGTAATTCGTTGGATTATTAAATAGAGGAAATAGGAACCAGAAGCCATTTATTGGCTGGTGAATAGGCCGGCCAGTGTTTTTCTTTCCGACGGGCTTGCCGATGATTCAATAAGGTCCTGTACCGCCCAATTTTCATTGTAGGGAATAAAATCAATATACCCGGAGTCTGGGTTGAATATTACAAAACAGTTGCGGTTGGAGTCAATCGACAAAATGTCTCCCTCTTTCGTATAGATGCTATTTTGAATCCACTCAAAGTCGGACAGGAATTCCGGTTTGCCGGGGATGTTGGAAAAATCATAGCGGGTTTGAGCCTGTGCGCTTTGAAGGACCACCTCACCGCCTTTGGTGCTGGTGCCCATGATGCGTCCGTCATCCAGCTTCATGCCGCCATGGGGATTGATCAACCCGTCCAGGAGTTTTTTAGCCTGACTGGTTTTTCTGTCGATCTTGTAAACGGCACCTTCGTGAAAAAAGGTGGCTATGATGCCGTTGGCATCGGTAGGATCATAGACCACCGAGTTAATAAAAGCAGCCCTTTTGGCAGTGGGCAACGTTTGGTTTTCTGGATCTTCGATGTGGATGTATCTTTTGCTCTGCTTTTCATATTCTTTGGCCTTTTCACCGCTGCGGGTTAAATACAGGTTTTCACCCGTTTCGGGATCCATCCCGTGGTCAAACCCATTTTCCCAGGCGAACCATTCGAAGGTTTTGTTTTTTTCCTCCACGTCATATTCAAAGATGCAATCAAACCCGGAAGAACTTACCAAAAGACGATTACCTCCGGATCGTTGGATATCTGTGGTATGAATGTAGCTAAACCAGGGGTTTTCAATTGTTTTTATCTGATCGTTGGAAAGGAGATACACTTTGTTTTCGGACGAAAAAGCCGTCAGACCCCTGACACTGTCTATTCCCCGCGGTTCAGGCAGTCGGGTGAGGATCTGCAGGTTTTTCAGTTTGCCCTGGTGAAGTGTTACCTCGGCAATGCCCCCAATGGCCGTCTCCCGCCTGTTCACGCTGCCGGTGCGGTTGGATTTTTTATTCCGGTTTTTCAGGTATCTCTCCCGGATGGCCTTCAGGTCGAAGCTCTTGATGGTCACCAGCAACCGGGTTTCCGGATAAAAATCGTGGTTGGTGGAAAATTGGGACAGGTCTTTTTTCTGAATGCTCATGGTGCAATTGTTTTCAGGAATTCAGAGAACTGCCTGGCCATGGTGCGGCGGCTGAAATCCGATTTTTCCGTTTCTGTGTGTTTGAAAGACAAAGTATCGTCGTTCATCCATTGATCGTAATAGTAAGAGATGAGGTGCTCCATTTTTTCCTGGTCGGTGTAATCGAGCATTTCATCTCTGTCGGCATTTCGGATTATTGTTGCTGCATCTCCGTCTGTTGGCCCAATGGAAAGGATGGGTGAGCGTACGGCCAGGTATTCGAAAAGTTTTCCCGTGATGATGCCCTTATTGGATTCGGCTTTAGGAACAATAAATAACAGCATGTTCGATTCGTTCATCACCCTTGTAGCTTCTTTATGGGGAAGGAATGCTTTTTGGTCCGTGATATCTGTCAGACCAAGCTTCTTGAGGGATTGATGGATGCCGGGGTCTATGTTTCCGGTAAGCTGAATTCTGAACCTGTCGCCAAAACCTTCTTTTTCATCCTTCAACCTGGCAATGGCCTGCCAGAGAGCTTCTATGTTCTGGTTGGGCTTGAAATTGCCAATGTAGGAAAGGGTAAAATATTTTGTCATTTGGGGTTCCGGTTCGGGCAGATCTTCCGGGTCGAAGCCGTTATAAACCACCTGGATATTTTTGGCCCGATCGGCGAATTCTTCTCTAAGGCCAGGGCTCACCGTAGTAATCCCGTCAGCACTTTGGATGATGCGATCCTCGGTTTTTTTATCGATTTTTTGGGTTAGCCGGGTTTTAGGGAGCATCTTGTTAAAGTACATGTTGGTCCAGGGATCGCGCATATCGGCCACCCATCGGATTCCAAGCTGCTTTTTAAGGGTATATCCAATCAGGTGGGTGCTGTGGGGTGGGCCTGTGGTGACAATGACCTCGGGCGCCTGATCGCGCAGGATTTTTTTTGCTTCGCTGAGGGCAAAACGGTTCCATCCTTTCCGGGCATCCGGCAGAAACAGGTTCGCCCGTATAAAAAGGGACAGGCGTTTGGTGAGGCTTTTGCTGTTTTGGATGCCAATGAGTCCCACAGTGGATTCATTCTTGTTGCCTCCTGTAAGCCTGTTATAAAGGGAAAATGGTTCGAAAGATTTGGTGCGAAAAACCGGGGTCTCTTGAGGAACCTCCTCGACCAGCGATTCGTCCCGGGAGGGGTAACTCCCGTTTTTGACGGTTAGTATGATGGGTTTCCACCCAAAGGACAAGAGGTATTTGGACATTTTGAGAAAGCGCTGAACACCAGGTCCGGAGGCTGGAGGCCAGTAGTAGGTGATGATCAGGACTTTCTTCTTGTCATCCATACCGAGTGGTTTACAGAATTTTCTCCAGCAGGTGCTTCATGTTGACTTTCTTGTCGAGGATCACTGAGAGCTGGCCGACATCGACCCGTTCCTGGTCCATGGTGTCGCGGTCGCGGATGGTCACGGTGTTGTCCTCCAGGGTCTGATGGTCGATGGTGATGCAGTAGGGGGTGCCGATGGCATCCTGACGGCGGTAGCGTTTGCCGATGCTGTCTTTCTCCTCGTACTGGCAGATGAAGTCGAGCTTCAGGCTGTCGATGATCTCACGGGCTTTCTCGGGCAGGCCGTCTTTGCGCACCAGGGGCAGCACGGCCAGCTGTACCGGGGCCAGGGCCGGGGGCAGCTTGAGTACCACACGCTGCTCTGCCTTGCCGTTTTCTTTGGGCACCTCTTCTTCGTGGTAGGCTGCCGTCAACACCGCCAGGAACATGCGGTCGAGGCCGATCGATGTCTCCACCACATAGGGTACATAGCTTTTGTCCAGCTCCGGATCATAATACTGGATCTTTTTGCCGGTGAACTCCTGGTGCTGCGACAGGTCGAAATCGGTACGCGAGTGAATGCCCTCCAGCTCCTTAAAGCCAAAAGGAAACTCAAATTCAATGTCGTAGGCGGCATTGGCGTAGTGGGCCAGCTTATCGTGCTCGTGGAGACGGAACATATTTTCGTCGATGCCCAGGGCCTTGTGCCATTTCACCCGGACGTTCTTCCAGTGATCAAACCACTCTTTTTCCTGGCCGGGCCGCACGAAATATTGCATCTCCATCTGCTCAAACTCCCGCATGCGGAAGATGAACTGGCGGGCTACGATCTCGTTGCGGAAAGCTTTGCCGATCTGGGCGATGCCGAAAGGAAGCTTCATCCGCCCGGTCTTTTGAACATTCAGGTAATTGACAAAGATGCCCTGTGCCGTCTCGGGCCTCAGGTAGATTTTGTTGGCCCCTTCGCTCAAGGATCCCAGCCGGGTCTCGAACATCAGGTTGAACTGCCTGACATCGGTCCAGTTTTTGGAACCCGACACCGGATCGGCAATCTCACAGTCCTCGATGAGCTGACGGAGCTCTTTCAGATCATCGTTTTCCAGGGCCCCGATAAGCCGCTGGCGGGTGGCTTCAATCTTTTCCTTGTATTTCTGTACCCGGGGGTTGGTCTCCAGGAATTTTTCGCGGTCGAACTCCTCGCCGAATTTCTTTTGTGCCTTGCTGACCTCCTTCTCAATTTTGGTTTGCTGTTTCTCCATATAATCTTCGATCAGCTCATCGGCCCGGTAGCGTTTCTTGGAATCCTTGTTGTCGATCATCGGATCGTTGAAAGCACTGAGGTGACCACTGGCTTTCCAGGTATCGGGATGCATAAAGATGGCCGAATCCAGCCCCACGATGTTTTCATTCAGCTTCACCATGGCGTCCCACCAGTATTGCTTGATGTTGTTTTTCAACTGGGCCCCGTTCTGTCCATAATCATAGACGGCGCTTAAACCGTCGTATATTTCACTGGATTGAAAGATGAAGCCATACTCTTTGGCATGGGCGATGATCTTCTTAAACAGGTCTTCCTGAGCCATAAGTCACATTTTGAGTTTGAAGTTCACAAAAGTACAGAAAATTAAATTTTTTGGCTAATTAAGAATTATATTTTGCGGGGTTCCGGGAATTCTTCGCTGCCTAATACCTCACAGAGTCATGTTTGTTCCTTTTTCCTGTACCACGATGCTTCCCGAAGATATGGGCGGTATTCCGGAAGAGCTATTGCGCTTGATCTGGTGGTTGATTTGAAAGAATCAATTCGGTGGTGACATTAAATCATTATATTTGTATGGATTTCTTATTCGTCAAGGTTTATGCAAAGGCAATTTGATTTTCTGGTGATCGGCTCGGGCATTGCCGGATTGAGTTATGCGTTGAAGGTTGCCGATAAAGGCAGTGTAGCCATCATCACGAAGGATGTGTTGAAAGAATCCAATACCTGGTATGCCCAGGGGGGTATTGCTTCGGTGATGTATCCCCCGGATGATTACGATCAGCATGTTCGCGACACGCTCGATGCCGGTGACGGCCTCTGCAAACGCGAGGTGGTCGAAATGGTGGTAAAGGAAGCTCCTGCCCAGATCAGGCAATTGATTGACTGGGGAGTGGGGTTTGACCGGAAAAAAGACGGGTCGTATGACCTGGGTCGTGAAGGAGGCCATTCCCAGCAGAGAGTCTTTCACCATAAGGACAACACGGGGCAGGAGATTCAAAACAAGCTGGTAGCCCGGGTAAAAGCCCACCCCCGTATCGATATCCTGGAGAGGCATTTTGCGGTGGATTTGATCAGCCAGCATCACCTGGGCGAGAAACTTACCCGGCAGCGGAAGGATATTGAGTGCTACGGGGCTTATGTCCTGGACCTGGAAGATTCCAGTGTGAAAACCTTTTTGTCCAAAGTAACGGTGATAGCCACCGGGGGGATAGGCAACCTTTATGACACCACAACCAACCCCCGCATTGCTACAGGCGATGGCATCGCCATGGTATACCGTGCGAAGGGGGTTGTCGAAAACATGGAGTTTGTGCAGTTCCATCCAACGGCCCTTTATGAGCCGGGTGTTCGACCTGCCTTCCTGATCACAGAGGCTTTAAGGGGCTATGGAGCCTTGCTGCGTACCACCGACGGCAGGGAATTCATGCCGGATTATGATAAGCGGGGTTGCCTGGCTCCCCGGGATATAGTAGCCCGGGCCATCGACAACGAAATGAAGAAGCGGGGCGATGATTTTGTCCACCTCGACTGTACCCACCTGGAACCGGATGGCCTTAAAAATCATTTCCCCAATATCTATGAGAAGTGCCTTTCAATGGGCATCGACATCACCACCGATTACATACC
>P_1C_Sed_2_UnCtyDRAFT_1000586_pt1 | contig 10921 bp, 11 predicted proteins | sample Pon1CUnioCityCA_4_FD_10229 | JGI IMG/M metagenome (IMG submission 10229) | reverse complement strand
CGAGCCGCGCAGTCGGCGGGTCGCCTACGGCCTTTCCGACGGCACCGCTATTGTCGTCGATCACGAAACCCGGCTGGAATTCAGCGATGGTGAGCGCAGCGTGGTGCCCGCGCCGGCGTTTCCGCTGGGCCGCGCGCCGGTGCGGGTGGACGAACAGGGACAGCCGCTCGAAGCCCTGGCCGTGCAAAAGACTCGCGACGGCGATACCGGAATGGCCTCACGCACGGCGGACGGCCGGCTGGTTTTCGTTCGTTTCCGCACCACCACATCGTTCCTGACCGGCGAAACCGAGATCGATCGGCGTGCCTGGACGTTGCCGCAGCCGCCGGGCGCGGTCAGGGAACTCCAGCTCACCGCCAATCTGTGGTCGCTGATCGGCGTCGACGATGCCGGCACGCTGTTGTACTGGGACATTTCGAATCCCGCTTCCGCGGTACTCCGTGACCAGGCGGGCGCGGTTGAAGAGGGCGAGCGGATTACCGAGCTCACGATGTTGAACGGGACATTCTCGATGATCGTCGGCACCTCTGACGGCAACCTGAGCCAGTGGTTTCTGGTGCGTGACGAGCGAGCCGCGGCCGGGGACAACATCTTCCGGCTGACGCGGGTCCGCGACTTCGACAGCCACTCCGGGGCCATTACCCGAATTCAGCCCGAGTACAACCGCAAGGGCTTCGCGGCAGTCGACGATGCCGGCGGTCTGGGCCTGCACTACGGCACCTCGGCGCGCACGCTCTACCTGGAGCAGGTCAGCGACAAGCCGCTTCGCTCGGTAGGTATATCGCCGATCGATGACGTCGTGATCGCCGAAGATGAATCGGGTCGCATTCTCCGGTTCGATGTCTGGAACCAGCATCCCGAGGTTTCACTCAAGGCGTTGTGGGGCAAGGTCTGGTACGAAGGGCGTCAGGATCCCGAATACGTCTGGCAGGCCTCCAGCGGCGCAGACAGTTTCGAGCCCAAGTACTCGATGGTTCCGCTGACCATGGGAACCCTGAAGGCGGCGCTGTTCGCGATGCTGTTCGCCATGCCGCTGGCGATCGCCGGCGCCATCTACACCGCCTACTTCATGGCGCCGAAGCTCAGAGGTTACGTCAAACCCACCATCGAGGTTATGGAAGCACTGCCGACCGTCATTCTCGGTTTCCTGGCCGGGCTGTGGCTGGCGCCGTTCCTGGAAAACCACATCCCGGCGGTGTTCACGGTGCTGATAGGTCTCCCACTATCGTTCCTGTTGATTGCCTGGGCGTTCAGCCGGCTGCCCCAATCGATTCGCGTGGCCGTGCCGCCCGGCTGGGAGGCCGTCATCCTGCTGCCGGTCATCGCGCTGGTGGTATGGGGACTGGTGTCGCTTTCGCCGCTGATCGAGATCTGGTTTTTCGATGGCTCGATGCGTCAGTGGTTTACCGACATCGGCATTACCTACGATCAGCGCAATGCGCTGGTGGTCGGGATTGCAATGGGCTTTGCCGTAATTCCGACCATCTTTTCCATTGCCGAAGACGCCGTGTTCACCGTGCCCAGGCATCTCACCCAGGGCTCGCTGGCGCTGGGCGCCACCTCCTGGCAGACCGTGACCCGCGTGGTGCTGCTGACCGCCAGCCCGGGTATATTCTCGGCCGTGATGATCGGTTTCGGCCGCGCCGTGGGCGAGACCATGATCGTACTGATGGCCACAGGCAACAGTCCGGTCGTCAACTTCAACATTTTCGAGGGTATGCGGACCCTTTCGGCCAATATCGCTGTGGAACTGCCCGAGACCGCCGTCAATTCAACGCATTTCCGCATTCTTTTTCTGGCCGGCCTGGTGCTGTTCGCCATCACCTTTACGGTCAATACCATCGCCGAAGTCGTTCGCCAGCGCCTGCGCGAGCGCTACAGCAGCCTATGAATAAACGAGCTTCAATGCGCCAGTGGTTCAAATCCGGCGATCCGTGGATCTGGATGATCGGCGGCGGCCTGGCGATTTCGCTGATCATGGTCGTCGGACTTCTGATGCTGATCGCAGTGCGCGGTTTCGGTCATTTCTGGCCCTCGCCCATAATGGCGACGACCGTGACCACGGCCAAGGGTGAAAGCGAATCCATCCTGGGCATCATGGTGCGCTCGGAGACGCTGCCGGCCCAGAGGATTCGTGAATCCGGGCAAGACATACCGGCAGATCAGCTCCTGGTCACGCGCCACCTGATCAAGGTCGGCAACCGCGACTTGACCGGGCGCGACTTCGTCTGGTACCTGGATTCGGCGCTGGGTGAAATGCGCTATCCGGAAGACGCATTGCGCATCGAGCGGCGCGAGTGGGGCAACTTTTACGGTTTTGCCTTGGCGCTCGAGCGCCAGGGCGATGTGGTGGCGCGCGGCGAAGTGCTGTGGCCGGAGATTCAGCAGGCCATTGATCGCGCCAACGAGCTGCACCAGCGCATCCAGACGCTGGAGCGGGTCGAGATCGGTCGCATCAACCGCAAGATGGAAGAACTGAGGCTTGAGCGCAGGGCGCTGGAGCTGCAGGGCGTCTCCGGCGCGGCGCTGGCCGCGGCCGAAGCCGATCTTGCCGCGCGCCAGGCCGAGCTGGATCGCAGGTTCGAGGACATTCAGGCCGAGCGGCGCGAGCTGATGGATCAAAGCGAGCGCGACGTGCTGATCGCCGAGACCGCCTCGGGCCGGGAAGTGCGCATCCAGTTCAACAACATCGTGATGGCGTCGCGCAACAACGCGATGGGGCTGTTCGGCAAGATCGGTTTCTACGGCCATCGAATCGGCGACTTCCTGTCCGGCTATCCGCGCGAAGCCAACACCGAGGGCGGCATCTTCCCGGCGATTTTCGGCACCGTCACGATGGTGCTGATCATGTCTGTGCTGGTGACGCCGTTCGGCGTGCTGGCCGCAATCTACCTGCGCGAGTATGCGCGCCAGGGGGTGATCCTGAAGCTGATCCGCGTTTCGGTATACAACCTGGCCGGGGTGCCCTCGATCGTATTCGGGGTATTCGGCCTCGGCTTCTTTGTCTACCTGCTCGGCGGCAGCATCGATGAACTGTTCTATCCCGAGCGCTTGCCGGCGCCCACCTTCGGCACGCCCGGTCTGTTCTGGGCCTCGTTGACGCTGGCGTTGCTGACGCTGCCGGTGGTGATCGTCTCTACCGAGGAAGGCCTGGCGCGGATTCCGCGCACGATACGCGAAGGCTCGCTGGCGCTGGGCGCGACCAAGTGGGAGACGTTGTGGAAAGTGGTTGTGCCGCTTTCGGCGCCGGCCATGATGACCGGNCTGATCCTGGCGGTGGCCCGCGCGGCCGGTGAAGTCGCGCCGCTGATGCTGGTCGGTGTGGTGAAGCTGGCCCCCAGTCTTCCGGTGGATGGTGAGTTTCCATATGTGCACCTTGAGCGCAAGATCATGCACCTGGGTTTTCACATCTACGACGTCGGCTTCCAGAGTCCCAACGTTGAAGCAGCCAGACCGCTGGTATACGCTACGGCGCTGACCCTGGTGCTTTTGATTCTGATTCTCAATCTTTCTGCAATCGCGATCCGCAATCGCCTGCGCGAGAAATATCGCGCCGAAGGCGATTGAGGTGACAACGACATGGAAAATGCTGCCATGAACGATCAAGCCACGCCCGCCCCGACGGTTTCTTCCGGGATGTTCGACGACGATCGCCAGCCGTTGGAGATCGCGCGTGAGAAGATCAGCATCGAGGTGCGCGATCTGGACCTGTATTACGGCAACGACCAGGCGCTCAAGGGCGTCAACCTCAAGATTGCGCACAATCGCGTGACGGCCTTCATCGGCCCCAGCGGCTGCGGCAAGTCGACCCTGCTGAGATGTTTCAACCGGATGAACGATCTGATCGACATCTGCAGCATAGACGGCGAAATCGTGATCGATGGCAAGAATATCTATGCCAGGGACGTCGACGTGGCCGAACATCGCAGGCGCGTCGGTATGGTGTTCCAGAAGCCGAATCCGTTTCCGAAGTCAATCTTCGAGAATGTCGCCTACGGTCTCCGATTGCAGGGCGTGAACGACAAGCGCAAACTGGCCGAGGTGGTCGAGCGCGCGTTGCGCGCCGCTGCCCTCTGGGACGAGGTCAAGGACCGGCTGGACGACAATGCGTTCGGGCTTTCCGGCGGTCAGCAGCAACGCCTGGTGATTGCCCGGGCGATCGCGATCGAGCCGGAGGTGATCCTGCTCGACGAGCCATGCTCGGCGCTGGACCCGATTTCGACGGCAAAGGTCGAGGAGTTGATTGCAGAATTGAAGAACGATTACACGATCGTGATCGTCACGCACAATATGCAGCAGGCTGCGCGCGTCTCGGATTTCACTGCGTATATGTACATGGGTGAGATGATCGAGTTCGACGATACCGCCAGACTGTTCACCAATCCGCGCCGCAAGGCAACGGAAGATTACATTACCGGGCGCTACGGTTGACGGCGGCAGTTCAACGCGTATTCCGAGCCCCAAGGGTCCCGATTTCCCGGAGCAACACGATGGAACATTTCGATCAGCACATTTCGCACCAGTTCAATCAGGAACTGGAGAACCTGCGTCAGAAGATGATGGCCATGGGGGGCATGGTCGAGGAGATGCTAAAGAATGCCGTTCAGGCCGTTGCCAGCGGCGATACCGAACTGGCTGTCAAGGTCATCGAGGCCGACGACCAGGTCAACAGGATAGAAAAGCGCCTGGATGAGGAATGCAACCTCATCATCGCGCGGCGGCAGCCGACCGCCAGCGATCTTCGGCTTGTGTTTGCCATTATCAAGGCGATTTCGGACCTGGAACGGATCGGCGACGAAGCCGAGAAGATCGCGCGCTGGGCCATTGCGCTGGCCGACTACCACCGGCCGCGCAACGATTACCGCGAACTCGAGCGCATGGGACACATGGTGCTGGAAATGCTGCGCAAGAGCCTCGACGGTTTCACGCGCATGGCGCCGGAAGTGGCGCTGGAGATTCTGGAGCAGGACAAGAAGGTCGATCAGGACTACGAGTCCATATTCCGGCAATATTATTCCTACATGATGGAAGATGCCCGCAACATCCGGCGCGTGCTGGATGCGCTTCTGGTGGCCAAATCACTGGAGCGCATCGGCGACCACTGCAAGAACGTCGGCGAATACATCGTCTACCTGGTCGAGGGCCGCGATCTGCGGCACGAATCCAAAAAGGCGCTGAAGGCTTTCGAGCGCGAAATCAACAACGACTCATGAGCCTGAGGATTCACGGTATCAAGTCCTGCGATACTTGTCGCAAGGCCCGCAAGTGGCTGATTGACGCGGGGCTTTCGCACCAGTGGATCGATTTCCGCGAATCCAGACCTCGCCGGACACAGGTGCAGCGCTGGCTTGATGCGGTGGGGGGCGATGCGCTCGTCAATCGGAGATCAACCACGTGGCGCGGGCTGGACGAAGTCGATCGGCCCAAGCTGGATTCACCGGCTGTCGTCGATCTGCTGATCGAGTATCCGACATTGATAAAGCGGCCTCTGTTCGAGCGCGAAGGCGAATTTCGTGTCGGCTTCGGCGACGACCAGCGACAGTGGCTGCTGGCGGGGTGAGTTCGGAAGTCTTCGCCCTGGCCGCGGCGCTGATCGGGCGCGCCTCGGTCACACCTGACGATGCAGGTTGCCAGCCCTTGCTGGCGCAAAGACTCGAAGATGCCGGCATGCAGGTGCAATCGCTGCGCTTCGGCGAGGTCGACAACCTGTTCGCGACGCTCGGTGACGGCAAGCCCCACCTGCTTCTGCTCGGGCACACCGACGTCGTGCCGTCCGGGCCGGAGCGCGAATGGACCTCGCCGCCATTCAGCGCCGAGGTGCGCGACGGCATGCTTTACGGCCGCGGTGCGGCCGACATGAAATCTTCGGTGGCCGCTTTCGTACTGGCCAGCGAAAGGTTCGCCGCGGCGACCGCCGCGAAGCCCGGCCGGCTTTCGATTCTGCTGACCTCCGACGAGGAAGGTGTGGCAGCCGACGGCGTGCGCCGCGTGGTGCCCTGGCTGAAAGCGCGCGGCCTGCTGCCCGATCACGTGTTGGTCGGCGAGCCGTCCAGCACGGAAAGCCTGGGCGATGTGATACGGATCGGCCGCCGGGGCAGCATCCAGGCTCGCCTGACCATCCTCGGCGAGCAGGGACATACGGCTTATGTGCGTGCACAGGACAACCCGGTTCACCAGGCCGCCCCGTTATTGGCGGCGCTGACCGCTCTGGAATTCGAAGACGGCGACGATGCGTTTCCGCCGACGCGCCTGCAGGTGTCGAACATACGCGCCGGCACCGGGGCCGACAACGTGACGCCGGGCCGCCTGGAAGTCATGTTCAACCTGCGGCACAACCCGAATTCTCCGGCGGCGGATCTGAAAAAGCGCGTCGAGAGCCTGCTGGCCGAGCATGCACTGCGAGATTGTCGACTCGACTGGCGAATTTCCGGTGCCCCATTCGGGCCGGCCGGCGGAAAGCTGCTGGCGGCGGTGACCGCGGCGGTGAAGGAACGGCTGGGCATTGCGACCCGCCCGGATACAGGGGGCGGCACCTCCGACGGCAGGTTTTTCGGCCCGCTGGGCATCGAGACCGTGGAACTGGGCCCGGTCAACCGCACCATTCACATGGTCGATGAGTCGATTGCCCTGGCCGATCTGGAACGTCTCCCCGACCTCTACTTCGACATCATCGAGCGCGTGCTGGACTGATCGCTTTTGCCTGCAGGCCGTTGGGTAGCCGGGGTAAAGCGCGCTACACTTGGAATCTTCCTTTTGATCAGGTTGAAGGCCCACTAGTGCGAACAATTATCGTGATCCTGGTCGTGTTGCTGCTGCTGCTGCAGATCCAGGTCTGGCGCCAGTACGGTCGTGTCGCAGAATTGGAGCGGCGGGTCGAGGCCCAGCGCACCGAAAACCGCCAGTTGGCGGCGCGCAACGATGCGCTGGACGCCGAAGTGGCCGACCTCAAGTCCGGTCTCGACGCCGTCGAAGAGCGGGCGCGCTCCGAACTGGGCCTGATTCGCGAAGGCGAAGAGTTTTACCTCGTGGTCGAACCCGAGGACCTGGATCCCGCGGATGCCCGCGCCCTGCGCGACTTCGAAGCGCAACAGGACCTCGATGCCACAAGCGGCGAGAACCGGGTGCCGGTCGATCAGACTTCCGGCGACGGCGAATCTCAGAACCCTGACGAAGATGGTTGAGTTCGCCCACGGCGGTCCGATCGGAAGCGGTGCAATTCGCGCGAAGCCCGAGGATTTCCGGGTTGTCGAGGACGTCGGCTACGCCCCCTGCGGTGAAGGCGAGCATCTGTGGCTGGAGATCGAAAAGCGCGGGATGAACACTGTCGATGTGGCCGCGCGGCTGGCCCGCCTGGCCGAAGTGCCGGTGCGTTCTATCGGCTTCGGTGGATTGAAGGACCGCAACGCAGTCACGCGCCAGCCGTTTTCCATCCAGCTGCCGGGCCGGCAAGATCCGGACTGGTCGGCCTGGAGCGATGACGGTATGCGCGTCGTCCAGGCGGCGCGCCATCATCGCAAGATCCAGCGCGGCCGACTGGCCGGCAATCGCTTCGAACTGGTCGTGCGCGAACTGAAAGGCGATCGGGGCGAGCTCGAAGAGCGGCTCCGGCGAATTGGCCGATTCGGCGTGCCGAATGGCTTCGGCGAGCAGCGCTTCGGCGGCAACAACATCGCCCGGGCCCACCGGCTTTTTCGCGGAGAGCTCAGGCGCAAGCCGTCGAAGTCCAAGCGCGGATTCTATCTCTCGGCCGCGCGCAGCCTGATCTTCAACCAGCTTCTGGGATGTCGAATTCAGGCCGGCACCTGGAACCGGGTACTGGCCGGCGAGATCGTGATGCTCGACGGCAGCCATTCGACGTTCCCGGCCGATGCGAGTGACCCCGAGATTCAGGCGCGCTGCAAGGACCAGGATCTGCACCCGACCGGTCCGCTGGTGGGCGAGGGCGAGTCCGGGGTGACCGGCGAGGTCGCGGTACTTGAAAGCGACATCATTGCCGGGCAGCAGGAACTGGCCGAAGGACTGGTAAGATTTCGTCTCAAGACCGATCGTCGCCCGCTGCGCATGCGCGTGATCGACCTCGATTGGGAATTCGACGGCGGCGATGCGCTGATACTGCGTTTCTCGCTGCGTTCGGGCTGCTACGCGACCGCCGTGTTACGCGAACTCCTTGAATACCGCGACGCCAGTCACGATACTTGAATCGTCATGAAATTCCGTCTCAAATCCGCTTCCGGTCCGTTGACCGGGCAGACCTTCGATCTGGAAGATTCCACGCTGCTGGGCTCGACCGAGGATGCCGCCGTGCGTATTGAAGGCCTCGATGCTGAACACGCAAGGATCGTTCGACGCGACGGTGGACTGGTGCTGGAGGCTTCCGGAGACGCCCGGGTCAACGGGGAGCCGGTGCGAAGCGCTGCATTGCAGTCCGGCGATGAAATCCAGGTCGGTACGTCCAGGTTCGTGCTGCAGGCCCCCGGCCTGAAGCCGGCGCGCGTGCTCGACCAGGTGCCGGCGCGGCGCGGGTCGGGCTGGAGATGGCTGGCGGCCGCCGGGCTGCTTGCCGCGGCCGGCGCGGCCGGCTGGTGGCTTGTGCTGGGGCCGGGTGCGGCCGCGTGATTACGGCCGGTTTCCAATCGGCATCGACGACCGAGCCGTCCTGGCGCCTTTGCGTGGCGCCGATGATGGACTGGACCGATCGCCACTGTCGCTATTTCCACCGGCTGCTGGCGCCGTCGGCGCGCCTGTATACCGAGATGGTGACCTCGGGCGCCGTCATTCACGGCGATCGCGAGCATCTGCTGGGCTTCGATCCGGCAGAACACCCGGTCGCGCTGCAGTTGGGCGGCAGCGCGCCGGCAGAACTGGCCGAGGCGGCACGTATCGGCGCCGGATTCGGCTATGACGAGATCAATCTCAACTGCGGCTGTCCGTCGGACCGGGTTCAGAAAGGGCGTTTCGGCGCCTGCCTGATGAACGAGCCGGAGCGGGTGCGCGATTGTCTGGCCGCACTGGGCGAGGCGGTCGAGGTCCCGGTCACCGTCAAGACCCGGATCGGCGTGGACGACAACGACAGCGAGGCGTTTTTGCATCGCTTCGTCGATATCGTGGCGCAAAGCGGGGTGCAGACCTTCATCATTCACGCCCGCAAAGCCTGGTTGAGCGGACTCAGCCCCAAGCAGAACCGGGAAGTGCCGCCGCTGGACCACGCCCGGGTCCGGCGTCTGGCCGAGCTGTTCCCGGGTTTGCGTTTCGTGATGAACGGCGGCATAGACCAGCCCGGCCACGGGCTGGCCGAACTCGAGCACGTCGACGGCGTGATGCTCGGGCGTGCGGCCTATCAGAATCCATGGGTGCTGGCCGAGCTGGGGCAGCGTCTGGGCGCCGGTGGGGTTTCGACGCGCGCCGAGGCGGTCGCGGCGATGGCCGATTACGCGTCCGAACAGCAGGAACGCGGGGTACGCCTGGCTTCGATCGGCCGCCACCTGCTGGGCTTGTTCCACGGCCAGCCAGGCGCCCGGGCCTGGCGGCGGTTTCTGAGCGAGCGCATGCACCTCGACGGCGCCGGCGCCGAGCTGCTGAGAGAGGCGCTGGCGCGGGTTCCCGGCCCGCCGGGAGAGCCGACCGGCGCGGCGTCGCTGCACCCGGCACAAAATCGCAAGATGCTGTTGACATAAGCCGCCAAACCATCTAACATTCTCGTTCTTCGGCAGACCGGAATTCATCGGTCTGTCGTTTGTTTTCTAAAGGTTTGGAAAAATGTCGACGATCAATCAGCTGGTCCGCAAGCCGCGGCGCCCGAAACAGTACAAGTCGAACGTGCCCGCGCTCGAGGCTTCTCCGCAGAAACGCGGGGTTTGTACGCGCGTCTACACGACGACGCCGAAGAAGCCGAACTCCGCTTTGCGCAAGGTTGCGCGCGTGCGGCTGACGAACGGCTACGAGGTCTCCAGCTACATCGGTGGCGAGGGGCACAACCTCCAGGAGCACTCCGTGGTGCTGATCCGCGGAGGTCGAGTCAAGGATCTTCCCGGCGTTCGCTACCACACGGTGCGCGGCAGCCTGGATACCGCCGGCGTCAGCGATCGTCGTCAGGGCCGTTCCAAATACGGCGCCAAGAAGCCCAAGAGCTGACGCTCGGGCTTGAACTGAATTCATAACGGAAAAGAATATGTCCCGCAAGCATTCAAATTTCCAGCGCGACATCCTGCCGGATCCGAAGTTCGGCAGCGAGCTGCTGACGCGTTTCATCAACATGGTGATGATGGACGGCAAGAAGTCGGTTGCCGAGCGCATCGTCTACGGTGCCATTGATGAAATAGAGGCGCGCGGCCACGCCGAGCCGATCGAGCTGGTCGAAAAGGCGCTGGATGCGGTTGCCCCTTCGGTCGAGGTCAAGTCTCGCCGGGTCGGCGGTGCGACCTACCAGGTGCCGGTCGAAGTTCGCCCGCGCCGTCGGCAGACCCTGGCCATGCGCTGGATCATCGACTTCGCCCGCAAGCGCGGCGAAAAGTCGATGCCCAAGCGCCTGGCCGGAGAGCTGCTGGACGCTGCCGAAGAACGCGGCAACGCGGTCAAGAAGCGGGAAGATGTACATCGCATGGCAGAAGCCAACAAGGCTTTTGCTCACTATCGTTGGTAATTTTCAGAAATTGGGGCTGGTAAAGCCTGGAGTCTATAGTGCCTCGCAAGACATCAATCGAACGCTACCGTAATATCGGGATCATGGCCCACATCGACGCGGGCAAGACCACGACGACGGAGCGCATTCTGTTCTACACCGGCATTTCGCACAAGCTGGGCGAAGTCCATGACGGCAATGCGGTGATGGACTGGATGGAGCAGGAGCAGGAACGCGGCATCACGATCACGTCTGCCGCCACAACCTGTTTCTGGAACGGGATGGACAAGGACTGGCCGGAAT
>P_1C_Sed_2_UnCtyDRAFT_1000584_pt1 | contig 10956 bp, 4 predicted proteins | sample Pon1CUnioCityCA_4_FD_10229 | JGI IMG/M metagenome (IMG submission 10229) | reverse complement strand
ATTGATGGCACCAGTCCTGAATTTATCTTCGGCTATCTTCAGGTTGAGCTCGGCTGCTTCCAGGTTTTCATCGGCTACCTCCAGCAGGGTAGATCGCACGTTGTACCGGTCATACTCATTGTATAACACGTTGATCAGGCTGTGCTTGATCTCCTCGGTTTCGGTTTGTGCGATCTGTTCATTGACGCGGGCAACCTCAACGGCTCTTTTCCGGGTACCCCCGCTGTAGATGTTGTAGCTAAGGCTCAGGTTGCCGTAAGGTGTCACCGTCTCGCCGGTGACCGGGGCCATGCCTTGATTTTTCCTGCGCGACCATCCATTGTCCAACCCGGCAGAGAGACTGAGTGTGGGATAAAGCTCGCTCTGGCTGAGCTTCACCTGATCCTGGCTAAGCATCAGGTTCACATACTGATTTTGCAGGGTCTGATTGCCGGAGAGCATCTTATCGAGCAGGGATCCCAACTGATACTGACTGGTATCGGGCTGAAAAGACTCGGTAAAAGCCCAGCGTACCGACGGATCTTCTCCCAGGACAAAATTGAGGTTGCGAATGCTATTGCGCACCACCACCTGCTGGTTGAGAAAGGAGGCAGAATCTTCCAGGTATACATTCTTCGCCTGCAGAACGTGATAACTCAGTGAGCTTCCTATTTCCTTGCGCATCACCTCATAGTTGTAGCGATCGCGCGACAGTTTCATCACCCGCTCCAGCACCTCCAACTGTTCCTTCTGCAGCAACACGTTATAGTAACCCAGGATGACATCCTGGATGGTATTTTCCACCACCACGGCTGACCTGCCCTGGGCAAGGTTTTCCAGGCGCGAAAGCCGGCTCTTAGTCACATGAACACGGTAGCCGTCAAAAAGTATCCAGTTCATGCCAACCCCTCCGGATAAACGGTTGGTGGCTGAAGGATCGATCAGCTCCATGCTGTTGGAAGAGGCAGCGGTAAACCCAATGGTCGGGTAGCGCCCGGCCTCTCCCCAATGGTTGTTCAGTCTGGCGATCTCCTCCCGCGATTGCGACAGGATGATGCCATAGTTATTCTCGAGGCCTTTTGCCAGGGCTGAAGATACCGTCAGGTTCTCCTGGCTCTGAACACCCGTGGTACACAAAGCCATAAAGGCAATAAGATAGATAATCCGGTTTAATCGATGCATAAAATATGGTACGTTAATAAGACTAGTGCTTTTGATCGCCCGGGCCACCCGTTTGACCGTCGTACAAGCTGGCAGCGCTGCCATTAGCTTCGTAGGATGTTTTCCGGTTGTTTAGCATGATGGCTACCTCCACGCTTTCCCTTTCCGGCTTCTCACCGGTCCATAAGTATTTAAAATAGACACGCAAATCGTTGAGCAGCATAATTAGTACAGGGAAAAATATCAGAATGAAGATGGTACCGATGAACACCCCGTAAGCCAGGCTGATGGCCATGGGTATAAGGAACTGTGCCTGTACGCTCTTCTCCAGAATGATTGGGAACAGGCCCACAGTAGTAGTAATGCTGGTCAGTATGATGGGGCGGAGTCTTAGCTTGCCGGCTTCCACGATGGCGTCATGCACCTTATGTCCTTTTAGAAGCAGGTTATCGTATTTGGCCAAGAAGACGATGGCATCATTGATGATCACACCGGTAAGGGCGATCATACCCCAAAGACTGATGATGGAGAGCGGTTTATCATGAATGCCATGGCCCCAAAAGACACCCAGCATAGAGAGGGGGATCATGGCCAGGATGATCAGCGTTTGATTGATGCTCTTAAAATGCAGGATCATCAGGAACACAATGATGATAAAAGCGATCAGGAAATAGCCGCTCACCTTGGAAAGGGCCTCATTACTGGCTTTGGCCTGCCCCTGGTCCATATAGCGAATGCCCGTATAGCGGGACATCAGCTCAGGCATGATCTCCCGGTCGATCTTATCCAGGATCTCGGGTACGGAGGCATAAGGATCGACCGTTTCGGCTTCTACCCGTATTTCGCGCGATCCGTTATACCTATTGATGGCCACGGGACCGCGTTCCAGGTGATAGTCGGCCAGCTCAATCAGGGGATATTCACCAGAAGGCGTCTTGATCTTCATCTTTTCCATCTGTCCGCGGGTAAGACGGTCTGATTTGGGATAACGTACCCATACCCGCAGCTCATCTCGTCCTTCCTGCAGACGTTGTGCCTGCCCGCCATAAAAGCCCTGACGAACCTGGGAGGCGATATCATTCTCGGACAGGCCCAAAAAGTAAGCTTTGGGCTTAAGCTCAAGACGTATCTCCTGCTTGCCGAGGGCTACGTTTTCGTTAATATCCTTAAGCTGGGGCAGCTCGGTCAGCCTGTTCATCAGGTAATTTTTGGCTTGCTCCAGCTCATCCAGATTCCTGGACATCAAGCCAATGGAAACAGGTGAGCCCCAACGGCTCCGGCCTCCTGCCGTATACTTGCGTGCCTCGGGTACCGGCCCGATCTTCTGGCTTACCATGTTGGCAATGCCATGCCCGCTCAGCGGCATACCCTCCAGATCGACTGGATAGACCCGAATATTGCCCGCATGAGCACCCCGCTCCTGACCCTGGAAAGCATAGCCCAGGGTGGAGCTGACCCGCTCGATAATATTGGTGTCGGCATCCACCTCTTTTTTAAGATCCTCATTAACCTCCCATATGGCGGCTTCAAAACGCCGCAGATATTCCTTGGTTTGTTTCTCTCCGTCGCCCGGAGTAAAGGCAACATTCACCTCAAAGCTGTCGAAATCAACCATAGGGAAAAATGTATTCTTGATGTGTCCGCCATAATACAACCCCGCAGTGATCAGGATCAAGGCTATGGGGATGGCTACCACAGCATGACGGTATTTGAGAAGCCATTCCAGCATGTGATGGTACATCCTCTCCCGAAGCCAAACAATAAAGCCTTCTAAATATTTCTTAATGCCTTTGTTTTTAGCCTCCAGGCTTTTTCGGTTCAAAACCCTGCTGCTGCTCAGGTGAGCAGGGAGTATAAAAAAAGCTTCGAAAAGCGAGAAAAACAGGGCACCTACCACCACTATAGCCATATGAAACATCATTTCCATCCTTGTTCCGGCCAGGAAGAGCAATGGCGAAAAGGCCACGATGGTCGTGGTGATCGAGGTCAAAACAGCAGGATAAACCTCCATGGTCCCTTCCACCGCTGCTTTCATCGGGCTCATCCCTTTTTCGAAGTGAAGATAGATGTTCTCGGCTATTACAATGCCGTCGTCCACCAGGATACCGATGACCAGGATCATACCAAAAAGCGACATCATATTGATGGTGATGCCCAGCTGGTAGGCCAGGATGAACATGGCCAGGAAGCTGAAGGGTATACCAAAGGAGACCCACAGGGAAAGGCGAATGCTCAGGAAAAGGGAAAGGGATAATACCACCAGGGACAAGCCAATCATACCATTAGTAGTCAGCAGATCGAGCCTGCTTTGGAGGATATCCAAAAATGCGCGCGACACATCCAGTTGCACCCCCTGGTTCCTGGCATTAAAATCCACCATGTACTGGTTGGCGTACTCGGTGATGGCTTCCAGGTCCTCTTCCGGAAGTTTTTCCACGTTGATCGATATGGCATGTTTGCCATTCACCCAGGATTCATAGGTAGCGTCGGCAAATTTCTTCTTGACTTCGGCCACATCACGTATCCGAAGAAAACCCCCATCAGGCTTTCCCCGCAAAATGATGTTGCCGATCTTGTTTGGATCGGTGCTGCGGGAACGCAGACGGATCAGCAACTCTTCCTCGTCCGATTTGATCTCCCCTCCGGAGATGTCTCTATTATTAGTCTGTATGGCGCGCATGATAGCGCTGATGGTCAGATTATACCGCAGCAGAACTTCCTCTTTTACCTCCACTGAAATTTCGGGAGAAGGGAAGCCGGATAGGCTGACCTGACTCATCACACCCGAGCTATAGAGGTCTTCTTCAACCCTCTGGGCATGATCCTTGAGGGTCATAAGGTCTACTTCCATCCCGTCAGCAGCCCGCAACGACATGCGGACACCCGGTGAACGCGAACGCCGCTTGGAAACAATAGGCCGTTCGGCAGCTGAAGGCAGTGCCGAGATGCCATCCACCGCGTTCTTAACTTCCATCAACACCTCGTCCACCGGATATTCACCGGTGGTCTCGATGGTCACCCGCGAGCTGTTTTCCATCGAGGTAGAGGTGATCTCCTTAACCCCAATGATACCCCTTACGGCCTCTTCCACCCGGGCTGTGATGCCCTCTTCCATCTCAGAAGGAGAAGCACCGGGATAAAAAACAGAAACGGTGATGTAGCGGCTTTCCCGCTCGGGGAAAAAAGCCTTGTGCATGTTTATCAGGCTGAACCCTCCGGCTAACAGCACAAAAGCAATAAGGAGGTTAGCATATATGGGGTATTCAACGAAACGTTCGACGATCTTTCTCATGCTCTGTATAATTGATGGGGATTATCACTGGCCGGGGGTAGCGGAATCAGCTCGCTGATCCATTCCGCCCTGGGGCTGGTTATGTATCTCTACTTTGGTTCCTTCCTGCACATTGATCAGAGGCTGCATCACCAGCATAGCCCCTTCGCTAAGGCCTTTAAAAAGCAACGTATTCTCATTAACCTTGACAATGTCGATATTGCGCTTGTGCAAACGGGCATCATTAACAATAAACACCTCGTTGGTGTTGAACACCACATTCCGGGGCACTTCCATTACCTCTTCCACAGGCTGCCCGGGGAAAGAGGCTCGCAGATATTCACCCGCCAGCAGCGGCTTTTCCTGAACATTTTTTATCCGGATAAAAACACCTTGCGACTGGTTATCCGGATCCACAAACTGATTTTTCCTAACCACCAACCCTTGCCAGCTCAGGCTCCGCTCCTCAGATTGGATGGTCGCTTCATCTCCAACCCGCACCCATCGGGCATCAAAACGCTTCAGCGGTACTTCCAGCTCCAGTATGTCGGTGCGAATGATGTGGGCCACCCGCCCCCCGGTATTGGTGTAAGCCCCGGCTTCCATATAAACCTCCTGGTAGGTACCGTTGAAAGGAGCCACGACGGTATGGCGGCTCAGCTTCAGCTCATCCTGCTTAATGCCGTAATAGTCACTGAGCATATTGCGGCTGGCCAGAAAAATGCGCAGTTGCTCCTGGGTCACCCCCGGAAAAGCCGGTAGTTGACGGTTCAGATCAATCGAATTGAAAAAATCCCGGAATCGTTGCTCTTCCTCGGGGTAATCAATAGCCAGATCAGGAAGCAGACTGGCCAGGCTGTGAAGAAAACGGCTTTTCTTTGACTTCAGAGCCAGCGCTGCTTCATCCGGATATATGGTGAAAAGAACGTCTCCTTTCGAAAACTGGCTGCCCTTTTTCAAAGCAATATTTGACACCAGCACCTTCCCCGAAGCTTCTGCCACCAAATCCAACTCCGACAACGACATAAGCCTGCCGGTGGCACTGACGGGCGAGGTAATGGTATTGTATTCTACCGGTTCAGCCTGCACATAACGCTTTGCTTCCATTGGAGGACGCATCCTGGGCTCCTCCCCCTGGGATATGAGGAATTTCATTATCCCATACGCCATCGCCACTATAAAAACAAATGAGGCAACAATGATGATTCTGCGATCTACTTTTTTCACTTGTATGAATTTTTATTGAAGTTTTGTCTTATTATGATGTATCATTCCATTATTATCTTTATGGGGTACCGTTATATAGATGTGGAACCCCATCCTTATTTATCTACTTGTTGGGAAATTTCATGGATGCCAACATGAATAAAAACACCTCTTAAGATACCATTTAAAAGGCAGGGTTTAATCCTGAATCTCACTCAAAAACAGTCCAGCCTAAAAAATGTTTACCCATTGACAGATCCGGACGAGAAAAAAAACATAAAAAAAGTTAATCCACATATTTTCTATATCTTGGGCCTTCTGAATAAAATAAGTATTTACACGTATTTTTGGATGAATATCCATCGGTATTTCTTTTTTTTATAACTTGTACATAATAAGATATTTTCAGAAAAAACGAGGCTAAACCAATCCCATGAACAAATGGTATGAGTTATACTTTGGCAAGACCCTTTCCCGGTTTTACAGCCCGGCCGCGGCCCTGAAGCCTTATATCAAGAATTACCTGTTCTATGAAAACCGGGAAGGCAAGCCGATGGGCATACCTTTCCGGGCACTGCCCAATGGCTATACCGAACTCTATCTTCATTTAAAAGGCTCCAGGATCCGTTTTCTCAGGAAAAACGAATGCCATAAGCATGCCCATTTTGTTGCGGGAATCTTTGATATGGGGTATCCGCTAAAGCTGGATATAGACAAAGACGGCCAGGATTTTAAAGGTGTTTGTGTCACCTTCTATCCAACCGGGGTGCCCCGTTTGCTGGGCATTCATGTGGGGGCCCTTACGAACCGGATCGTGGATTTTAGCTCGATTTCAAACAAACAAGGCCAGATACTTCAGGAGCAGCTGGAGATGGCCAGCTCCGACCAGCAATCCATCCATCTTCTCAATGAGTTTTTCATCACACGCCTTAACCAGGATGCAACCACAGCCTCCCCGGAGATTCACCAAATACTTGACCTGTTCTCCCGCACAGCTGGCCAATCTTCCATTGAAGAGCTTGCCCGCCATACCAACCATAGCTACAAATCCATATACAGGCTGTTTGACAAGCACCTGGGCATCTGCCCCAAGAGGTACATTAAGATCCTTCGTTTTAACAAGGCCTGTAGCCTGCTGCACCTCCATCCCGGTATCGCCTGGAGCGAACTGGTGCATCGTTGCGGTTACTATGACCAAAGCCATTTCATCCGGGAATTTCGAACCATCATGAAAGAATCGCCCTGCCATTTTCTGAAAACCACCGGCGGCAACTTCTACCTGAACCGCGCTTTTTGCTTTAAATAGAGCAAGGAATTATCGCCCGTCACCATCCGAATTTACTCCCAACCGTTACACCACTAGAGACTTCAAAAGATATTGCAAAAAGTCCATTTTTTACAATACAAAACATCAATCCGGTTGTATATTGTACTGTTTTGCCCAACCACATTTTTAGTTTCAGAACCTTCCGCTTTCGATCGGCAAGGCCCGTTTCATTGTTTTTAATCAACAAACCAATAGACAACCATCATGAAACAAAGCGGTGGCCGGGCTCGAGGAATAATCCTGTAAGAAAATGAAAAGCAAAAGTTTTCTTCTTAAATGATTGGGGGCATCGCTCATGCTGGTGTTCCTGGCCTTCCCTGCCCTGCTGGCGCAGGAAACTATGTCCATAACCACGGTTTCTCCTCAAGCTGGATCCCTCCTTTGCCCTGGCTAACCTCTACCTCTCTTCAGCCAAACGCAGAGGTACCTGGTTTGAAGAGAAGGACCTGGAAAAAGCTGTTGATTTGGCAGACCGGGTCTCTGAAGGTGAACAGGATTTGATTTATATGACCAAAGCCCTGGTGGAGGAAAACCTACCACCAGATCGACGGCGTCCTGCAATTGCACAAAGGCCTTTACGATCAGGCGCGTCAAAACCTTGCTCAGGCCTGGGATGCACCAGAAACCTGGTACTATATGGGTCTGACCTGGGCCAGGGAAGGCAATAAAAACAAAGCTCAGCAGTGGTATCAAAAAGTAGCATACCATTATCAAAACTCACTCGAACTGGGCGGGGTAAGAAACAAAGGCAGATGAACTGGCACAAAAAGTCCCCTACGAATGTAAAAACGAATGGCCACAAAACGTAAGCATGCAAATACTTTTTGAAAAACTGGGGGATTGGGGACTGGCGGCAGCAAATAAAAAATATGAAGGCCCGATCGACCGTTCAAGGAATGAAAGATAACATACCCAATGAATCCTTTATAGAATGGGAGCAGGAAATGCCCGAAACTCAAATCGCCCGGTTTTATCATTCCGGTCATATGCCCATGGCAGAGGAGCCTGACTTGTTTTTCAAGACCATCCGGGAATTCCTTTCCGGCTATTCACCAACCATGAAAGGCATCTAAAGCATCCAGGATAATATAATACGTGTCATCAACGACGATGATCGAACACTAAGACACGCATTATAAAGATTTTCCCAAATAAGTTTCTGTCTTTAATTACATACCACCCAAAGCCCCTTCCTCGTTTTTTATTCATAGCCGTTAGAGGCGAAATATTAATTTTTGTAGCATGTTCAGGTACAATCTCCTTTTGGCCGTCAGAAACATGATCAAGTACTGGCGCTACACCCTGATCAACATTGGCGGACTGGCCCTTGGGCTGGCCAGCTTCCTTTTTATTTCCCTGTATATTGGCGACGAGCTGAGCTACGATCGTTTTCATCAAAACGCCCAACGAATCTACCGGGTCAATCGGTGGTACAACACCCAGGCCGTTAATGAAGATGCTGCCACCTGTTCGTTCCCTTGTGGGCCGGCCATCGAGGCAGACTATCCTCACCTGGTGGAAAAGATGGTTCGCATCTTTGACTTCCAGGTGCCCGAAATGCTCTTTGAATACCAGGCTTCCGGTGATACAATACGATTTAATGAACCCTGGTTCTACCTGGCTGACTCTTCCATCTTCGACATTTTCACGTTTGAATTTGTCCGGGGCAACTCCAGCACCGCACTGCACCGGCCAAACACACTGGTGATTACCGAATCTGCCGCCAGACGGTATTTTGGGGACGAAACACCTCTGGGAAAAAAACTAAGGCTGGAAGAATACGTGGATATGGAAGTGACCGGCGTCATTCGCGATCTTCCCAACCAGTCGCACATGAAAATCGAAATGCTGGGTTCCTTGTCTACCTACCGGATGCTCCAAGGCACAAACGCCCCGGACCTGCTGCTTGGTCCGCTAACCCGTTACCGACAGCTGAACCCCAACCGCTACCCGGAAACCTGGGTGTGGAATCCATGCTGGACGTTTATACTGCTTCGTGAAGGCGTTCAGCGACAACAACTGGAAGACCGGTTCCATGAATTCTACCTCAGGCATTATGCCGAACTGCAAAATCAAAATGTGACCTTATATCTTCAACCCCTGGTCGACATTCACCTGCACTCCGATCACGCCTTCGAGATGCAAAAAAACAGCCAGATGAGCTACATTTACATCCTCTCTGTAATCGCACTTGTGATTCTCTTTCTGGCTTGCATCAACTTTATGAACCTGACCACTGCCACCTCCTACACACGGGCCCGTGAGATCGGTATGAAAAAAGTGTTTGGAGGAACCAGAACCAAACTGGTATACCAGTTCCTGGGAGAGACCCTGCTGCAGACAACAATGGCCCTGATCATTGCATTCTTCCTCGTGGAATTTTCACTACCCGCCTTTAATCAGCTCACTGACAAGCATATACAGGGATTATTTTCGGATGCTTCTTTTATCCTCCCAGCCCTGCCCATCTTGCTTGTTTTTATAAGCTGCACCGCCGGGCTATACCCGGCCTTTTGCCTGTCGCGCTATCAGCCGGTAGCGCTTTTTAAAAGTCAACCCGTAGCCAGCCGCAAATCGCTGACCCCCCGCAAGCTAATGGTCACCGGACAATTCATTATATCCACCAGCCTGATCATTTCCTCTCTGCTGGCCTTCAACCAGCTTAACTTCCTGCGCCAAGCCAACCTGGGCTTTCAAAAAGAGCACATCGTCATTTTTAAAAGTGCCGGAACGTTGACCCGTCATTATCAGGAATTCAAGGAATCGCTGCTGAAGCATCCCGATATTGAATCCGTCTCCGGGATGGAGGATATTCTGGGTGTCAACCACAATACACGCGCTTACCAGATCGAAGGATTGGAAGAAGGCAAACCTTTTTATATTCCCACCTTTCTGGTAGAATGGGATTTCATCGAAACCTTCGGGATAGAGATGCTTGAAGGCCGTTCTTTTTCCCGAAATTTTCCCGACGACAACACCCGGGCGGTTGTTATCAACCAGAGGCTGGCGCAAAGCATGGGTTGGACCAATAAGCAAGCTCTTGGCAAAAGCATCCGGTCGCAATACGGCGACGAGCATGTGATTGGGGTTTGCAGCGATTTTCATGTCTTGTCTCTGCATCATCCGCTGAACAAATTCATCATCGATATGTACACCCGTCCGGAAGAATTCGCACGTGTGCTGGCGTTAAAAACCAGGGGGTCCGACCTTCAACCAGCTCTTGAATATATCCGTAAACAATGGAGCCATTATAATCCCACCCGCCCCCTTCAGCTTCAACTGCTGGAAAATTATCTGAATCAGCAATATACCAATGAGGCCCGTTTTGGCAGGTTCTCGACAGGGCTGACCATCCTGGCGTTGATCATTGCTGCCATCGGCATGACCGGTCTCGCCTCCTTCTATGCCGAACAGAAACACAAGGAGATCACCCTCCGAAAAGTAAACGGGGCCTCCCTGGCCAACATCCAGAACCTAATGTTTCACGAGTTCCTCAACCTGATCCTCCTCTCCAACGTGGTGGCCTGGCCGCTTACCTGGATCTTGGCCCAAAGGTGGCTTCAAAGCTATGCACAGCACACAGCTATACCCCTATGGATCTTTTTTCTGGCAGGACTCATCACCTTCAGCATCCTCTCGGTCATTGTCTTTATCCGCACACGAAGAAGCTACCGCGCTAACCCGGCCGAAGTGCTCAAATACCAGGGATGAATCGTTGTACCTTGCGAGTCTCGAGTCTCGGGGTTCCCATATGAGTTGAGGGTCTACCCTTTTGTTTCGCAGTTTCATGCTTTAACCATTGAGCCGGCTGATAATTACCAGATTTTTTTGTTTCTTTGCGGCATACAGAACTTAAGGGCAAGAGAGCATGGATCAACACAGCCGAACACGTCTGGGCAACATCGAGGGATGGCTTTCCATCGCAGGGAACGTCTTTCTTTTCGTACTCAAATACTGGGCGGGCATCGTCACCGGCTCGGTGGCCATCATTGCCGATGCCTGGCACACCCTT
>P_1C_Sed_2_UnCtyDRAFT_1000583_pt1 | contig 10960 bp, 7 predicted proteins | sample Pon1CUnioCityCA_4_FD_10229 | JGI IMG/M metagenome (IMG submission 10229) | reverse complement strand
AACATTACAGCTGCAAGTAAACGAGTTGTGTTTGCGCCCATTATAGCCGTATTAAATTGCAATCTGAGGTATCAGGTCGAACCTTAGCCTACAGGGCCTTTCAATATGTAAAAATACATAATGCTTTGTATAAATGTCGGTTAGAGTGTATTAATTTTTTAGTGGATAACATAGCGTATCAGGCTGTCAGCCAATTTAGAATGGTATCCAAAATCACTCCCTTTCTTTTCTGCGAAAATCCTTGTTCTGATGCAGCATCTTCAATATCAAATAGCGACTGATGTATCGGCCCTGCAATAACAGGATAATAACAAAGAGAAAAAATATTCATAAGTAAATCCTGAACGCTCACAGAAGCTATCTCATAATTTGAGGCAGCACCCGTTAGCTCCTTCTCAAACGATGTGACCTGTAGTGCAACCTGATCCTCAAAAATGGGTTGCAGCCAATCCGGTTTTCTGCTGATTTCCGTAATCACGAACGACAAAACCCGGGGACTTTGATCTGCTTTTTGCAAACTGTTTTCGATCAGTAACTCTATTTTTTTAAACAAGGGCACATCTTTCGAAAGAACATCATTCAGATCTTCAAAGATTATCTGCACCGATTGCTTATATACATGCTCGAAAAGTTTTTGTTTCGTGTTGAAATAATAATGGATCATTGCTTTGGTCACTCCAATATGATCAGCGATATGATGCAGGCGTGCCCCTTCAAACCCATGGGTTAAAAATTCATCTCGGGCCGCCTCAATGATTTCTTGCCGGGTATCTTTCGACTGCTTACTCATAGAACTAAATAGTTAGTTAGCCTGTTTTACCTGAAGCTAACTGTTACATTGGGGAAGAGCAAGTATGTTAATTAGATGGTTAGACCCACCTGCTATCAATAATAATAACATTCAAAATCATACAAATTATGACAACGAATTTGTTTGAATCTTGGTTACTTATTTATCAACATAATTATAAATTATCTACCCATATTGTTTCCGACATCCTTTTTGATAACATTACGGTATGAAACAGCTACTCATTATTACATTTCTTGCTTTTTTCACGGGCGGCACTTCGGTTCAACCTGACACAACGGTGACCGATTCTGTTCGACAGACACCCTCCCAGCCGGTGGTAACAATGATTTCGGTAGAGGGATCCATTTCCCCAACAACGACTAATTACATTAAGCGGGGCATAAAAACGGCCAGCGAAGGGGGAGCTGAGGCTCTTATTATTCAGCTCGATACCCCCGGGGGACTGTTGGAATCCACAAAAAATATCGTCCAGTCATTTCTAGAATCCGACGATCTACCCATTATTGTGTATGTAGCACCCCAGGGTGCTCGCGCGGCAAGCGCCGGAACGTTTATAACCATGGCTGCTCATGTTGCAGCAATGGCTCCTACAACAACCATTGGAGCGGCTTCGCCCGTACAGATGGGTGGCGGGCAATCTGACACTGTGATGCAGAAAAAGATTTTCAATTATTCCGAGAGCTTTATTGAGAGTATCGCTAATCGGCGCGACCGCAATGCCGAATGGGCCATATCTGCCGTTCGTGATGGGGAATCAATTACCGCTGAAGAAGCACTCGAGTTAAACGTGATAGATCTAATAGCCTCTGATAGGGACGAACTCCTGCAAAACATTGATGGCCGTACGATCAACGGTGATACGTTGAAAACCAATAATGCCACCATCAAAGAGGTGCCAACAAATTTTGCCGAAAAATTCCTCGGCTTTATCATGCGCCCCGAGGTCATGCTTATTTTAACGATGATTGCTATCTATGGCATCATTGGTGAAGTAACCAATCCGGGCGCTATCGTACCCGGTGTGGCGGGTGTCATTGCCCTTGTACTTGTACTTTATGCCTCGGCAGCAATGCCTATTAATATTGCGGGCTTCGCTCTTATAGGACTAGCCATAATTTTATTTGTCGCTGAAGCCTTTACCCCAACCTTTGGATTACTCATAGCGGGAGGATCTGTATCTTTCTTCCTGGGAGCACTTATGCTTTTCCAGGATTTACCCGAATCGATGGAGCTTTCATGGGCCTGGCTCGTCCCTGCAACTATTTTGACGGCGCTCTTTTTTATCTGGATTGTAACCGAAGGTATTCGAGCACAATTTACGGATAGCATAACGGGCAAAAGCTCAATGATAGGTAAACAGGCTGAAGTCGTTGATAAAATTGACAACAGTCATGGAAAAGTTTTTGTGAACGGTGAATACTGGGATGCGGTTAGCGATGAAAGTACCATCGAAGAAGGCGAATTATGTGAAATTACCGAGATCCAAGGTCTTAAAATGAAAGTAAAGCCATTGTCAAAGTCATCAAATACAATTAACGGATAGCAAATTTAATAGCCATTAATAATCCCTAAAAAAGAAGCTTATGGAAAGTTCGAACCAACTTTTTGATATGATAACGTGGATCGTCACTATTGTTGTTTTAGCGGCAATACTGTTGCCGCAAATTTTTAAAATCCTTCGAGAGTATGAACGTGCTGTTGTCTTTCGGCTTGGGAAATTTCATAAGACCAAGGGCCCGGGTCTTATCATGCTGATTCCCTTCATCGATAAAATTGAACGCGTTGACCTTCGGGTATTAACGATCAACGTAGATCGTCAAGAGGTTATCACTAAAGATAATGTAACGGTTCATGTTGATGCGATTACCTTTTTCCGCGTTATCGACGCCGAAGCGGCAACCATACAAGTCGAGAAATATATCCACGCCACATCGATGCTGGCACAAACAACCTTGCGTAGTATTGTAGGACAGGTGGAGCTCGACGAGCTNCTGGCNGAGCGCGATAAAGTAAATAAAAATATTCAGGAAATTATTGACCGACAGACCGACCCATGGGGAATTAAGGTTGTTTCTGTAGAAGTTCGGGATGTAGTATTACCTGAAAACATGAAGCGTGCTATGGCCCGTCAGGCTGAAACAGAGCGAGACCGTCGTGCTAAAGTGATTAACGCCGAGGGCGAATTCCAGGCTGCCGAACGATTAGTTGAAGCGGCAACCATGATGAGAGAAGCACCTATGGCGCTACAACTGCGATTCCTGCAAACAATGAGCGATATCAGCGAAGAAAATGCTACATTTGCCTTCTTACCGCTGCCTATGGAGATGCTTGAGGTATTCAAAGATATGTCAGGCGTAGACCTTCCTCCACAAATTAGCGATGATTCAAATGAATCAGATGAGGAATCATAATCACAGTTGATTCTGTTTTAATTTCGTCCAAACGGCGTGGGCCAAGACCCACGCCGTTTTTTTATGAATGGATAATACCGAATCAGTGTTCTCGTTATATCAATTCATGTAATGATAAATACATANTTTCAATTCAATTTATTGCCAATGCGAATGCTTTCCCTCTTATTCTTGATTGCCTTACTTCCACTGGTCAACTGTCAGGGACAACAGCAACAGGCAGATCATAAATCAACTATTGAAGCATCAGAATCAGTCAAACCCCATAATCCTTATTATTCCCGTACTGATACGGCAAAACTAAACCTCCCTGACTCTGTTTGGAAAAAAGTTCTCAAGCCAAAGGTCTATCACATTGCCCGTGAAAAAGGAACTGAGAGAGAATATTCCGGTAAGTATTGGGATTATGATGGCAAAGGGACCTATTATTGTGCGGCTTGTGGCAACAAGCTTTTTGAATCGGAAGCAAAATATATGAGCCATTGCGGCTGGCCCAGCTTTTTTGAACCGGTGGGACTAAACAGCGTAAAATTTAAACCGGATAACTCTTACGGCATGGAGCGAACCGAAGTGCTTTGCGGACGATGTAATGCCCATCTCGGTCATATCTTTAATGACGGTCCACCACCAACCGGCAAACGCTACTGCATGAACTCCATCGTATTGGATTTTGTACCCAACGACAGTACAAAAACAAACTGAATTTTAGTTTCCCAATACACGGTTGTACAATCGGTCCCACATACCAGCTCGCATATCAAAGCTGGGTTCAAATTGTTCAAAACCTATAACTTTGGTTGAGTCGCTATTAAATGTCAGCTTGTAGTTCCAAACAAAAGGAGCTTNTGCCTCAGACAACCATAAATCTGATCGTCCAAATCGCAGATCATGGACAATCAATCCTTCAGACTTTTTCTCGGCCGCATAGTATCCGCGCGAAAACCAAATGAGCCGCTCTACTGGAAGTTGATTACGATACGGCTGTAACAACTCCTTTTTTTGAACAACCGATTGGAAATCGATTTCATCATCCTCATCAAAGATAGAATACAATCCGGCATAGAGCGTATCGTTTGCCTCAGCGTAACCTGTCCACAGAAAAATATTTAACGGAGATGGGGTTGTCATGTACTGTTCAGGATTAATCTGCTGCTGCGCGAAGTTCTTTTCAAATACATCATTAACCTGGTATTTGATTCCAAAACCCAGCAACAGGTATAGAGAGCTGATCCCGATACCTACCAAGTTCGCCCACCTCCGATTTTCTGAACTCCTGTTCAAAAAAAGCGCCGTTAAAAGGCCTGAAAGCAACGGCAAGGTGTAAAAGGGGTCAATAATAAAAATAGAATTAAAGCTGAGTGAGTAGTTGCTAAAAGGTTGAAAAACCTGAGTTCCATAACTCGTACAGACATCAATAAAAATATGGGTGAGAAAAACCCAGAATACGAGCCACGACCAATCTTTCCATGTTGCATCATTTTTTTGATACCGCTGCAACAACCATCCAAAAAGGGGAGCAGCCACTATACAGAAAAAAATTGAATGCGTAATCCCGCGATGGATGGCCAAAGCCTGTACTTCAGACACAAAGGGAGAAGCAAGCACATCGAGGTCGGGCATCACGCCGAACGCCGCGCCCCACAACGCCGCCTTGTTTCCCATTTTCTTTCCCAGCAGGGCTTCTCCTACCGCTGCCCCAAGCGTAATTTGTGTAACAGTATCCATTTAACTTTTAATGATTCTTGTCTTGGTATAAAGTGAACGTTGCTATTAAATACTTTGGAACGGTTGGTGACATTTAAAAGTTCAACTTTGCTTCAGAATCATGTCGTTTATTAACGGTATAAAAAGTATAACATCCTATTACATTTTATAATGAACATTTCGGTTAATTTTTTCATTGTATCAATACGATCATTAAATCTGAATATTATTTGACGTCCATGAAGTATTCTCTATCCCCACTAAAAGTGACCTATTTATCATTATTACTGCTTACTTCGAGCCTATTTATTTCCTGTTCAGATGATGAGAGCGAAAATGGCTCGTCTGGCAACAATTTCTCTTCTTCAACTCCATCCGTTGAAGCTGTAAAATCTCGTTATGGTACGCTTCCACTTTCACAACGATTGAGCGGAACGGTATATGCCAAAAACCAAGTCTCATTATACCCCGAAATATCCGGTAAAGTTGCCGCCGTCCATGTGCAAAATGGTGAATTCGTAGAAAAGGGAACACCTATCGTTTCCCTAGAGGATAACCAGTATAGGGAGCAGGTACAACAAGCCCGTGCAAATTTGCGGATAAATGAAGCCCGCCTAAAGCAGGCTCGTGCCCGATATAATGAACTAGAGGCACAATACAAACGGACGAAGCAACTAAGCGATCAGCAATTATCGAGTGAGCTTGAAATGGAAACTCTGCAGGCTCAAATGTCATCTGCTGAAGCCGATGTCGATCTAGCTGAAGCTCAGCTAGAACAGGCACAATCCAGTCTTCAAGAACAACAGGACTTACTATCAAAAACGGTCATCAAAGCACCGATATCGGGCACGGTAGGCCAGCGCAACGCCGAAACCGGTATGCAGGTTAACAGCAGTACAGAACTATTTAAAATTGGGGATCTCGACAATTTGCGAGTGGAAGTCGTTTTAACCGATCAGATGCTTGACAAAATTGAAGTTGGACAGACGGTGCACATTTATACCAACTCCAATGCTCATAAAAATAATTTTATAGAAGCGGAACTGACACGGATTTCCCCATTTTTAAATAATGTAACCCGTAGCACCGAAGGAGAAATTGATGTGCAAAATACGGATAGTAAATTACGCCCCGGAATGTTCGTACCCGTCGATATTTTGTATGGTCAAAGTGAACGTGCCACCTTAGTACCTACCAGCGCCATTTACACCGATCCCAATTCGGGAGAAGAAGGCGTGTTTGTAGCAACTTCTTTAGGATCAGAGATACAACCTGCTGAGCAGATTAATCCCCAAAATCCACCACCGCTTACCGGACCCACTGAGATCCAATTTAAACCCATAGATGTTATTGCTGAAGGACGAATGGAAGTGGGGGTTGAAGGCATTGAACCCGGAAACTGGGTAGTAACGGTTGGCCAGGATTTACTTTCGAGCGGACGCCAACAAGCCCGAGTCCGCACCAGTTCCTGGGAACGCATTTTAGCGCTACAGGGATTGCAGCGCCAAGACCTGTTGCAGAGCGTACTGGATCGACAGACTGATATCAACGATTCTTCGAGTCAATAATTTCTATACCTGATTATCTAATGCCATGAAGATTACTAAAACTGCCGTAGAACGCCCCATCGCTACCACGATGCTCTTCCTGATCATCATCGTTCTGGGGGTTATGTCATTCCGATTTTTACCGGTAGATTTGTTGCCGCCGGTTGAATATCCACAGCTTACTGTTGCCACTGAATATCCCAATGTTGGTCCTGAAGAAATTGAAACCATCATTACCCAACGCATCGAAAATACCATAGCCGGAGTGCCGGGGGTGGAACGCGTTCGCTCGAGCTCATCCGAAGGACGTAGCAGGGTAACGCTCGAGTTTGCCCAGGGCACTGATATTGATGTAGCTGCCAATGACATCCGTGCTGCCCTTGACCGGGTGCGCGATGAGCTTCCCCCAGAGGCCGAACCGCCTCGCATCTGGAAGTTCGACCCCAACAACTTTCCAATTGTGATTGTCGGGGCCAACTCGGATATGAACCTGCAAAAACTTACCCAGATTCTTGATCGCGAAGTCACTAAACGCTTTGAGCAAATTCCAGGAGTGGGTTCGATCGATATTTGGGGCGGCGTCTACCGGGAAGTCCACGTGGAAATTAAGCGCGATCGGCTGATTGCAAGCGGACTTTCATCAGCGGAGGTACAGCAGGCTATTGCCAGTGAAAATATTAATCTCCCCGGCGGCAATGTGAATTCCGGTGTCCAGCAATTGTACGTCCGCACCCTCGGTGAATACGAGAATATTGATCAGATTGCCAATACCATTATTCGGATGGTTGATGGCAAACCTATTCGTGTTAAGGATGTTGCAGAAGTACGATGGGGATATGAAGACCTTAACCGGCTGGTGACCATCGATAAGAAACCGATGGTACGCTTCGGGATCCGTAAGCAGACCGGCGCTAACACCGTTTCGGTAGCTGAGGATATTCGCCAGGAAATTGACAAGGTGAATAACGAACGCAGAGATATGAACCTGTTCGTTACTACCGATCAAAGTGAGTTTATTCAGAATTCTATCGATAATGTCCAAAGTTCGGCCATTTGGGGCGCTTTGCTGGCTATTGTTGTACTCTATCTATTTTTAAGAAACGGGTCATCAACCTTTATTATATCACTGGCCATTCCCATATCTATTATTGCTACCTTTGGGCTCTTATACTTCAATGGTTTAACACTAAACCAAATGAGTTTTGGCGGACTTGCCCTCGGGGTGGGCCTGATTGTTGACAATGCCATTGTGGTACTCGAAAATATCATCAGGATCAGGGAGGAACGTGGCAAAGATTTAAAAGCCAGCTCGCTGGTTGGTACCCGAGAGGTTGGCGGGGCCATCGTGGCCTCAACGATTACAACATCGGTAATATTTTTACCGGTGGTATTCATGCAAACCATATCAGGCAGCATTTTTCAAGAATTGGCACTGGTCGTTGTTTTTGCACTCTTCTGCTCGTTGTTTGTGGCCCTGACCTTGGTTCCCATGCTGTGTAGCAAGTTTTTAACGGTCCAACCTGAAAACTCAGAAAAAGCCACCAAAAAGAGTTGGTTTCAGCGGATATTCGCTGCCTTAGAACAGCAATATACTCACTTTATTGACTACACCCTGCAACACAAACCGGCTGTCTATACCATTACCGGCATACTGGTGCTTGGAGCGATGCTGCTTGTCCCCCTAATTCCTGTGGAGCTGGCTCCCCAATCCGATGCCGACGAAATTGACGTAGATTTTATGATGGCTGAGGGTACCAATATTGCTGTACAAAACGAGTATCTTAAAGAACTTGAGACGGTTGTTCGCGCCAATTTACCCATGGATGATGTTGAACATATTACCACTGATGTTCGGGACGGGCGTGCTGAAGTTGAAATTGCGATGGTTGACGCCTCTGAGCGATCTATGAGCACCTCCAAAATAGCGGATCAGATTCGAGAAAAAGTCACGGGTTCTGTACCCGGAGGTGACATCCGCGTAAGTGCACAATCAGGACTATGGATTTTGCGACGTATTTTTGGTTCCGGCGGTGGAGAAGCGGTCGAACTACAACTGCGCGGTTATGATTTAGAACAAGCCAAGACGCTTTCCGAAGAAATTAAAAAGCGAATGGAGGAAATTCCCGAAGTTACAGGCGTTCGGACGGATCGTCGCGAGGGAAGACCGGAACAGAATCTGATTTTCGATCGCGATAAAATTGCTGATCTCGGTCTCACCGTGAGTGGCGTGGCCCGGGTTATCCAAACAAATGTGGGCGGAAGCCGGGCCGGTACCTTCAGAGAAGGCGGTGATGAGTTTCCTATCCGGGTTCGCCTGCAGCCGGAAGATCGTCTAAGCACTAAAGACCTGGAGAATATTTCGATTCGTACAGCTGATGGACAAGTATTGCCGGTTACCGCAGTCGTTTCCCAATCCAAAGGGCGCGGACCTACCGACATTAACCGCGTAAATAGCCAGCGGGTATCATACATATCAGCTAACCTTGAAAGCGGCGTGGCCCTCGGCGAAGCCGTCGAAAAGATCCAAGCCAAGCTCTCCGATATGCAGCTACCCGAAGGGTTCTCTATCGTGTATGGTGGCGAATACGAAGAACAACAAAAAGCAGCAGCCGATTTTCAGCTTTCCATCATCATGGCGCTGATACTTATTTATATGGTGATGGCGGCCCAGTTTGAACGATTCTTCGACCCGTTAGTCGTTATGTTTTCGGTTCCGCTCGCTATTATCGGGGTCGTTCCAACGTTGATGATCACCGGAACAACCATCAACATGCAAAGCATGATGGGCGTGGTAATGCTGATAGGAATTGTGGTGAATAATGCTATTGTACTAGTGGATTACATTAATTTGATGAGAAGAGAACATAATATGGGCGTGCGTGAAGCGGTCATTGAATCCGGACGATTGCGATTACGTCCCATCTTGATGACCACGCTCACTACCATTTTAGGGCTTTTGCCGCTTTCTTTCGGCATTGGTTCCGGGGCGGAAATCCAGGCTTCGTTGGCGCGTGTGGTTATTGGAGGGTTAACGGCTTCAACACTGATTACCCTAGTATTTATCCCCGTAGTTTATGTTTCCGCCGAACACGTACTTTCAAAGGTTCAAATCACAAAGCTGGGTGCCTTCATGGATGGGCGGCGAAAAAGCTGAGCCGGTAAAAGCTTAACCTTTTATCTCATAAAAAATATGATAAAACAACTGGTTTAATTTTTTTGCAGGATGATTACATTTTTGATCTTTCATTGTATCGGATTATTCAACCATCTTTGATATAAAACAGGAATAATTAATACTGTTCTATGTCTATTTCCCGCAAAAAATTTTTAAAGCAAGCCGGTGCTATGGCACTCGGCTTTTCGGGGCTGCAAATTTTCAGTAGATGTACCCCGGCCGAGCGATCATCCCGAAAACTATCCATTGATCCCTTTGGACCCTTGCAATCTGATCCGCAGGGACTTTTTAATCTGCCAGAAGGTTTTTCCTACAAAGTTATCTCTACCTTTGGCGATACCATGGATGATGGCTTCCTCGTACCGCATCGGCCTGACGGCATGGCTACTTTTCAAAGCCCTGACGGATATACCATTCTCATTCGCAACCATGAGGTAAATCCTGCAAAGGGCGGTGCTGAAAGTGCCTTTGGTGAAGACTTTGCCCTTACCAGTGAACTTGACCCCTCTTATTTTTACGATTATGGAAATAATAAGAATCCGGGCCAGGGCGGGACTACAACCGTAGTTTATGATACCGAAAAACAAGAGGTGGTTCGTCAGTATCTGAGCCTGGCAGGAACGCTCCGTAACTGTGCCGGCGGACCTACGCCGTGGAATAGCTGGCTGAGTTGCGAAGAGATTGTTACCAAACCCGACGATGTCTATGCCAAACCGCATGGCTATGTATTTGAGGTCCCCGCTCAGACTCAGATAGGTTTGGCAGAACCAATACCAATAGAAGCGATGGGGCGCTTTAATCACGAAGCCATTGCAGTGGATCCCAAAAGCGATGTCATTTACTTAACTGAAGATGAACATGAAGGTCTGCTCTATCGCTTTATTCCAAATACTCCGGGACAATTACATGATGGGGGAAAACTGCAGGCCCTTGCAGTGAAGGGAAACCCTAGTATGGATACCCGAAATTGGGAAAGTCGCACTGTCAAAGAAGAGCAACCGATGAATGTAGAATGGATAGACTTGGATAATATTGATAATCCCAATGATGATCTGCGATTTCGCGGCTTTGAGGATGGAGCAGCCCGATTTGCCCGAGGTGAAGGAATGTGGTATGGCAATGATGCCATCTATTTTGCCTGCACCAATGGTGGTCCTGAAAAATTGGGCCAAATTTGGAAGTATGTACCAAGTCCCGCAGAAGCCAATGCAAAGGAATCTAAGAACCCCGGCAGCCTTGAGCTTTTCATAGAATCTATGGACAGTACCATTATAGAAAATGCTGATAACTTGACAGTGGCCCCTTGGGG
>P_1C_Sed_2_UnCtyDRAFT_1000581_pt1 | contig 10988 bp, 10 predicted proteins | sample Pon1CUnioCityCA_4_FD_10229 | JGI IMG/M metagenome (IMG submission 10229) | reverse complement strand
CAGCGCCAATGGTACTCCTTCGGGGGTAGAGTAGGTCGCCGCCTCATCGCTTCTAACCAAGGCCCCAACGCTCCGCGTTCGGGGCCTTTTTTTTGTTAAATCTGCATTTCAAGGACACGTTTTCTATCTTTACTCTGTTATATCCTCACGAAATACCTATACAGCATAACAAAAGCAGATTATTGTGGAAATAGACGTAGTAAAACCCGCTTCAGTAAAAAAGAATTTATCAGAATTTATTTCTGATTATAAAGAAACACTTTCTGTGCTATTCACCGAAAGAAATGAAGAAAACAAGCTTGTCGATAGCAGAGGGATTCCCCCATATGTGATGCGTCAGGTTCTCGATTGTAAACCCTTATCTGCTTTCATCCCCGATCAATTCGGAGGCAGAGGTGCTTACACAGCAGAAGCTCTTCAAATGTTGGAAACAACCTCATATCAATCCCTTCCACTATCCTTAATGATGGGCATTAATGGCGCTCTGTTTTTGCAGCCACTTGCCAACTATGGACAGGAAGAAGCTCAAAAATCCGTCTTTAAAAAGTTTATTGAAGATAACAATATGGGCGGACTTATGATCACAGAGCCTGAATTTGGCTCAGATGCCCTGCGGATGCAGACGGGTTTTGCCTATGATGAGGAAGAAGGCAATTATGAAGTAAAAGGTTTGAAGCATTGGGCCGGTCTGACGGGCTGGGCAGATTTCTGGTTAATTACGGCCAGAGGCCTGGATAAAAACGGTAATCTCAGCAGAGATATTGGATTTTTTGTACATGATACTTCAAGGGGTGGAATTGAAGTGAAGGAGTACTACAAAAACCTGGGCCTATTAATGCTTCCGTACGGAAAAAATGAACTTGAAATACAAGTGCCTGAAGAATATCGACTGCAACCGCGATCAACAGGTGTAAAAATGATGCTTGATATTTTACATCGAAGCAGGCTTCAATTTCCCGGAATGAGTACCGGATTCTTAAATAGAATGATGGATGAGGCAATCGACCACTGCAAAAACAGATTGGTTGGAGGAATGAGCCTGTTCAATTATGACCAGGTTAAAGAACGTCTGGCTAATCTTCAGTCATATTTTACTGCAAGTTCTGCAATGAGTTACTTCACTTCCAAGAATGTTCCGCTAGATAAGGATACATCTAAAATGGATGTAGCAGCAAACTCTATTAAGAGTGTTGTGACAGATTATATGCATGAAGCATCACAATCATTGATGCAGCTTGTTGGTGCTAAAGGTTATCGTACAGATCACATAGCGGGTCGTTCTCTTGTTGACAGTCGACCGTTTCAGATATTTGAAGGATCAAATGACATTCTGTACCAGCAAATTTCCGAATCGGTATTGAAAAGTATGAAGAAGTCAAAAATTCAGAATTTATATCAATATCTGAAGGATTACTCACTGACCAGTGAAGCTGCCGAGCATTTTAAAGAGCAGCTGAATTTCAAAGTGGATCAGAAAATTGCTCAGCGAAAAATGGTTCAGCTTGGTCGCGCCATTGGACGGCTCGTTACAATGAATATGACTATTAAGCTTGGAGAAACCGGTTTTAATAGCGATATGATATCTAACAGCCTCAAGTGTCTTTCAAACGAAATTGAAACTCTTGTTGCAAGGTACAGTACTGAACCACAGCCCGACGTGATTATAGATTATAAGCCGGAAAGTTCGTGGGCTCAATTTCTTAAATAAGTTATTAGCAGATCATTTCTGAAAGTAATAAATCTATCGTAGTTCTGACAGGGGCCGGAATGAGTGCTGACAGTGGGTTGGCAACATTCAGGGACTCCGGCGGGTTATGGGAAGGTCACAACATAGAAGATGTAGCTACTATTCGAGGATGGGAGAAAGATCCCGAATCTGTTTTGGCCTTTTATAATAAAAGACGAAAGCAAGCCTATCATGCCAAGCCAAATAGAGGTCATGAAACACTTGCCGAACTCGAAGAGCATTTCGATGTTGATATCATCACCCAAAATGTTGACGATTTGCATGAACGGGCAGGTTCAACATCTGTACTCCATCTGCATGGAAAACTAAGGGAGGCAAAGAGCAGCCAGACCCATGACCATATTGTTGATATTGAAGATAAACCAATACAAATAGGTGATACAGCTACAGACGGTAGTCAGTTAAGGCCAAATGTTGTATGGTTTGGCGAACCAGTCCCAAATATTGAAGCTGCCTCTACTATAGTGTCGCGGTCAGACATCCTGGTTGTTATCGGCACATCCCTGGTTGTTTATCCGGCTGCGGGCCTGGTTGATTTTGCAAGATCAGGGATCCCTAAATTCATGATTGACCCATCAGAGCCTCAGGCTCAACTCAGAGATGAGTGGACCCATATATCAGAACCTGCTGAAACAGGGGTTTCAAAGTTGAAAGACCTATTAATAACAAATTTTATAAAAGATAATACTGATTGAAATGAAGAAAGCAACAAGCGAAGAGAAAGAAGCACTTGAGAAATATTTACTTCAGTTTTTAAATATAGAGAAACAATACCCGCTTCTTCCCGGAATATCTAACACAGAGGCGGTTGCCAACATATTTGGGCTTGAAGAGTCTGAACTGACCAAATTGAGAAATACTTTTAAACAAAATGCAAAAGAGGCAGCTCTTGAGCTGCTCAAAGATGACGATGTAACTGACTGGATAGATCAGCTGCCGTTTGAACCAGATGATACAATTGTAGCTCTGGGGGATTCATCTACAGATGATTTACAGAGCTGGTTCCGTATTTTCAGTGAGATTTTGAGTATTACTGTTCCAGAAGCAGACTTCACGTTTGTGAATGCAGGCCATGCGAATAATACAAGCTCTGAAGCTTTGAGGCGTCTCCACAGAGATGTACTCAGCCATGAACCAGACTGGGTGATTGTTTCTCTGGGAATGTTCGATGTGATTCGTTTGTCAATTGCACCAAAAAGAACACTACTGCCTTTGTCGGAGACCTGGGAAAATTTATCGACAATTGAAGATGCCATTAAAGAAGTTACTGACAATCCTGTGATCTGGATTACACCTCCACCGGTTATTCCAGGTCTGCTGGACAAAATGGAGCTGTTCGACTTCGATATTTCTGATGAAGATCTAGCTCAGGTCCGTCAAATTATCGCGGGGAAAACCGGGTACATTGTAGATCCAACCGGCAAACGGATGGGGAACCCGCCAGAAGCATGGTATTATTTAAGCGATGGGATTAATCCATCATTATCGGGGCAGGTTAACACCACAAAAGCTCTGATGTATACATTGGCTACGTCAGAAGAGAAAGAGGGAGCTCAAATGAAAGGAGCTGGATCTTCTGAAGAAGCCTGATTGAAAAACTTCAAAACTCATTTATAATACTTCATAGAGATCGCGCAGGCACAGGTTCTATACTATTAAAAAAACAGCCCGATTGAGAAGTATTCTATGAAGCTGAAACAGCACAAAATCAAATTGTCCGGATGTTAGAATGATCCGCCAATTGATAATAATTTTACCCCGGGATTGTATTTATATCCCGGTGAGCGACCATCCTTCGAAAACGTTCTGAACAGTGCAGGTTTTCCGAGGCCAATATCCATACCGGCTGTTTGAAATTCAACGAGTGATGATCTATCCAAAAGTGCATTTGCTGTAAAATCACTGTTTCGCTCTGAGAGTAAGAACGCATCCACGAGCCCCATCCCAAAACCTGCCCAGACTCCGGCACTTCCTCCATATTGAATCCCTTCAATGATAGGTTTATTCTGAATAAGCATTACTGCAGTACCGAGAAGGGCACCCCCGGCAGCTCCGTACATAGTATCGAGCAGTATAATTATTGATGAATTGTTTCCATCATTAAAGAGGCCTGAGATAAAAAATTGTTGTCCCTGAGGGAGCGTCGCAATATCATACACTGCAATCCCGGCACCTCCTAAAATACCGGCACCCAGTCCAATGCGGAGCGGGGCAAAATCATCACTGTTTTGCAGCCCCATGACGCTTGCTCCTAAAAAGGTACCTGTTACGGCACCATTGAGAACGTTTCCACCTAACAGATCTATGGTTTGAGCCTCAACGTTTTTTTGAAAGGGAAAAGATAAGAGAAGTATCGCACTGAATAATATTGTTAACACAGTAGTCTTCATAGAATGATTCTTATTAAATTATCTGATAAGTTAAAGTTGTAATGTATTGACCGATTAATCCGGATCAGCCAGGGCAACTGGAAGTACTTTACCATTGTAAAACGTATGGCCTGTTTCTAAAAAATTACTGATATACTTACCCATTGAACCAGCCTGAACGGGGGCCTCCATTCCTGGAAATGCCGATTCAAGCATTTCAGTTTGAACAGCTCCCAGACACAGGCTGTTACACTTAATATTTTTTTCCTGAAGCTCCCCGGGGAGGCACTCAGCTAAGATAGAGAGCGCACCTTTTGCAACGCTGTATCCGGTAAGGCCCGGGAATTTACTGCTTCCCTGGAATCCCCCCATGCTGCTGATATTCAGAATGTGGCTGCCAGGGTTCATGAATTTTAAAAGATCCCTGGTTAGAAACACAGGGGCAAGCAAATTAACATCAAGCTGACGCTGCCAATCCTCATTTGTCAGATCTTCGAATGGCTTATTTATAAGAAGCCCGGCATTGTGAACAATCCCGTCTAAGGTCAAACCATTTTCACTCATATGCTGAATAATCCCTTCTCTGTCCTGATCTGAGGTAATATCGGCGGCCAATGTACGGATATGCTCCGGGTAAAGGCCGCGTAACGAAGACAGTTTGTCTCGGGATCTCGCCACCGCAGTAACGAGATGATCATTATCAGCTAAATTCTTAACAGTTTCGAATCCAATGCCACGACTTGCGCCGGTAACTAAATAGTGGTTAGCCATTATTTGTGTATTTTTGATTGAATTTAAGGTAAGAACAATATCGTAACCATATCATTCAAATAATTAATTGCTTTTGAAAGCGCTTTCTTTGTTTCTTTCCTGTGATTGGCGATTTTTGCACAGGATAATGAACGACGTTTCAGACACTTTTTCTGTACTGAATTGGAAAAAATAAGTGAACTATTTTGATTGACATACCGAAACGAATTCGGAACCTTACTGCGTACAAAGCAGGTAAGACGATTGCTGAAGTTAAAGAAACATACAATATTGGTACTATATCGAAGTTAGCATCCAATGAAAACAGGCTAGGATGCAGCCCCGACGTGAAGCCTGCCGTTGAAAAGGCAATGACTGAGATTCAGGACTATCCGGATCCAGTGGCTCGTAAGCTTACAGCTGAACTTGCTCACCGAAACAGCGTGAGTGAGAATGAGATCCTGGTTGCTTCCGGGTCTGAAAGTATTCTTTCAATTCTATGCCGGTCATTGTTAAGCAGCAAAGATAACATCGTTACGTCCAAAGCTACTTTTGTAGGTATTTTTGTACAGGGTGGTGTGATGGGGGCTAATTTCAAAAAAGTGCCGGCAACATCCGGGTACGGCTTCAATATTTCCGGAATACTCGATGCAATAGATGAAAACACGAGAATGGTATATATTGCCAACCCAAATAATCCGACCGGCACATATATCAAGAAAGAGGAGTATGAAAAGTTTATAAGCCATGTGCCAGACCGTGTGCTGGTAATTGCCGATGAAGCCTACTTTGAGTATGCACGGGACGTTAATGACTACCCCCATGCTATCGATTACAGACGGGACAACGTTATTATCACACGAACTTTTTCAAAGGGCTATGGCCTTGCAGGCTTTAGAATCGGTTATGCAATAGCTCACCCAGAACTGGTAGAGCAACTAATGAAAAGTAAGCTCACCTTTGAGCCAACCACGTTAGCCCAGGCAGCCGCTCTGGCAGCAGTGCAGGATGAAGATTTTCTTGAAAAAAGTGTTTCAGTTGTGAATCAGGAACGTGAGAAACTCAGTTTATTTTTTGATGAGCACAACGTTGAATACGTACCTTCCATCTCAAATTCTGTAATGATGGTTTGTGATACTGAACAAGACGCGATAAAATTCACTCAGAGCATGCTTGAAGAAGGTGTGATACTGAGACACCTTAAAGCGTTCGGCCTTCCTCATTGCGTGCGAATAACGATTGGAACATCTCAGGAAATGACCCATTTTAGAGAGAGTTACAAACTGACCCAAAAATAAATAGGAATAAGTCGAATTACCTATGGCAAAAAATGATCAGCTCTCACCTGCCGATAAGCTCGATTGGAAAAAGATTGTACGTCTTATGTTGCTGTCTCGTGCCCTGGATGACAAAGAAGAAAATGAGTTAGTACCTGATAAAAAGGTCTTGTACCAATTTTCTGCAAGAGGGCACGAACTGGCACAAATCATACTTGGCCAGCATCTTACACACTCTAAAGATTCTGCCAGTGCATATTATCGATCACGTCCACTTATGCTAACGCTCGGTTTGCCTCTGGAAGATGCAATGGCTGCACCCATGGCAAAAAGCGGCGGTTACAGTGATGGACGGGATATCGGGGTTGTATGTAATTTGCCGGGAAATAACGGACCAACAGTCTTACCGATGGCTGGTGATGTTGGGTCACAATACACACCCGCGGCAGGCTGGGCCCAGGGTACGGAGTATCACAAATCTGAATTGAAGGATGATGTTTACGAAAACGCAATTTCAGTGATTCTAGGTGGGGACGGATCGGTAGCTACAAACGGTTTCTGGTCGGCCATAACAATGGCAACCACGCTGCATTTACCAATTCTGTTTTTTATTGAGGATAACGGCTACGGAATTTCTGTCGGGAGTGAATTTCAGACGCCCGGAGCTAATATTGCAAATAATCTCCGGTCATTTAAAAATCTTATGATATACGATGGGGATGGTACAGACCCCGAAGAAGCAGCGGAGCTCATTGAATCGTCTGTATCTTATGTTCGAAAAGGAAAGGGGCCGGCGTTAATCAGGCTTACCGTTCCGCGTCTGAATGGTCATTCATATCAAGATAACCAGTCCTATAAGGAAAAAGAGCAAATTCAAGAAGAGAAGAAAAGCGACCCGTTAAAAAAGCTCAAATCCTATGCTGTACCAAAACTGGTTTCAGAAAAGGAGTGGGCTGATTTGGAAAGTGAAACCAAGTCGTTAGTGGATGACACGGCCCAGAAGGCTTGGGGCCGGGATGATCCATCCAAAGATAATGTAACCAGATATGTGAAATGGAACGAGGAGTCAGATGAACTGCAATCAGTTGGCGGATTGCGTGTGGCAGGCTATGAAAAACCCGATGAATCTGAAGAGCCGGGTCCGGAAAAACAGAGAATAAATATAGTAGAAGCAGTACGCCGAACTCTTGATTATGAGCTTCATCAAAACAGCAGAGTAGTTGTGTTTGGTGAAGACGTTGGTGAAAAAGGGGGTGTACATGCAGCTACGATGGGCCTCCAAAGCACCCATGGAAGTGAACGGGTATTTGATACAAGTTTGTCGGAAGAAGGCATTATCGGGCGGGCAGTAGGTCTTGCTTATACAGGCTTAATGCCGGTTGCCGAAATTCAGTTTCGGAAATATGCGGATCCCGCTACCGAGCAGCTTAAGAATTGTGGCACGATAAGATGGCGTACGGCAAATAAATTTGCTGCTCCCATGGTGGTCCGCATGCCGGGTGGTTTTGCAAAATGTGGTGATCCCTGGCACAGTGAATCTAACGAGGTTTTCTTTACAAGAATGATTGGGTGGAATGTTGCCTATCCTTCAAATGCGGAAGATGCTGTTGGATTACTGCGCTCGGCTATGAGAGGAAATAATCCGGTAATCTTCTTTGAACACAGAAATTTACTTGATGCAAAGTCAGCCCGCAAACCATATCCGGGTGATCAATATGTTATTCCGTTTGGGAAAGCTTCACATCTAAAAAAGGGGGAGGATATAACCGTGGTTACGTGGGGAGCCATGTGCGAACGATGTATGGAGGCTGCTGAAAACGACGGACTTTCTGCAGATATTATCGATCTGAGAACATTGTCACCTTGGGATAAACATGCTGTTTTCGAGTCGGTTAAAAAAACAAATCGATGCCTTATTGTGCATGAAGATACACAGACGGCGGGATTTGGCGCTGAAATATCGTCCCAAATAACGGAGGAACTTTTCCAGTTCCTGGATGCACCTGTTCGTCGACTTACCATGCCAGACATACCCATGCCTTACAATGTAGGGTTGATGGAAGCCGTCCTGCCGGATGTGAAATCCATTTCAGAATCGATGAATGATCTTATCAATTTTTGAACTATATGTTCAATAACAGGATAATATTCTGTGTATTTTAGATTTATAGATTATAACTATTGGTAGTTTATTCTTACAATATTCAGCCGATAAAAGATATAGACAGACCGACCTGATTCTTTAAATTTTCCCTGCTTAACATGCGTCTTGGAACCAAGCTTCTTTTAAGTTTTTTGGCAGTTGCTTTTTTAGTGCTGCTTACCGGTTCTCTGTCTTACTATCTCAGTAATGAAATCAAAACGGATCTGATTTACGAGAGTCAGCAAAGTGCCACAGAACTCCAGATTCTTACTGAGATGACTGTGACACTTCAAAACTCTATGCTCTACACGCGTAACTTTCTTACTGAAAGTGAGAAGCTTCGCGAAGGTGATCAATCGCTGCGCACATCTTCGCAGGTGCGTCAGGCTCGCGAAACAATTATCCGAAGTATAGATCGGTTCCTAGATGCTTACAATGACTATTCAAACCAAGCAAGTCGTAATGTTCTGGAAAGCCCGGAGCTGCAGCAGCTTCATCAGCGAATGGATACACTGATGGATTCGCTAATTGTAGCCTATGGCCCTTACCGGGGACTTATCGATGAGCTCCTTGATCAGAACATGGAGGAAAATTACGGCGAGGAAATTTTCAATGTTACAATTGAACCGTATTTCAGAAATACGCTCCTTCCGCTTCTGGAGAATCTTCGCACCAATTCAAATATGTTTCTCGATCTGCAGCAGGCTAAGCTTGAAGATCGGGCGGATCAAACTGTGCGTCGCATTATTCTTATAACAATTTTGGGTTTTGCAGCCTCACTTCTTTTTGCATTCATTATTTACCGCTCTATCACTCAGCCTGTGAACACACTTACGACTGCTGCTAAAAAGATTGGTAGTGGAAATCTGGATCAGCGTATTAAGCTGAGATCAAAAGATGAATTATCGAGACTGGCTGATACGTTTAACCAGATGGCTGAAAACCTTAGTAAAAGTATGGTTTCCCGATCGTATGTGAATAACATCATTCAGTCGATGGGTGATATGTTATTCGTAACGGATGATGAGGGATATATCCAGATGTCGAATAAAACAGTCCATCGCAAGCTGGGTTATAACAATGCTGATCTTGAGCACTTTCCAGTATGGAATATCATTGAGGAAAATGAACGCGAAAAAATAAAAACGACAATTGTCAATAATGACTTGGCAATCAATGAGCTGGAGACCAAAATTGTGTCGAAAGAGGGGCATGTACTCCCGGTAATTCTATCGACATCTGTACTCAGCGATGAAGTTAATGAGGACGTCAGACTGGTATTTGTGGCCAGTGATATCAGCGTTCAGAAAGAATCGGAACAGAGAATTAGTGAATCACTTCGTGAGAAGAATATTTTACTGGCCGAAATCCACCACAGGGTGAAAAATAATCTGGCTGTGATATCAGGCCTTCTACAGATGCAAATGTGGAACCTGGAGGATGAAAGTGCAAAAATAGCTCTTCAGCACAGTCAGTTGCGAATTCAGTCAATTGCACTGGTTCACGAAAAACTTTATCAGAATGAGACTTTTGCAAATATCAATATATCTGATTTTGCCAGGGAACTTGTAGATGCCGTATCAGATGCATTTAAACAGCCTGAACAGGATATCAAACTGAATTACCGAATGGATGACATCAAAATGAATGTGAACCAGGCAGTGCCGCTATCCCTGTTACTCAACGAATGCATCGTGAACTGTTACAAGCATGCGTTTAAAAACAGTGATGCCGGTGAAATTAATATTGAATTGGACACGATTGGGAAGAAGGTCCAAATAAAAGTAGCTGATAACGGACACGGTCTCCCTGAAAGCTTTGACTTCGAAAATCAGCAGACACTGGGCGTTACTCTAATCCGCACGCTTGTAAGTCAGCTCAGGGGAGAAGCTAACTATACTTCTAATGGCCACGGAACGCGCTTTTCGTTTGAGTTTGAGCTTGAGGAAGTGGCTTGAGAACACTAATTCTTGCATCAATTTAGCACATCGGCCTTTCTGAAATTCTCTTTTAAAAGATCTATAATTACACCTTTAATTTGAGGTTCGAATAATTAAGAGTTGCGTCTCTCAGGTCGATTTCCGCTTAATTGAAATCTATTTGTCTGATATTTCTGCTTTCATTATCAGACCGGGAAAGTTGGTTGGTTCGACATGAGAATCTTGCGAAATGCTATGCATTTTACTATTTACAGAGAAATCGTTCATCATCGATCCATCCAAATCTGATTCAGATAAATCTAAGAAACCAACAGCAGATGAAATACGCAGAGAAAGAAAGACGCATGTATTACGATTTTGCTTTTATGGCAGTACTTCTTGTCGTTCTAATAGCATTCATAGCGACTGATTACATTTATCTGCTGGAAAGGTATATTTACGTTGCCATGTTAGCACCATATGTGATTGGACGGTGGGTGTCTGATAAGTTTATATATAAAACCGAAGAACGGTGTGAAGAGGATGAGGTTAAAACGGAATCTGCTGCGTGAGTGAATATAAAATCCTTGCTTTCTTGCTTTTACTTACAGAAGACCATTCATCATGGTTGTAAGATTCTATTAGCTCTTTTTCTTCTTTATCGATGTAATCCATTATTATTCACCTGAATTTAGATAGTCTTTAGTTGCTTTTCGGCTTGGTTAGATCGTTTTCAAAAAATAAGACTCTTCATCTTCTACGAATGGCACAACGTAGATGTAG
>P_1C_Sed_2_UnCtyDRAFT_1000578_pt1 | contig 11020 bp, 8 predicted proteins | sample Pon1CUnioCityCA_4_FD_10229 | JGI IMG/M metagenome (IMG submission 10229) | reverse complement strand
CGGCTATCATTTTATTTATCCGGGTGTCGGCTATGGCGGCTCCTGTTTTCCGAAGGACGTTAATGCCTTGATTCACACGGCCCACAACCATGGCTATAATCCGGAGCTGTTAAACGCAGTGGAAGGGGTCAATAACCGCCAGAAAAGCCTGCTGGCCAAAAAGATTAAAGCTTATTATGCGGACAAGGGCGGCATTGAAGGCAAGACCCTGGCCATGTGGGGGCTTGCGTTTAAAGCCAATACGGATGATATCCGCGCTTCAGCGGCAATTGACATGATTAATGCCCTCACCGGTGAAGGTATGCTTGTCCGTGCTTATGATCCGGCAGCCGGCAGGCCCGCTCAGGAGGTGTTTTCCGGAAATCGCCGGGTGACTGTCGCCTCCGATCAATACAGCATTCTGGCGGATGCTGACGCTCTTGCGGTGGCAACCGATTGGAATCAATTTCGGAACCCTGATTTTGAGCACATTCAACAAGTTCTCAAAGCGCCGGTCATATTTGATGGGCGAAATTTGTACGCAGCCAGGAATTTATCCGATATAGGATTCACCTATTTTTGCGTTGGCCGGCCGCGGCGGGGCTCTGGTGGTTAATACCTGATGCCTGGACGAAAGTCCTCCTTGTTCGCTCCAAAATTTGAGAACGACCGCACTTCCTGCGATATTTATGATTTTGTTTTACCGCCCGCACTGATGTCTCGCATCGTCCGCGGATAGCTGTCTTCGGCCACAACCCCCCAATTATTTTCACGTTTAAAAAATGGTTGACAATGCTTTCAGAATGTTGTTACACGATATGCGAGCGAACGCTCGATCGCCAAAAATAATTGTCAAAAACCACTTAACCTTACACATAATCAACCATTAGATAATGAACTCTCCTACGGAAAAACAGAGGCCACCGCACCATGATCTGCCCCGGGAGTATATTATAAAAAAGGCCTCCAAGCTGTTTATCAAAAACAGCTATGACCGAACCAGTATTCGCGATATTGCGAGTGCCTGCGATATGGCGATGGGAACCCTTTATCATTATATCGGCAGCAAGGAAAACCTGCTTCGGCTCGTGGTTGAAACCCACAGCGAAAAGACACGGGAGGTTGTGGCAAAGCTGCAGCAGGCAAAAAACAGGGGAACCCCATCTGATGCGCTTGTGGATTCAATTAATTTTTTTATTCAGGCAATAGAAAAAAACAAAGAGATTTTTGTATTCATCTTCACGGAGGCCAAGGTTATGCCGCTGCATAACCGGCGGGTCCTTCTGGACACGCAGCGAGAGATTGTCCATGCATTCGGGCAAATTCTTTTGAAAGGTCAGCAGAACGGGGTGTTTCTCACGCAGGATACGAACCTGGCCGCTCACACGCTGGTTTCTTTGGTTGAAATGTGGGGGGTCAAGTGGTGGTATTTGCGGGAACACTATACATTGAATCAATATAGGGACTTTATTACCGGGTTCATGCTGAATTCGATTTGTTACTGATGCCAATCATAAAAAAGGAGGGAAAAATGCAATTGAGCGATGTGAAAAACATTACTGTTGTGGGTGCTGGAAACATGGGCCATCAGATCGCAACACTTTGTGCGATCAAGGGCTACAAGACCACTGTGACCGATGTCAAGGATGAGGTGCTCAAGAAAGCCGAGCAGTTTGTTGACAACTACCTGCCCGGCCGGGTAAAGAAGGGCAAGCTCACCGAGGAGCAGGCCAAGCAGGCGCGCGAGAACATCCGGTTTACCAACTCTCTTGAGGATGCGGCAAAGGATGCGGATTACGTGATTGAGGCGGTTCTCGAGATTTTAGACCTCAAACGCAAAATTTTTGCCGATCTAGACCGGATCACTCCTTCCCATGCCATTCTTGCCACCAACAGCTCTTTTATTGTCAGTTCCAGAATTGCGGATGCGACCAATCGGCCGGAGAAAGTCTGCAACTTGCACTTTTTTAATCCGGCGCTGGTTATGAAGCTTGTGGAAGTTGTTCAGGGGGCTCACACCTCGGACGAGACCGTTCAGGTATCCATGGCCCTTTGCGAAAGCATTGAGAAGGTGGCTGTGCATTTGAAAAAAGAGGTCGACGGTTTCCTCTTAAACCGAATTTTCCGGGCGATCACTCATGAAGCCCTTTGGCTCCTGGATATGGGCGTGGCAGATGTTGAAGACATCGACAAGGCCTGTGTTTATGGCGCCGGCCATCCCATGGGACCTTTCCGCTTAAATGATCTCACCGGCATCGACCTTGCCTACATTATGGGCATGGAGGCCTTCAAAGCCTCCGGCGACCCCGCAGACAGACCCTCCCCAAGCATCGTGGAGCATTATGTAAAAGGCGAATACGGCGAAAAAACCGGCAAGGGATGGTACGACTACTCGGATAAAAAATAAGGGGGTCGGCAAATATTGATACCGGGGCGGGGTTTTGTGGAAAGCCAACCTGGCCGCCATCCGGGTTCCATGCATCCAACAACTTTATAATATTAGTAAGGATTGACAATGACCGACAGAGAAATTGTTTTTGTGGACGTTGCCAGGACAGCCTTTGGCCGGATGGGTGGTACCATCCGGGATTTTTTTTGTTCCCAGCTGGGCGGCATCGCCTTGAAGGGATTGGTTGATAAGACAAAAATTATGGAAAAAGCCCATGTGGACACGGTAATGGCCGGCTCAGCCGCCCATTGCTCCCACGTGCTCAATCCGGCCCGCTGGATATCCCTGTATGCCGGACTGCCCTATGAGACTTCGGCTTCTTATGTGGAGATGCAGTGCGGGTCCGCCATTGACGCCATCAATCATGCGGCCTGGAAAATTGTTGCCAACCAGGCGGATATCGTGATTGCCGGCGGAATGGAGTCCTACAGCCAGATAGCGGCTAAGTTTCCGATGTCCACGCCCCCGTATCGGCTTATCCCGCCCATGCCCATACAGCAGCAGCTCTCTCCCGTTGCGGAGGAATGCATCGGAATGGGCCTGACTGCCGAGAATCTGCAGGAAATGTATCAGATTCCACGGGAAGCATCGGATGAGTTTGCCTACAACAGCCAGATGCGTGCCAAAATGGCTATGGAAAACGGCTATTTTACCGATGAGATCGTACCGGTCACCATTCCGGCCACGCGAAAGACGCCTGAGGTCAATTTTGTTACGGACGAGCACGTCCGGCCGGATACCAGCCAGGAAGCACTGGCCAAGCTGCCGCCGGCCTTTAAGAAAGACGGGACCGTTACGGCAGGAAATGCTTCGGGGAGAAACGACGGGGCAGCATTTGTACTGATGATGACCCGGGAAAAGGCCCGGGAACTCGGCTATGAACCCATGGCCAGGTGGGTTGCCGGCGCTGACTTCGGCTGTGACCCCAAGATCATGGGAATCGCGCCCGGCTACGCGGTGCCAAGGGCCCTTAAGCGCGCCGGTTTAAAACTGTCCCAGATGGATCATATGGAGTGCAATGAGGCCTTTGCCGTGCAGAACCTGGCGGTTGTCAAAGAGATTGAAAACCAGACCGGGGAAAAGGTGGATATGGAAAAATGGAATCCCCTGGGCGGCGCCATTGCCTTTGGCCATCCCAACGGGGCTTCCGGGGCCCGGGTGGGGATGTTTACCATCCGGCACCTTATTCGCACCGGCGGGCGATATGGATTTTTCAGCTCCTGCTGCGGTGGCGGACTGGGTGTGGCTACGGTGGTGGAAAATCTGCAGAGATAATTTACAGTTGAATGGGGCCCGGGAAGTATCAACATTCCCGGGCTTTTTTTTGTGTGCCGGGCAGGGACCCCTTCTCTGCGCTATGAATAATGAGCCTTCTCGAATGTGTTTTCCGAAAGGTAACGTTATGCGTTCTATTAACGTTACGTTATAACGGAATCTGTAGCCAGCTTTCCCCTCCTATTTCAATAACAGGCTAAGATTATAGTGATTAGAAATATAATTAACTTGGCACGGGTTTTGTAAATTGTATAATGCAATAGTGAAAAAGCCATTATTGAAGCTATCAATACGATTGGATTGAAAAGGAGTTTATTCATGCGTCAGATTTTTTTTGTTATGAGTATGGCTGTTATAATGACCGGCTTCGCATGGGCGGCAGACCACGAAAATTTCCTGCCGGGACCCTATCCGGACGGAAAATCCGTGACTAAAGATTGCCTGAACTGCCACCAGGCGGAGGCTCAGGATTTTCTCCAGACCGCACATTGGCTTTGGAAGGGGCCCACCCCCCATGTTGCGGGTCTGGAAGAGGGGGTCAAGCTGGGCAAAAGAAATGTAATGAACAACTTTTGAGTGGGCATTGAATCGAACTGGTGCAGTTGCACCAAATGTCATGCAGGTTACGGATGGAAAGATGCATCTTTTGATTTTAGTCAGGCGGAAGCGATAGATTGTCTTATTTGCCATGATACCACGGGAACCTATGCCAAAAACAAAAATTCATGCGGCATTCCGAATGATTCGGTTGATCTTGCGGCAGTGGCGAAAAGCGTTGGAACCCCCCAGCGTGAAAACTGCGGGAGTTGTCACTGGTATGGCGGGGGCGGAGACAACGTCAAACACGGGGACATGTGCAGCACTCTGGAGGAGCCGCCCAGACGGCATGATATCCACATGGGCGGTCTCAATATGACCTGCCAGGAGTGCCATACCACTGAAAATCATCGCATTGCCGGAAGAAGCACAACCTCCTCGGCCAGTGAGGGCAAGGTCTCATGCAGGGATTGTCACAGTGATGCGCCGCATGACCAATCCTCCCAGGTTTTGCATCGTTTAAATACGCATGGCGATGCCATTGCCTGCCAGACCTGCCATATTCCGAAATATGCCAAGCAGTCAAAAACGGTGACCCTTTGGGACTGGTCGCAGAGCGGCAAAGCGGACAAGAGGCTGAAACAGAACGAAAAGATGACAAAAATGCTGAGTAAGAAGAAAGGCCTGCTGGTTAAGGAAAAAGATTTGCGCCCCGCTTATTTTTGGTACAACGGGACGCACCAGCGGTACCTCAAGGGGGATCCGGTTGATCTTAACGGGGTGACGGAGTTAAACGCGCCGGTTGGCAGCATTGAAGATTCCGGGGCAAAGATTACCCCTTTTAAACTGATGCGCGGGGTTGAGCCGGCAGATCCAAAGTTTGGTTATTTAATTGTCCCCAAGTTGTTCGGAGAGGGCTATTTCAAGCATTTCGACTGGCAGAAAGCGGCTGCAGACGGCATGGAAGCGGCTGGCCTGGAGTACAGCGGCGGTATCCGGTTTGTTGAAACCTTGATGTACTGGCGCATCAACCATGAGGTCGCGCCCAAAAACGAGGCGCTTTCCTGCCTGGACTGCCATCATCACGACGGCGTTATGGATTTCAAGGCCCTTGGCTACAAGGGTGATCCGGCAGTTGTCGGCGGGCGTGATATCGATTCGCCATAAGCCAGGGAACCCTTCAAAGGCAGCGTCCTGATGGCAACAGAAAATTGAAATGATTAGTAAACGATTCAGGAATGGTTTTTCACAAACCACTCAATCAATTGACCGGCAATACTTACGGGGGGTGGTATATGCCGGGGCAGGCCGGACTTGTCAAACCAGGCGGCCTCTGCCAGTTCGCGGGGGTCAATCCGGATCTCGCCGCCGGCATATTCGGCGGTAAATCCAATCATTAACGAATTGGGAAATGGCCAGGGCTGGCTGCCAAAATAACGGATGTTGCGGACCGTGAGGCCGACTTCTTCCCGGACCTCGCGTTCAACGCATTGCTCAAGGGTTTCACTGGGTTCGACGAATCCGGCCAAAACGCTGTAGAAGGGCGTCCATGCCCGTTTGTTTCTGGCCAGCAAAATATGATCAGCCTTGCATACGGCCATAATAACCGCCGGGGAAACGCGCGGGTAGTTGATGAGGCCGCAGGCAGGGCAGATTCTGGCCTGTTCATCTGACTTCTCCTCTGTCTGGCGGCCGCAGGCCCCGCAATATAGATGCGTCCGATGCCAGAACAGCAGCTGGTTAGCCCGCCCCGCCGCCCAGAAAACACCTTCGTCCAGAAGTGTTACCAGAGAGCGCAAACGCTTTAATTCGAACTTTTCACCGGGCGGGTCGTCCGAGGCAAGTTCCGCTGCATAACAGGAGCGCTCATCCAGGGAACCGATGTACTGCCGGCGAACCAGGGACAAACCGTTGCCTTCCAGTTCGTCGGATTCCGGGATGAGCGCTCGGTCATCGTCTGTTTTGATGAGCAGCCGTCCGTTTTTCAGGATAAACCACAAGCTGGTTCTATCAACACCCTCCGGCGGCTGATTTTGAGTGCCTGGTTTAAATTTCATGGTTCCAAGCTCATGATTGATTAAGCAGGAAAACCTCAGCGTTTTTAAAGGACTACAAGTCCCAGGCGGCTTTGGCGCCTTCCTCGGTAGCTTCCATGATACGGCGGACTTCTAATGCATCTCCGGCAATGGTGGTCGCAATGCCGCTTTTTTCAAGTTCCGCCTTCAGATCGGAGCGCGGCTTCATCCCGACAGCCAGCACAACCTGGTCGAATCCGGTCAACTCCTCTTCCTTTTCTTCTGTCACCAGCGTCAGGGACTCCGCCCCGATGTTTTTGAGGGTGACGCCGAAGCGGAGCAGGCACTCCTTGCTGCGCAGATATTTATGCAGGCTGTAGCCGTGGGAAGTGAATTTGGGCACCGGCGATGCGGGCATCTGTTCGATAAGGGTGACGGTGCTGCCTTTTGAGGCCAGAAAGCATGCGGTCTCCATACCGATCAGGCCTCCGCCCACAACCAGCGCATTCTGGCCGGGGGCAACGGATTCACCAAGCACCTGCCAGGCGTCACACACATGAGGCAGGTCAATGCCGGCAATGGGGGGGACAATTTTTTCTCCGCCTGTTGTGAGAATCACGGCTTCAGGCTTTTCGCGCGCCACCATCTCGGCGGTAATTGTTTTGCCAGTCTGGATGGGGACGCCCGCTCTCTCAACCTGTGCGGCCTGCCATTGGATCCAGTCCCCATAAATCTCTTTGTGGGGAGCTTTACAGGCATAGAGGATGTTGCCGCCGGGTTCGGGTTCTTTTTCAAAAAGATGTACTTCATGACCCAGCCGGTTGGCTTCATAGGCCGCGATCAAGCCGGCAGGTCCGGCCCCAATAACCCATACCCGGCGTGGGGCGGCAGCCTTTTTTCGGGGATAGATCAGCTCCTGGCCGGTCTCCGGGTTGATGGCGCAGCGAACGGATTTGGCTTCAAACATCTCGCGCTCGATACAGCCCTGGTTGCAGGCAATGCACTGCCGGATATCTTCAAAACGGTTCTGGCGCGCCTTTTCGAGAAAGTCCGGATCGCACAACTGCTGCCTGCCAAAAGCGACAAAATCCGCTTCGCCACGGGCGATAACCGCGTTGGCCGGTCGTGGGTCGTTGAAACGGCCAACGGCAATAACCGGCACGCCGGCGGCTTGTTTGATCTTATCCGCCCGCCACACATTGAAACCGGTTTCAAATTCCGGCGGGGCACTGGTTATTCCGGCCGGACTGCCGTGGGTGCCCACGGAGGCATGGAGTACATCAACACCTGCCTCGACCAGATCCGGCATAATGCCAAGAACGTCATCGACCGTATAGCCGTTTTTAATGTACTCTTCGGCGGAAATCCGCAGCAGGACGGGAAACCGCTCGCCCACCTTTTTGCGCACCTCGCGCACAATCTCGATAACAAACCGGGCGCGGTCGGCAAATGCGCCGCCATATGCGTCCGAGCGCTGATTGGAGATGGCGGAGAGAAACTGGGTGAGCAGATACCCGTGAGCCCCGTGGATTTCCACCGCATCAAAACCGGCCTGTTGGGCCCGCAGCGCGGCCGACCCGAACGCGGCGATGATCTCCTGGATTTCTTCCACCGTCATTTCNTTGGGCGGCTGGCCGTAAACCAGNCTGGGAGCGGCGGAGGGGCCGATGGCTTTGCCTTTTTTCAGCATGTAAAGGCTCTCCCGGCCCGCATGATGCAGCTGCATGGCAGCCTTGCCGCCGAATGTGCGCATGGCTTCCGCCAGTTTCGTAAGGCCCGGGATGAATTGCGCGTCCCATGCCCCTAATTCAAAGGGGCTGACAACACCCGTGGGGTGCACGGCGGTGATCTCTGAGATCAAAAGACCGGCACCGCCGGAGGCCTGTCTTTTTATGTAAGCCAACAGTGCTTCACTGACGGTTCCGTCTTTGTTGCACAAGCCCGTTCCCATGGGCGGCAGAACCGCACGGTTGGGGATTTGCGTGTCCTTGATGGTGATCGGTGAAAAAAGGGCGCTCAGGTCACTCATGATTCTTCCTTTTTATAAGCTTTGGTTGGCGATACGGCCTTTCTTGCGGCCGCGCACAGGAGCAGAATTTCATGACGTTGGAAAAATTCGGTTTTGAAACCGAAATCGATTTTCTACAACTGAGCTACAATTAGTATAAGGCGCATGAGCTGTCAAGAGAAAATAGAGCGAGCGCTCGTTTTTTTGCTTTTGGGATCTGCTTCGGCGCCTAAGCAAGCCCTTAGGGTGCTTCCTCCAAGCCTTGAATTTGAAGCCCCGTCAAAAGATCGCTTTTAGGAAGCCGTCAAAAAGTGCCTGAACCAAGGGCGTCCGTTTCTCTCAGGCACTATTTAACTTTTGGTTTGAACACCACCGCCGGCTGGGTCCTTTTGGAATAGGAAAATCCGTCGGCGCTCTGGATCGATCCGTATTTTTTCTGCAATTCGTCAAAATCTCCGGCGTCCAGTGCACGGGTAGGGCAGGCCTCCACGCAGTTGGGAACTTTTCCCTGGCTTACGCGATCGATGCAGAAATTGCACTTTTGCATCAAGGCGTTGGATTCCGCGCCAAACTGGGGGGCGTCATAGGGGCAGGCCTTTAAGCACTTGGCGCCGCACTCATCCTTGCCAAGGCAGCTCTGGGGGTCTACGACAACAATCCCGTCCGAGGCTCTTTTTGAAATGGCGCCGGTGGGACAGGCCTCCACGCAGACAGGGGACAGGCAGTGCCAGCAGGGCGCAGTCAGGTAACTGACAAAGACATCGGGAAACGCGCCCGTTTCCCTGTAGAGCACGCGCATCCATTTCGCGGGTCCGGCCGGCACGTCGTGCCAGTCCTTGCATGCCACCTGACAGGCAGCGCATCCGGTGCACCGGGACTGGTCAAAATAAAATCCGATCTGCATGCCTGTTTCTCCTTATGCCTTTTTGATTTCTACAAGATTGGTGTTCATCACGCAGGCGCCGCCGCCGGAGTACGTATCCCGGGTAAGCGTATTGGCACATCCCCCCTGGTCGACCCCATTTTCATCCGGCGTATACCAGGCGCCTTCGAAAATGGCTGCAACGCCCGGCATGATTCGTTCGGTAGGAAAGGCGGTCAGCGAAACGGTGCCGCGCTCATTGTATACCCGCACTTCATCGCCGCTTTTGATGCCTCTTTGACCGGCGTCCCGTGAGTTGATCCATACCTGGTGCTCCTCGACCTCACGGAGCCACGGCACCAGGTAGAGTTCTGAATGCACCCGGTTTCTGGGGTGGGGAGTGAGCAATTGAAGCGGGTATTGCCGGGTTAGCGGGTCGAACCGGTCCTCGGCTGTGGGCATGTATTTCGGGATGGGCGGGCACGCCGGGTTGTCCAAATCCGCCGCCTTCCGGGAATAGATTTCAATTTTGCCCGAAGGGGTTGGAAAAGGGTTGTTCGCCGGGTCCCGGATCTGGTCCGCAAACGCCACGATGGGCTCGGGCAACGCCACCCGGTGCACCCCTTTTCTCCGGAATTCATCAAAATCGTCAATATGGGTGGTGTACTCGGGATTGTTTTCAAAAAGGATTTTCAGCCATTCCTCCTCGCTGTGAGGATTGAAGCCTTCAATGCCAAGCCTCTCCGCCAGCTCCGAAGCGATCTGAAAATCCGACTTGCATTGTCCCAGAGGATCAATCGCCTGGTTTACAACAGTGAAATATGGGCCCGACGGCCAGGGCCGGGTCAGGTCGTTTCGCTCGGCAGCACTGGTTACCGGAAAAATGAGATCCGCATACCTGGCAGTTGCCGTGCAGAACAGTTCATTGACCGCGATAAATTCCAGCTGCTGCAATGCTTGGGCCGCCTTGTTGCTGTTGCCGATCTGGTTGACGTAGTTATTGCACACCGACCACATCATTTTTATATCCGACGGGTAACCGCCTGCCTTGCCTTTCAGGATGGCATCCCACAGGGTGTTGACGTGGATACGTTTGGCGACCCGCAGCCGGATGTCAAGCGTTCCTTTTACATTGGGGCCGTCAAGTTCGAAGGGGTTCTTTCCCGGCGGAATGGCGGACATGCGGAACATGTGGCCGATGGGAATCCCCATCAACCCACCCCCGGCACTGCCGCCGGGGCGGCCCACATTGCCTGTCATGGCACTCAGGGTAGCGGCGCAGCGGTTGTATTGCTCGCCCATGGCGCTGCGGGCAGGGCCCTGGCAGTCCATAAGCGCAGCGGGTCTGGTGGCGGCGTATTCCCGGGCCAGTCGTTCAATAACCGCTGCATCCACGCCTGAGATGGCTGCCGCCCATTGCGGGGTTTTCTCCTCGCCGTCTGATTCGCCCAAAACATAATCCTTGAAAGCGTCAAATCCTACGGTATAGGTATCCAGGAACTCCTGGTCATGAAGGTTCTCCCGGATCATGACATTGGCCATGGCCACCATCAGGGCCGTGTCTGTCCCCGGATAAACGGGTATCCACTCATCAGCCACGGTGGCGGCCGTGTCGTGGTATCGCGGATCGATGGAAATGATCCGGGCGCCGTTTTCCCTGGCACGGATCAGGTGGTACATGGTGTTGGTCCCGGAGATCATCCGGGCCGGGTCCCAACCCCACAGGATGATCAGTTTGGAGTTGAGCATGTCCTCCCGGCTGTGTCCCACCATGACCGAGCCATATTGGGTAAGTGACGCCCAGACCGCACCTTCGGAAGAAATATTGCCATAGTGGGTGACATAGCCGCCGTACTGATTGAGCAGGCGGGCGGCGGCCAGGCTGCCCTGGTGGA
>P_1C_Sed_2_UnCtyDRAFT_1000577_pt1 | contig 11045 bp, 9 predicted proteins | sample Pon1CUnioCityCA_4_FD_10229 | JGI IMG/M metagenome (IMG submission 10229) | reverse complement strand
TTGTAAATAAGTTTACTGTTGATAGAATCGCGCGTTGTTCCGGGAATATCAGTTACAATGCAGCGTTCATCATCCAACAACGCATTAATGAAGCTACTTTTTCCCACATTTGGACGTCCTACAACCGTTAATTTTGGGATGGATGTTTCAGGTTCATCTTTTTCCTCAGGGAGTAATTTCACGACTTCATCGAGTAAGTCACCGGTACCACGTCCGCTTAATGCTGAAATTGGAAACAATTCTTCAAATCCTAAGGAATAAAATTCGGTGGCATTTAGCTCCCGCTCCTCATTATCAGCCTTGTTGGCGACCAGCAATACCGGTTTCTCTTCCTGCCTAAGCAGTTGGGCTACCGATTGGTCGAGACTGGTTATGCCGGCTTCTGTATCAACCACAAACAGAATAAGATCAGACTCTTCTATAGCAATATGAATCTGTTCCCGTATACCTTGAATCATCACGTCAGTTTCGTTCGGCAGGTATCCGCCAGTGTCAATAACATTGAATTCGCGGCCGTTCCAGAAGGATTCTCCATAATGTCGGTCACGGGTTACACCGTATTGGTCATCAACAATGGCTTTACGGCTGCCAATCAATCGATTAAATATAGTAGATTTGCCTACATTAGGCCGTCCTACGATTGAAACTACGGGGAGCATGTGGTATTTATTATTTATATTTTATTTTTAACGACAAGCCACAAAAATAAGGAAATTAACTGTTAAAGTAGAGTAGAAACTCAATGCTTGAAACCTTTTACAATAGCTTCGGATTTATCGGTTCTATCACAGTCGCCTTCACTATATTTCTTGCGTTTATTTTTTGGATGGCCGGCATAGCAGGCCTTTCTCAACTGCCGGAATCCCGCAAAAAAAATCTTAAGCTTGTATGTTCCATACTTTTTCCTCCTTACCCTATCATCTGGGTATTTGTTGATATGTATCGTCAGAACCACCTTATGAAAGAAAAGGATGTCAAATAAATATGGCTTCCGATAAACTATTTTCGAGAAAACGGCAGACCGATATTTTTTTAGGAAGTCTTCGAGGTAAGAACAAAACAATTCCAGTTTCTTTCGATAAGCTCCGTACTGTTGCTAAAAAGAAAATGTCAAAGGAGGCTTATGCTTATATTGACGGTTCCGCAGGGCGTGAGATCACCAAAAAATCCAATCGCTCCGACTTCAATCAGTGGAAAATAGTGCCGAGCATGCTTAATGATGTTTCGACATGCAATACAGAAATCTCCCTATTTGGACGTCACTACCCTGTTCCTTTTCTATTGGCGCCTATTGGCGTCTTGGACATGGCTCATCCGGAAGCAGACTTGGCGGTAGCTAAAGCATCAGCTGCCGAAAACGTTCCTTTTATATTTTCCAGTCAAGCTTCTGTTGATATGGAAACCTGCAGCTCTGTTATGGGTAATTCTCCCCGCTGGTTTCAATTGTATTGGAGTACATCCGACGATCTTGTTGAAAGCTTTGTGCGTCGAGCAGAATCATGTGGTTGTGAAGCTATCGTACTTACCCTTGATACAACCATGCTCGGATGGCGTCCCCGTGACCTTAATCTAAGTTACCTTCCATTTTTACGCGGGCGTGGAATCGCACAATATACAAGTGATCCGGTATTTCGAGAACTAATGAAAACATCGCTGGGAGATGCTGACGAACCACCAAAACTCACTTGGGAATCGATCAAGGCCCTTATAAAAATGGCTCAGAATTATCCCGGTGGATTTTGGAGTAACTTACTTTCTGATGACCCCCGCAGGGCCGTTAAAACATTTATTGAGTGCTACTCGCGCCCCTCATTGACTTGGGAGGATCTCTGCTTTTTGCGATCACTTACTGATTTGCCCATACTGTTGAAAGGTATTTTAAATGCCAATGATGCGCGCAAAGCTATTGAAAGAGATATGGATGGAATTATTGTATCAAATCACGGGGGACGCCAGGTTGATGGAGCGGTAAGTGCTATTGATGTATTGCCTGATATAGCAGAAGAAATAAATGGGGATATCCCATTATTAATGGACAGCGGAATACGATCGGGCAGTGACATGTTCAAGGCGATTGCCCTGGGAGCTGATGCAGTATTGCTGGGACGGCCTTATACCTATGCCCTAACCATTGCCGGTAAACAAGGCGTGAAAGAAGTTATCCAGAACTACCGCGCAGAATTTGAGTTAACGATGGCGTTATCGGGATGTAGATCGGTGGATGAGATCAATACTGATCGATTGCAATCAACGTAACATTCAATTCGAATTCATCTTTTTATTTTTACCCTTACAAAGATATATTCAATGCTTTAACAGGGGCACCCAGAATCATTTATAAAAAAGTATTTATGCTTAACGAACCGTCATTTGTACCGCACAAAGTTGGCTGGATTGAAGTTGTATGTGGTGGGATGTTTAGCGGTAAAACGGAAGAACTGATTAGACGAGCTAAACGAGCCCATATTGCCGGGCAGAAAGTGGTAGTGGTAAAACCGAAGGTTGATGACCGCTATGATGAGGAAGATGTAGTCTCGCACAATAAAAATGTATTGCCCGGTTTAGTGGTTGATACCGCTGATCAAATTGTACTACTTACCGGCGAAGCAGAAGTTGTTTGTATTGACGAAGCACAGTTTTTCGACAAACAACTCATGAATGTCGCCAACACCCTGGCAAATGATGGCAAAAGAGTGATCGTAGCCGGTCTTGATATGGATTTTGAAGGACGCCCTTTTGAGCCTATGCCCCAAATGTTAGCCATCGCAGAATATGTTACCAAACTCCATGCTGTTTGTGCAGAAAGTGGAACCATGGCTCATTACTCACAACGGGTCGTAGAAAGTACGGATCGGGTACTTGTTGGGGAAACAGATGCCTATGAACCTCGTGCCAGACATTGTTATCGCCCTCCTGTTGACAAACGAAGAGGAAAGCCCATTCAGCCTATCCAGAAACAAGATAATATGAAAGAAGAAAACGAATCATGATTGACATACTTCGTGGTATGATTGGAATGGCGGTTATTATCGGCATTTCAGTATTATTTAGTAAAAACAAAAAACATATTAATTGGCGCTTGGTTGGTACTGGCCTTGGGATACAGTTTATTTTGGCCGTATTTATCTTGAAAGGTCGGCAAATGTCTGAATACTGGACCCCCTTAGGATGGCCGAAAGATTTCTTTAGCTGGGTATCATCCTTCTTTGTGATTGTATTAGATTTCACAACCGAAGGTGCTAAATTTATATTTGGTGATTTAGCAAAAAGTCCCGGTATGGAAGATAGTATGGGTAACTTTTTTGCCTTCCAAGTATTGCCAACCATTATCTTTTTTGCTTCACTGACTGCAATATTGTATCACTATGGAATTCTACAGCGCATTGTGAAGTATATGGCTAAAGGGATGCAAAAAGTCATGGGTACCTCGGGAGCTGAGTCATTAGCAGTTATTTCAAATATATTTGTGGGGCAAACGGAATCCCCCTTGGTCATTGAGCCTTATATTAAAAAGCTGACTAAATCTGAATTGTTGGCTGTAATGACCGGCGGAATGGCCACTATTGCTGGTGGTGTAATGGCTGCATACGTACAGATGTTAGGCAACTCCTACGCCCAAGCCCATGATGTTGCCTTAGATGTAGGTCGTCTAATGTTTGCTGAACAATTGCTGGGGGCAAGTTTAATGGCAGCCCCTGCTGCCCTTGTTATTGCTAAAATAATGTACCCCGAAGTGGATGAGCCGGTAACAAAAGGAGAAGTCAACATGAGTGTCGAAAAAACGGATGCCAATGGCATTGATGCAGCTGCAAGCGGGGCTTCAACGGGCTTAAAATTAGCTGCAAATGTTGGAGCTATGTTATTGGCATTTATAGCGTTACTAGCTATGGGGAATTATTTCTTGGAAAGCTTTGGAAGTTTTACCGGCATTAATGCCATGATTACAGACGGGAAATTAACAATTGAAAGAGTGCTTGGCTGGATTATTGCTCCCATTGCATTTGTTGTGGGGGTTCCTTGGGCGGATGCAATTAATATGGGGTCTTTACTGGGTACGAAAGTAGTACTCAATGAATTTGTTGCCTACTTGCAATTATCTGAGATGGTAAGTGCATCTGAAATTAGTGACAAAACGATTAGAATGGCCACGTTTGCCCTGTGTGGATTTGCTAACTTTTCCTCTATTGCTATTCAAATTGGAGGAATTGGCGGGTTAGCTCCAAGTAGAAAATCTGAACTTGCAGAGTTTGGTCTTAAAGCTGTTTTAGCCGGTACCCTTGCGAATTTAATGACGGCAACAATTGCCGGAATGTTATTTTAAATAACTATGGAAACAAGTTTGTCATATAAATTTTCTTTGTTGATTATCCTTGGGATAATACTATCACTGGTATCTTGTCAACAAACGAGCCAGCAAAATGCCGACAATGCACTTGCAAGAGTTGGAAACGAGTATTTAAGGGTGGAACAAGCAATTGATGATATTCCTGAAGCTGTTTTATCCGAAGACAGTGTTGAGGCATTAACTCAGTACCGTGATAACTGGATTCGCCAGCAACTTTTGGTGCAAGAAGCCAAGCGACTTGGTTTAGAGCAAAAATCGGCGATACAACAAAAAATTGATCGGGCAAGGGAAGAAATACTACGTCAGGCACTTAAAGACTATGTGTTGACTTCTAGTGAAAAAGATGTACAGATATCTGATGAAGAAGCTCGAACCTATTATCAGGCTAATAAAGAACAGTTTGTACTTGAAGAAGATTTTGTAAAGTTTCGGCATATGCGTACAAAAACGATTAAAGAGGCTCGTAATGCCCGGCAAGATCTGTTAGATGGCGTGCCTTGGCCTGAAGTTGCCCGAACTTATGCCATTAATCCCTCAACTGTTATCAGCGAATCTGATCAATATTGGCCGGTTTCGATGGCGGCCCAAGATATTGATATCATGAACAGATATTTAACGGTAATCGGACAGAGTGAAATTTCCCCCATTCAGCGTGTTAATGGAATTTATCATTTTGTACAACTGATGGATACCCGATCCGAGGGAGACCATCCTAATCTGGAATGGCTAATTGAACAGATTAAAGATTGGATGACTTTAAATAATCGCCAACGAAATTTCAGTTCCTTTGTTAAGAATCTTTATCTTAAGGCCGAATCGAATAATGAAGTAGAGACTTTTAACGTTTTACCTACGAAACCTAATCGAAATACAACGCTTGACGATACCCTTGAAAACAACTCAACGAATGAATAAAGCATATTTACTGCTCTTTTTTATAGTTTCATTAATTTTAACTCCCTTCTTATCACAAGCACAAAATCAGTCCTCTGACAAAAAGCTAGATCAAATTGTTGCTGCTGTAAATGATCATATTATCCTCAAATCGGATGTAGATCAGGAAGTACAGCAATATATGATGCAGCTTCAGCGACAGCAAAATCAGCAGATCTCATTTAGCGAAGAGATTTGGTACACAGTATTAGAAAATATTATTGATCGCCATGTGATGCTTGATCAGGCTAAACGTGATTCTATTGTGGTTTCCGACGAAAGAGTTGATCAGCAAATTAATCAACAGATAAACTCTTACGTTGAACAAGTGGGCAGCGAGCAAGCCCTAGAAAAAGAAATGGGACAGAGTATTGTTCAAATCAGGGCTGATTTGCGTGATAATTACCGTGAACAGATGGTTGTGCAACAATTTCAGCAGCAAAAGCGCAGTAACGTTTCCATAACCCGGCCGGAAGTTGAAGCCTATTTTAATAAGATTCCCCAAGATTCACTCCCGATGATACCCGAGCGAGTTGCTGTATCACAAATTGTATCCGTCCCCCCTCCCTTGCAGAATGCCAGAGCCGAAGCTCGAGAGCTGGCAGAACAGTTACGTGACTCAGTGCTTAACCACGATAAAACAATTGAAGAGATGGCCAGAAAATACAGTGACGGTCCTTCTGCCTCATCGGATGGAAGTCTTCCAATGATGTCCATGGATGATTTTGTTGCCGAGTATTCCGCTGCAGCGTCAGCACTTGAGCCGGGAGATATTTCTCAAGTTGTTGAAACGAGCTTCGGATTTCATGTTATCCGACTTAATAAGCGTCAGGGTGATCAAATTGATACCAATCACATCCTTATTGAAGTCGATGACCAAAGCTATGATGATGAGGCCGCAAAAGAGGAATTGAGACAAATTCGGGACTCCGTACTCACTAATGAGGATATAACTTTTGCTCAAATGGCCAGACGTCACTCGGATGACCCAAATACTGCGCCTCAAGGGGGTCGTGTATTAAACCCACAAACCGGGGAACGACTTATAGCTCTTGAACAACTAGATCCCGCTCTCTATCGAATCGTACTTTTACTGGATGAGGTCGGAGATATTTCAGAGCCAAAATCATTTACAATGGGCGAAGAAAACAACTCACAGCGTGCATTTCGTATTGTTCGACTTGATCAACGCATTAAGGAGCACAGAGCAAACTTAAAACAGGATTATATCCGCATCAAGCAGGCTGCACTACAAGAGAAGCAAGCCAAACACATGAGTAAATTGTTGTCAAATTTACGAGAAAAAATGTACGTGAATTATAAGATTACGATTCCTGAGCGCTACAAAAATATTAATTATTAAACCCTATGAGTACCATACCTGATGAATCGGTTGAAGCGGTGGATTTTTTTCAGGAATCTTTTGACAAGATTCGGAAAGAGGTAGGAAAAGTTATTGTTGGTCAACAAGATATTCTTGACCAACTTCTAATTTGTTTGTTTTCTCGGGGACACTGTGTGCTCATCGGGGTTCCGGGTCTTGCCAAAACTCTTCTTATCCGGACAGTATCCCAAACCCTAAATCTCAGATTTAGCCGTATACAGTTTACGCCCGATCTTATGCCCGGGGATATTACAGGGACGGAAGTTATCGAAGATGATCGAGAAACCGGAAAAAAAAGCTTTAAATTCGTCAAAGGTCCAATTTTTGCCAATATTGTATTAGCCGATGAAATTAATCGTACGCCCCCCAAAACTCAGGCCGCTCTTCTTGAAGGCATGCAGGAGTTTCACATAACTACCGCAGGACATACCTATCCTCTTGAGCCTCCTTTCTTTGTCTTGGCAACACAAAATCCAATTGAACAGGAAGGTACCTATCCTCTTCCCGAAGCTCAGCTTGATCGCTTTATGTTTAATTTATGGCTCGACTACCCCTCTGTTGATGAAGAACAGGATATAGTTAGTCAAACAACTTCTCTTGGTGAGGCTGAAATCAATGCGGTCTTAAATGCCGAGCAAATTGTGGAATTGCAAGACTTAGTACGTAAAGTACCTGTTCCGGATGGTGTGCTAAAATCAGCGGTTGAGCTCGTAACCAAAAGTCGTCCGCAATCGGATATAGCTCCGGAATTTATCCAAAAATATATGAGCTGGGGGGCCGGTCCTCGTGCTTCTCAGTATCTGGTATTGGGTGGCAAGGCCCGGGCACTCTCGCGAGGACGATATAACGTTTCTGAAGATGACATCAGAGCTCTTGCAAAACCGGTCCTTCGTCACCGAATCGTCAATAATTATGCGGCCGAAGCAGAAGGATTAACTTCCGATAAACTGATTGAAAAGCTGCTTGACGAAATGTAAACACCATCATCGTGGAATATATCTTTCAAGGATTTCAGACTTCCCTCCCCTTTTGGGTTTATACGATGATATTCATCTGTACTTTTCTCATTACTTGGTGGTCATATTCGAATGTCAAAAAAATAGACCGTATTTATTATTATACACTCGTTTCTCTACGCAGCTGTGTATATTTTATTCTACTTTTACTTCTTGTAAATCCGTTTTTTAAGACAGAGGATATATACTTTGAACCCTCTAATATTCTAGTGCTGCTTGATAATTCGGCAAGTACGCAAATTGAGAAAAAGACTTATCAGGGCAGCAAAAGTTATTCTGAACTTATACAAAAACTCAATTTTACTGAGAAATCAAATATCAATTTTCAGTTTTTTAAAATAGGTAGTCGTGTAGAACAGACAAAAGTCGACAGCCTTACATTTGCTGAAGATCAGACTGACCTATCATCCGGAATGGAAATGATCAAGGCAAAACAGAATGAATCAAATGCAGTACTTTTGATAAGTGATGGAATTTATACCACAGGTAAGAACCCCATTTATGAGACTTCTGATATCAGTATACCCGTCTTTACTATTGCCTTAGGAGATACCACATTCCAGAAAGATATCTTGGTTTCATCTATTTCAACAAACTCAACAGGTTATCTTAACAGTACGCAAAACGTAAAAACAACGATTAATAGTAAAGGTTTTAAAGGGAATTCAGTATCCGTTCATATAAGAAAAGGTAATGAGATACTAGCAGAAAAAGTCATAGTTCCTAAAATAAAGAATAGCAGTCAGCAGGTAAGTTTCGATCTTCAATTGGACAAGGAAGGTCTACAGCAATATGAAATCCATATCCCTGCGCTCAGCGATGAGTGGACTTCTGCTAATAATACCCAACGATTTACGGTAGACGTTAAAGATGCAAGACAAAAAATATTATCGCTTGCTCTGGAAATACACCCAGATGTGAGATTTGTTCGATCACTTTTGGCAAAAGATGAAAACACGGATCTTGTTAATCGGACCTGGCTTAAAGCAGATAGTTTTATTGAAGGGGATTTTTCTTTTGTGACCGATTCATTGGATCTTGCTATCATCCACGGATATCCAAGTGCTGGATTACCCGCACGGGTCAAGAAAAAATTAAAGCACATTAGTAATAATGTACCATCGATTGTAATTGCCTCTCCTCGGTTTAATTCTGATCAATTTCAGCAGGAAATCACTGAGCTACCCATTGATTTTACAGGATCAAGGAAATACGGAAAAATTTCACTTAGTCCGGCATCGGAAACATCAGAACATCCTATAAGGGAACTTCCTGCTATTACGTATAACCAACTACCCGACTTAGTGGCCCCTATTACCAATATCAGCTCGGCAAGCTATGCACAAATGCTATTCAGCAGTACCTATCGAGGAAAGTCGATCCAAACCCCCGTAGTTGTTACTCAACAATTAGGTAACAAACGTCACTTATTTGTGACTGCTTATAATTGGTATCATTATCAGCAGACCCAAAGTCCTGAAGTCCAAGCTTTTGGTAAACAACTCTGGCAAAATATGATAAGCTGGACGGCTACCAATCCCGATAATCAACTGCTCGATATTCAAACTCGGCAAAATTCCTTTTCAGGTTCCGAGCCAGTAATAATGGAAGCCTATCTTCGGAATGAACGCGGTCAGAATGAGTCTGAGGCAAATATAACAATCTCTATCATTTCCGATACGCTAGCTGACCGAATGTATTCNATGGAAAATAGAGATGGTGGAAATTATCGTCTTTCCATTCCACCCTTGCCAGAAGGAATTTATTCTTATGAAGCNACAGCGAAGAAAGGCGAGCGAACGTTGGATACCAAACGTGGTGAATTTTCCGTAAGTGCTTCAAATGCAGAATATCTTAACGACAACAGGAATGAACAGCTACTAAGGAAAATAGCACAAAATACAGGTGGAATATATGTACCTTTTGATTCTGTAAATGGATTTTGGAATCTGTTGGAAGAAAAGGAACTACTAGAGCGACAAGAGAAAGTTGAAACAAATTACTTTTACCTATATCAACATATTGTCTGGTATATTTTAGTAGTCATTCTTTTATGCAGCGAATGGATATTACGGAAATATTTATCTCTGCCGTAGCTTTAATCTAAATAACTGCGTTCTCTTTTAGCTTGATAGTTCCTTTTTGAGTATCTATTTCAACTTCTAAACCTACAGGTAAGGTAATCATATTGTCGATATGACCAATCATTGCTCCCGAAAATGCGGGTATGTCGAGTGGTTTAATATGATCATCAAAAACCTGTTTGAGGGACAGGCTATTAGAGCTCGACATTTCACAAGAAATACACTGACCAAAGATAAGCCCAGAAATTTCTTCCAGGACGCCATTTAATTTGAGCTGTGTTAACATCCGATCAAGACGGTACACATCTTCCCCTACATCTTCCAAAAAAAGAATGCTGTTATTCCAATTAGGAAGATAATCAGACCCCATCATGGCCGACAATACGCTCAGATTTCCACCCAGAAGCGTGCCCGTTGCTCTGCCCGGGGTAATGACCGATAATTCATCACATTCCTCGCAAAGGTTCTTATTTGGAACATCAAACAATCTTTGTTGCCCGGTTAGAACCTCTTTAAAATAGTTTGTAGTGTAATTAGTCCATTTCGATTTTCCTACTGGACCGTGAAATGTTATCAGGCCTGTCTTAGCAAAAATAGATAGCAATAAGGTTGTGATATCACTAAAGCCAACGAGTATTTTGGGATTTTTTTGAATTGTATCAAAATCTATGAGTGGTAAAATACGATTGCAGCCCCATCCGCCTCTAAATGGCATGATAGCATCAACAGAATCATTTGCAAACATAGCGTTGAGGTCAGCAGCTCGTTCCTTATCCGTCCCCGCCAAATATCCATACTTGTTACGGGCATTGGGACCTTCTTTTACGTTGTAACCCAATTTCTTAATCTGCTCAATGATCTCATCGTATTTAGTAGAATCAGGTAAAATAAATCCCGGACTAATGAGTCCAATGGTGTCACCTTTTTGTAGCTTTTTGGGCTTAATAACCCTTTTAGCACTGCCGAAAGAATTGGTCTTAGTCAGTAATGTTCCGAGTCCCCCCGCTGATAAAAGTTTTATAAAGCCCTTCCTATTCATCATTATTACTCTTATAAAGTTTTTGGCTATCAATAATTTTTTTAACGGATGAGGGGATCAGTGCAGAAACATCATCTCCGCTGGCAATCGCATCTCTGATGGTAGTTGAAGAAATATCAACAGGTTCATGGTCAACAAAATGGACGTGATCCTTTAGAATAGTATCGATTTTCTTATTATCGGTAGCTGGTCTTTTTGCTACCAGCAGATCGGCATGTTGAATGATTTGTTGCCAGTCTTTCCA
>P_1C_Sed_2_UnCtyDRAFT_1000576_pt1 | contig 11052 bp, 6 predicted proteins | sample Pon1CUnioCityCA_4_FD_10229 | JGI IMG/M metagenome (IMG submission 10229) | reverse complement strand
CTGGTTAGTGTCCGGGCCGAAGTGGAAGGCAGGATGCGATCCTATGGAACCAAAAGATTCCGTGTCAAAGGCCTGCCTACTCCTGTGGCTCAGGTGGCCGACCAGTCGGGCGGTGACATTGATAAGGAGACGCTTAGTATCCAGAGTGTTGTGGTGGCCGAAATGGAAGATTTCCTCTTCGACCTGGAATATACAGTTACCCAGTATACCATCACCACTACCGACCGGGGCGGATACGTACAAAGTGTGACCAAAAACAGCAACCGCATCGATGAGGAAGCACGTAATTTCCTTAAGAATGTGAACCGGGGCGGGCGCGTGAACTTTGAAGACCTCAGGGCCGTCGGTCCCGATGGAACCGTCAAGAAATTAAATCCCATTACCTTTACCATTCAGTAAAATATTTAAATGTACCATATTATGAAACGAATTTTTGCATTTCTCTTATTTGGTGTGATCCTGATCTCAGTGAATCCCGAAGAAGCCAAGGCGCAGACCGTAAGCGATAACATCTATGTCAAGGAAAATGTTCCGGCTAAAAAACCCATACCCTACGTGTCTCTTCGGGAGGCCGATGTGATGTGGTCTAAAAAGCTCTGGCAGATGATAGACTGCCGCAAGAAAAAGAATCAGGTACTGTATTTCCCCATCAATGATATGCAAGACCGCAAGAGCCTGATTCAACTGATCATTCATGGAGTCGATAATGAAGGGCTCACGGCGTATAACGACGATTTGTTCAAGGAGATCCTAACCCGCGATGAGGTCTATGAAGCCCTGGGTGCCGGTGAAGAAATACAGCAGATTCGTCAGGCCGATGGTACCATGGAGGAGCAGACCGTCCAGCGTGAGATTCGTTTTGACGAGATCCAAAAGTATATGATTAAGGAGCAATGGTATTTCGACCGAAAATATTCCGACCTGCGCGTGCGCATTGTAGGCATATGTCCCATCCGCGAATACATCGACGATGACACCGGAGAAAAACGCAAAAGTAAGGCCTTCTGGATCTATTACCCCGAAGCCCGGAACCTCTTGTCTAACTGGGAAGTCTTCAACCGCCAGAACGACGCACAACGCGTTAGTTATGACAGCTTCTTCCAGCAACGGCGATTTAACTCCTATGTGGTACAGGAATCCAATGTATATGGCAACCGCCTGATCGATGAATACACGACCGGCATCAACACCCTGTTGGAAGCCCGGGATATACGGATGAAGATTTTTGAATTCGAGCACGACCTCTGGGAATACTAAAGCAACGACATGGTCACAAAAAAGGCTGCCCGATGGATTCGGGCAGCCTTTTTTTATATGCCGTCAGCGCACCGGCGCCGGCGGGCGGTTATACATATTCATCGCCCTTGCTGCGTTTAATTTCTTCCACTACCTCCTTGATTTCCTGCTCGTCTTTCTTGTTGTAAATGAGCAGTTTGTTTTCTGATTCTACTACGATGTAATCTTTCAATCCCTTGATTACCACCAGTTTTTCACCCGGGAAGTGAACGATGGAATCTTCTACATCATATAGCATCACGTTGTCGCCTCTCACCGAATTGCCTTTTTCATCGGTGTCTAAAAACTCCTGCAGGCTGCCCCAGGTGCCCAGGTCAGCCCATCCAAAATCGGAAGTATAGACGAAAACGTTTTCCGACTTTTCCATGATCCCGTAGTCAATGGAAATGCTTTTGGATTCGAAGTAGACCTTGGAAATGAACTCCTGCTCTTCCCGGGTGTGATAAAGGCCTCTCCCATCCTTGAAAAGGCTGTCGATGTCGGGAAGATACTTGGTAAAGGCCTTCATGATGCTCTTCAGCGACCAGATGAAGATGCCGGAATTCCAGTAATATTCGCCGCTTTCGTAAAACTTACGGGCCAGGTCGTAGTTGGGCTTTTCGGTGAAGGTTTTTACCTTAAAAATGTTTTGATTTTCTTCGCCTTCCTCCTTGCTGTCGCGCTGGATGTAGCCGTATCCCGTCTCCGGCCTGTGCGGCTTAATGCCCAGAGTCAGCAGGGCATCGTGCCGGCCGGTAAACTCCATCCCTTCATTGACGACACGGACAAATTCGTCCTCTTTTTGAATCAGGTGATCCGATGGAGAAACGACTACGTTGGCATCGGCGTTGAGTTGTTCAATCTTATAGTTGGCATAGGCGATGCAGGGTGCCGTATTTTTTTTGGCCGGCTCCAGCAGAATTTGATGCGGTTTCAACTCCGGCAGCTGATCGGCAACCACCTCCCGGTAGATCTCATTGGTAACAATGAATACATGCTCTACCGGACAAATCCGGATCATCCGGTCAAAGGTTTGCTGGAGCAGGGTTCGGCCTGTCCCCAGGATATCCAGAAATTGCTTGGGCTTGTTTCGTGTGCTCAGCGGCCAGAACCGCGTGCCGGTACCCCCGGCCATGATAACACAATATTTGTTTGACTTCATAAGTTAGTATTTTAACGTTTCCAGGCTTTATACCGCTATTTTAAAATAAGTTAAAATAGGAGGATGAATAAACTTTATAGTTTTGAAGCTGTTAGTAATTATAAAAAACTACATTCAAAGTTATGGAATTCTTATATTTAACAATTCAAGAAGCATCCGGATTTTTAAATATAAGCAAATTTTCTTAATTTGGTTAAATCAACTTTTCCCATACCATGCGCAATACAACCATAAGAACTATTTCCGGAATTTTTTTGCTTTCGTTCTTCTTTGTCACACCTGGTTTTGGACAGTATTTTGGTCAAAACAAAGTGAATTACGAGCGTTTTCATTTTGAGATATACGAGACCCCCCATTTTGAGATTTATAACTACCTGGATCAAAATGAGACGGTTCAGAATATAGGGCAACAGAGCGAGCAGTGGTATAAAAGGCACTATTCCATCTTCCGCGATACGGTTACCGAGAATCCCCTGATTCTATACAACAACCATGCTGATTTTCAGCAAACCACCGTTATTGGCGGACAGATTGGTGTAGGCACCGGCGGAGTGACCGAGGGACTGCGGAAAAGGGTAGTCATGCCTGTGATGGTTTCCAACCGCGAGACCGATCATGTGCTGGGCCACGAGATGGTGCACGTGTTTCAATATAACCTGGTGCAAACCAGCGACAGTCTGGGTATGGAATCCCTGCAAAATATTCCTTTGTGGATGATCGAAGGGATGGCCGAGTACCTGTCCATTGGTCCCAGCGATGTGAAAACCGCCATGTGGATGCGGGATGCCGTGATTCATGATGATGTACCCTCTATTGAAGACATGACGCGTTATCCCAACCGTTATTTCCCGTATCGTTACGGACATGCCTTTTGGTCGTTTATTACCGGTGTATGGGGAGATGCTATGATACGGCCTTTCCTTTCTGCCACCGCCAAGATGGGCATTGACCGGGCCAGCGAACAGATGTTCGGGCTTCCCGCCGACAGCTTATCTGCTTTGTGGCAGCGATCGGTGGAGAAAACCTATGAGCCCTGGGTGAAAGGCGATACCATCAAGCCGGTGGGCCGCAAGATGTTTACTCCCGAAAATTCCGGGGAGCTGAACCTGTCGCCGGTACTAAGCCCCAACGGCGAATACCTGACCTTTATCTCCAACAAGAATGTCATTTCTGTCGATATCTTAATGGCCCGCACCGATAACCGGGAAGTCATTAAGAAACTGACCAGCGCTCTGCGCCAGACCCATATCGATAATTTTAACTACATTGAATCGGCCGGTTCCTGGTCGCCCGATGGGGAGCGGTATGCGTTAAAGACCTTTTCCAAAGGCCGGAATATGTTGCTCATTGCTGAGATTGCCGGTGATGATGTGGAGGTGAGCGATGAGATCATGATCGAAGGGGTACAGTCGTTTGACAATCCCGAATTTTCACCGGATGGTGAAAAAATCCTTTTTACCGGCCTGGTGAACGGGCAAAGCGATCTGTATACCTACCACCTGAAATCCGGTGAAGTCACACAACTTACCGATGATCGCTATTCCGACCTGCAAGCCAACTGGTCGGGGGATGGCGAAGAGATCGTCTTCATCTCGGAAAGGGGTGAGGATACCAATATGAAAAAAAATATCTATGGCAACTACCGCCTCAGCATCCTGGATGTGGAGACCGGGAACGTTGAGGTTTTACCGGTTTTCCCGGAAAGCGACGCTTTTAGTCCCAACTATGGCCCGGATGATGAATCCATCTATTTCCTGGCCCACGCCGACGGTTTCAGGAATCTTTACGAATACGATCTTCAAACAGGCCGGGCTTATAAGCTGACCGACTTTATCACGGGCATCAGCGGAATTACCGATCTGGCACCTGCCTACAGCATCTCCAAAGAGACCGGCCAGATAGCCTACACCCTTTATGCCAACGATCGGTACGAAATATACATGGCCGATAACGACGATTTTAACCGGACACCGGTGGATCTTACCCTGGCCAGTGACGATGCCGCGGCCCTGCCCCCGGGAGGCGACCGTATACTGAATGTCGTGGGCAACAACCTGCGGCGCTTCCCGGTAGAGGAGGATACATCCTTTGCACAGAAACCCTATGACCCCGAGTTTGAACTCGATTATATAGGCAGTACGGGTGTAGGCGTCGGCTCCAGCCAGTTTGGAACCTATGCCTCCGGCGGCGTCACGGCCCTGTTTAGCGATGTGCTGAAAAGGCATCAGCTCATTACCAATCTGCAGGTGCAAGGCGAACTGCAGGATATCGGCGGATACGCTTCCTATATGAACCAGGAAACCCGCCTGAACTGGGGTGGTGCCGTGAGTCATATCCCTATACGTTACGACTTCCCCTATTTGAGAAGAGATACCATCCAAACCGATCAGGGTTCCCTGCCGGTGACTCAGTTCGTCATTGAACGAACCCGCATCTTTCAGGACCAGCTTGCCTTCTTCAGTCGATATCCGCTCTCTAAGAAATTGCGGTTCGAACTGGGAGGAAGCATCACCCGTTACGGATACAGCCGCGAACAAATTACCTACAACTATTATGGCAACATCCTGATCCAAAATCCTCAGCGAAAAGATCTTAGCACCCCGGAGCCCTTCTATGTGGGACAGGTCAATGGGGCCTACGTGGGAGATAACTCCAATTTTGGCATTACCGGCCCGCTGGATGGCTACCGCTACCGGTTTCAGGTGCAGAAAATGTTTGCCGATTACAACCTCTATACCACCCTGGTCGACTACCGCAAGTATTTTTACACCAAGCCGCTAAGCTTCGGTGTGCGCGCCTTACACTATGCCCGTTACGGACGGGATGCCGATGAGTTGTACCCCCTCTACGTGGGTGATAATTATTACGTGCGCGGTTACTCCTATAATTCTTACGATAATACCGGCAATCAATATAATCCCGATTACCTGAACCTGAATTCCCTGGCGGGTTCTAAGATGGCCGTGATCAATGCCGAAATCCGGCTTCCCCTGAGCGGCCCCGAACGGTTGACCTTTTTTAAATCAAAATATTTCTTTACCACCCTGGTGGGCTTTGCCGACGGGGGCTTCGCCACCAACGATTATGATAACCTGAAGTTTTCCTGGCAGCCTCAACCCGATAAAAATTCACCCATCTTTAGTACCGGCCTGGCCCTGAGAATCAACCTGTTCGGCTATGCCGTGCTCGAGCCCTATGCGGCTATTCCTTTCCAGCGAGAGGATAAGAACATCATGTTTGGTTTGTTTATACGCGGCAGCGGATGGTAAGATCAGCTTTTGATGACGACTTCCCTAAATAGCCCCGCAGGAAAAAGCTCTGGGGCTGTTTGGGTTTGATTTCGGATTTTCTTTTTATCGAATAAATTTTTATTTTCGGAAACAAGAGATCAGCGCATAACTAAAATTAACCTGATGGGGTTCAGAAATCTATTCTTGTTTTTTGTCATATATTTTGCAGCCACTTTCTGTAACCAGATATATTCCCAGATCACCCATACGGGCATTCCTTTGATACGGCATTATGAGCGGAATGAGTTCCGCGCGGGTCGACAGATTTGGGATGTGGCGCAAGATCCGTTAAACATGATCTATTTTGCCAATAACTCGGGTATACTCGAGTTTGACGGCACGCACTGGGAATTATACCCTATGAACAACCGCTCGGTTGTGCGTTCGGTGGCTGTAGATGATACCGGCACCGTATATGCCGGAGCCTTCAATGAATTTGGATACCTCAAAGAGACCGGCCACGGCGGGAAAACTTATCACTCGCTGGTGCCTGAAATACCAGAGGAATACCGCGATTTTGGAGAGATATGGAAGATTTATGTCACCAACAACGGTGTTATCTTTCAGTCGTTTACTACCGTGTTTTTTTACAAGGATCAACAGGTTAAGGTGCTGGCCCATGCGGGGGATTATCATTTTTCCTTTTACCGGAGAGGCAACCTCTATATCGGCAGTGCCCGGCAGGGTCTGATGAAATACAACGGCCAGAATTTTGAGCCGCTCCCGCAGGGAGATTTCTTTACCGGCGATCGCCGGCTTTGGACGATGTTGAACTTTGGCAGGGATCAATTTTTGTTGGGTACCCAAAATGCGGGTCTGTTTGTCTATGACCAGGATACGCTCCGCCCCTGGCAGAACGAAGCCAATCAGTTCCTGAAAAAAAATCAGCTCTTTAGTGCCACCCGAATTTCCGGCCGGTATTATGCCTTTGGTTCTATTCAAAATGGCCTGATCCTGACCGATGACCGGGGCAACATCCTTCAACATATCAATAAGGAGCACGGGTTGCAAAACAATACCATTCTCACCCTTTTTCCCGACCAGGGCCAGAACTTATGGCTTGGACTGGATAATGGCATCGATTATGTTGAGATTCACTCACCGATCTCTTACCTGGGCGAAGGATTCCGGATAGAGGGAACGGGCTATACGTCAGCGCTCTATGAGAACCGGCTGTTTTTGGGAACCAACCAGGGTCTTTTTTATAATGAATTGAAACAGCGAACGCCTTATATTGAAGTAGGGGATCATTTTGAACTGATCGATAATACAAAGGGTCAGGTATGGAGCCTGGCAAAGATCGACGGCCGGCTGTTTTGCGGGCACAATAAAGGGGCCCTGGTCGTAGAGGGCGATTCGGCCCGGCAAATATCCAATGTGCAGGGAGGATGGAATTTCCTTCGTGTTCCCGGGCACCCCGAATACATCCTGCAGGGATCCTACAGCGGACTGGTTCGTCTGAAGAAGAGCAACGGGCAATGGCAGTTCGACAAACGCATTGCCGGGTTTGACGAATCAAGCCGGATTGAAACCTGGGATGACCAGGGAAATCTTTGGATAACCCACGGCTACAAGGGGGTCTTTAGGCTTCGCCTGAACCAGGCAGTGGACAGTGTTGTGCAGGTGGCCCTTTACACCGAAGAGGATGGGCTGCCCGACTTGCAGGGCAACACGGTTTTCCGGCTCAACGATCATATCTATGCCTCCACCAACAAAGGCATATATAAATACTACTTTCTGCCCGATCAGTTTGAAAAAGATACCATGTATTCCCGCCTGACCGGCGAACAACAAGTCAGTGCACTTCGGAAAGACCGTTACGGAAACCTCTGGTACTTCTCGAATTTTAGTGAAAAGATTGGTATGATAAAATCACCGGAAAGCCCGGCCAGCTTCGAAAAGATTGAAGTGTTGGATAAATTGGAAAATCAGTATGTGCCTGCCTTTGAACACATCAATGTTATCGATTCCAATAACATCATCATTGGTATCGTTAAAGGGTTCGCTCATTTCGACCCGACGATTTCTATAAAGGATTCGGTGTTGTTCCGCACCCTGATCCGTGAATTTTCTTTTTACGGCAACCAGGACACCATCCGCTATCACAACGTCCGTACCCCGGGCCCCCGAAAGGAACATATTGAGATGACCAATCCCCGGCTGATCCGGATTCGCTTTGCCTCTACCTTCTACGAAGACCTGACCCATACCCGCTACAGTTATTACCTGAAAGGCTATGATCAGGATTGGTCCCCCTGGATATCCCGCAAGACGAAAGAATATACCAACCTGCCCCCCGGTGAGTATACCTTTTATGTTCGGGCCCAAAACGTTTACGGACGCATCAGTAAACCTGCCGAATTCCGGTTTGTCGTTCCCCATCCCTGGTATCAGACCAGCTGGGCCTACATGGGATATGTCCTGATCACCATTGCTTTTGTCCTGGTGGCATCCCATTATCTATATAAAAAACTCGAGAAGGAGAAGAAAAAGGTGGAAGAAGAGAACCGGGAGAAAATGCGCAGGCAACGCGAAGCTTATGAAAAGGACCAGCTGGAGATGAAAAACAAAATCATCCGCCTGGAGAATGAAAAATTACAGTCGGAAATTCAACGCGATGAAACCAACCTGCGCCTTAAAAACAAAGAGCTGAATGTGCAGGCCCTCAACATCAACCGCAAAAATGAAATCCTCAACTATCTTAAGAAAGAAATCGATAGAATGATGCGGTCCGTCAATCCCGACGCTCAGTTTCAGCTGAAAATGCTTACCCGCAAGATCGATCAGGACTTGAATCCGAAGGAAGACTGGGAGAAGTTTGAGCGATACTTTGATGAGGTACAGGGCGATTTTATTTCCCGACTCAAAGAAAAACATCCCCAGCTCTCACCCAAGGATCTCAAACTTTGCGCCTATCTTCGTATGAATCTTTCGTCTAAAGAGATAGCCTCGCTGCTAAATATTACACCCCGGGGCGTTGAGATTCACCGCTACCGCCTGCGAAAAAAACTGAACCTTTCAAGGGAAACCAACCTGGTGGAATTCTTAATGGATTTATAGAACAACCTGAATCCTGCCGCCATTGTAGCCTCGCGCGAGGTGTTTGCCTGTTCATATCCTATCCCCCTCGTGTGCAACCTTGTTTTTTTAGCTGGTTGTTGCGTCTTTTTTATTCAATGCAGAAGTTTTCCGGATGGCATTTTGATGAGTCGACTCACATTGATGTGTGCTAACTGTCAGTTTATTAGACGGTTGTGTGATGAGTTCTTGATGAGGTTGATGAGGTGTTGATGTGTGAAAAATCAAGGAATGATGAGTTTATATTACATCCTTAAAATTGACTTGTATTGAATAATTTTATAATATAGAACTAACAATTATTTCATGCTTGATTTTCTTTTCAGCCCACTGAGATTGGTCACAATCAATAATAATAAGGGGTATGAAAAAACGAATTGTCATTGTTTTGATTGTATTTGTCATTTTGGGTTTGGCCATTGGCCTGCTGATACGGTGCAGTGGGCCTTCAGCAAAAAACCCGGATAGAAACTACCCGTGGGCCGAAAGCACTGCGCAACAGATTGACCAGATAGCGCAAATTACCCTTTCTTATTTCTTGAAGCAAGGAGAGGAGAGTCCCATCGAATCAATTGAGCCGGATACTGAGCGACTGAGAGCAGCAACCTCCCCGGCCCCCTTTTGGGGTGGCGTTTGGCGAGGATGTATACCTGACCGGTACCCGGGTCCGGATGATGGCAAACACTTTTTTCTTTTTGATACACCTGAATTAAAAATTGTATGATCATCAAATCTAAACCCAATCGCTATGAAGAAAACTGCAAACGTTTTCGAAGCCCAGTTGAGCATCAGCTCCCTGCTTTACAGGAGCTCGATTGCCGAAGATCCCTAAGTGTGATCAAACACCAGACCGCTGCCCTTTTTTCTTCTTGATCGTACGAGAAACATAAAGGGTACGGATGTGCCACAGCGCAATTCACCAGAACGAAACCAACTGATTTATTTAATTAAATGACTTAACTATGAGAAAAGGAATTTTAACATTTATTTCGCTATTCATTTGCGTGCTTGCCTTTGGGCAGGACCAAACAATTTCCGGCAGGATTACGGATGCCGAGAACGATTCGCCCTTACCCGGGGTGAATATTGTGGTTGAAGGAACCAACATTGGTACTACTTCGGACATGGACGGTGAGTATGAGTTAACTTTTCCGGAGGACCAGAACGTACTGGTATTTTCTTTTGTTGGTTATCAGAGCAAAACGGTTGAGATCAATGGCCGCACGACCCTTGACGTTGCATTGCAACCCCGGACCGAAGCCCTGGAGGAAGTGGTGGTGGTTGGTTACGGTACTCAGCAAAAAAGCCTGGTAACCGGCTCCATTTCCAAAGTCGAATCGGAAGACCTTTCCGGATTGCCCATATCCCGGGCCGAAGAAGCTCTTGAAGGAAAAACGGCCGGGGTATCTGTTGTACCTACCTCCGGATCTCCCGGTGCTGGAATGAAAGTCCGTGTTCGTGGTACGGGCTCCAACCAGAATTCTCAGCCTCTTTATATCGTAGATGGTATGAAAACAGGAGACATCAGCTTCCTTTCACCCTCCGATATTGAGTCGATTGAAGTACTGAAAGATGCTGCCTCCGCTGCCATTTATGGTGCAGAAGGCGCTAACGGGGTTGTTTTGATTTCCACCAAATCCGGTACTGCTGGTGAAGCCCGCATCAGCTATGATTTTCAGTATGGCATGCAAAGTGCTGGCAATACGGCTCAGCCCATGTCTGCTGATATGTATACCACCTATATGGAAGAAGCCGGGCATGATATTACGGTGGAGGCGCCGAACAACGTCAGCACCAATTGGGTGGATGAGACTTTCCAGCAGGCCCCCATGCAAAAACATAATATTTCCTTTAGCGGAGGTTCTGAAAATTCTACCTATATGTTCTCCGGTTCTTATTTTAACCAGAAGGGGATCGTAGGAGGTGATAAAGCCGATTTTAAACGTTATTCCGTCCGCCTGAACTCAAGTCATGAGGTAAAAGACTGGATTGAGGTAGGCAATCACCTGACTTATACCAACTTTAACCGCAGTGCCATATCCGAGGACAATGTATTTGGAGGCGTGATTGGTAATGCTCTGATGTTTGATCCTTTGGTACCTACCACGTATGATGGTACGCCCGATATCATTCAGAATGCACTGGATAACGGTATGAACCCGACGACCAATGGCGACGGAGAATATTATGGTGTATCTACCAACACCCAGGGCGAAATTGTGAACCCCCTGGCTGCCTTAGAGAACC
>P_1C_Sed_2_UnCtyDRAFT_1000574_pt1 | contig 11084 bp, 11 predicted proteins | sample Pon1CUnioCityCA_4_FD_10229 | JGI IMG/M metagenome (IMG submission 10229) | reverse complement strand
GCTGGAAAGTAATGTCATTTACATAAAGATCAACCCTTAGGGAATCACCAAACACAAAACCGGTTGGTTTTTCATCAAAAACTACTGTAATTGAGTAGTTCGATTTTTCAGCCACTGTTCCTGTGGGATTGTTGTCATCTAAAGGTCTATTCTTACTGATCATGACTAAATCTCCGATACTGATCTCAGTATCAGGTAATTTTTCTCCCACTTCTTCTTTCATGAATTTAATCTTCGGTTTATGGTCATAAGTGTGTCCATCACCCTTACCTCGCATTTGTAAAAGGGCTCTTCCCTTTTTTTCGCGAGCTCGTGGTGACAGTCGCTTGATTTCAATTTCATGTCTTTCCATTTCTTCTTTTCTTTCTAATTCCACTAACTGTTGAAATTTATTAAAATAGCGGGTTACTTTCTTTCGCCGCGCTGCATCATCGTCAATTTCTAAATGGACCTTAACTCCCCCAATTTTGTTATTGTCCATTATATTTACTACTTTTTCACTAACATCCTTTTTAACTTCAACTTCAGCTACATCGTTTCTTATATTAATATTGCCAATATCATTACTGCTAATATTAGCTTCATTTATGAAAGCACCAACAATATCGCCAGGACCAATATGCTTATCAATATCTCTAATAATGATATTCTGCATATTAACACCTCCTAGTCGTATTGTTTGCTGTTTTATAAAAGTACAGTTTATGCAAACTTTATTCTTTTAAGTTTTCGTTATCTTCAAAAACTTTGCTTCCTACTGCTGTATCCTGACCTTGGTACTTCCCCTGATAGGGAAACTCAGCTTCTTGATCCATTTCAGCAATTACTAATTGACATATTCTGCGGCCCGCTTTAAGTTTTATTGGAAGGCGGTTCGCATTAAATAGTTCTAGTGTAATCTTACCTGCAAAACCGGGGTCAACCCAGCCTGCATTTTGAATAAAAAGCCCCATTCTTCCTATTGAACTTCTTCCCTCTACAAATGCAGTTAAATTATTGGGAAGTTTTATATATTCTTCTGTTGTTGCTAACAGAAAAGAATTAGGCGGTATTACAATTTCATCACTATCTATTTCATTATAGTTTAGTTTATCTTTTAGTGTCATTACTTCCATTTGATTTTCATCTATTTTTAAATAGTTAGTACCTAACCTTAAATCAATGGAAGCAGGTTGGACTAGATATTCTTCAAAGGGTTCTATTACTAGAGTATCTTCTTCAATTAACTTCTTGATTGACTTATCTGATATTATCATCTAAACTCTCCTCATATTCAGTTATTCTTCCACCGCAATGTGTTTAACTATATTAGCACGGGTTACAATTCCAATTAACTGTCCGGAGTTATCTACAACAGGAAGTCTGTTAACATTTTCCTGATGCATTATTGTAGCTAAGTCCTGAATTGTATCATCAGGACTGACTGTGATTACATCTTCGGTCATCAATTCTTTTACTTTAACTGCAGTGAACTTTTTAAACTCTTCTTTAAACTTTTTGTAACTTTCAACATAGATATATCCACCCAAAACATTTATATATTCCGGGAAGTGAAGTTTCTTATCCTTAATAATCAAATCATTTTCTGTTACTATACCAACAAGTTTACCATCCAGTACAACAGGTAGTCCGCTAATATCTTGTTCACTCATTAAATTAGCAGCTTCCTTAACACTGGTTTCAGGATCTACAGTGACTACATCTGTAGTCATAATATCTTTAGCAGTTATCATCATAACACCCCCGTTTAATTTTGGAAATAGCAGGAGGTATATTCTTTATTATATCACCGGCTATAACTGAATGAGATCCAATAGCTGATTTAGCTTGATCTCCGGCTAATCCATGTAAATATACTCCTAGGACTGCACTTTTATATGGAGCTAAGCCTTGTCCAATCAAGGAACTAATAATACCTGTTAAAACATCACCACTTCCAGCAGTTGCCATTCCTTCATTACCGGTTTTATTTATATATACATTACCATTTTTATCAGCAATTAGTGAACTAGCACCTTTAAAAACTAGATTCACTTTATATTTTGTTGCAAATTCTCTTGCATTGTCAATTCTATTTTCTTGCACCTCTATAATACTTTTATTTACTAATCTTGCAAACTCACCCGGATGGGGAGTCATGACCAGTTCAGATTTACAGTTTTTTAAACCTTCTAAGTTAAGGTTGTTAATACCATCTGCATCTAAAACCACTGGTAATTTTGAATTTTTAATTACATAAGACACTAGCTCTGCCTGCTTTTTTCCTTGACCTAATCCAGGACCTAATGCAACCAAATCATAATTATTTAAACTTGATTTTATATTCTCTAAAGTTAAATCAGCAGACATCGCCTCTCGGCAAAAGCTACTGACAGTATGACTTATTTCATCCGGTATCAGGGTTTTAACAACCCCACATCCGGTTTTCAAAGCACTCTCTGCCGTCATAGCTGGAGCACCTTCAAGTCCTTTAGAACCACCAATAACTAATACCTTACCAAAACTACCTTTATGCCCTGTAGTAGCTCTTTTAGGTAATAGTTCAGATGCTTCCTTAAGATTTAAAGTATGATGCTGATAATTTTTTTTATTTACTAAATGGTTTGGAAAGCCTAAATCTACTGTCTGAAGTTTACCGGTATAAGCTCGACCTGGATAAGTGTGGTGACCTATCTTACTAAAAGCCATAGTTACCGTAATATCTGCCTTGACAGCTGAACCCATTATCTTGCCATCACTTCCATTGATACCACTGGGTATATCAACTGCTAAAACATCCTTATTACTTTCATTGATCATCTTAACAATTTCTAAATAGGGAGACCTTAATTCACCGGTTAGTCCGGTGCCTAATAGACTGTCAATGATTAGATCAGTATTTTTAACAGCTTCTTTTATCTGTTTAAGGTCGGATTTTTTGTGTAAAAATTCAAGGTCAATATTTCTTAACTTACAAATTTTATAGTTTGTTAGAGGGTCTTGATTTAATTTATCTTCCTTCCCTACTATTATTATTTTAACATTATATTTACATATATCAAGTAATCTGCCGATTACTAGTCCATCTCCCCCATTGTTTCCGGAACCAGCCAAAATTAATATTTTGTTATCTCTGTTATAATTTTCTTTAATAATTTCAGTTGTACCACGGCCAGCTGTTTCCATTAATAACAGGGATTCAAAACCATTTTCTATTACTTTTTGATCAAGTTTTGTCATTTCATTTGGAGTTAATACAATCATTTGACTCTCCCCTTTAAAATAATATTGGCAGTGGCATACTTTTTTTGATGACTCAAGGAAACTAAAATTTCAGTTACATTTTTTTCTTCGGCTGCCAATTTTGCATTACCTGAAAGGCTTACTTTTGGTTTTTTACTTTCTTTTTTTAATATCTCTATTTCTTTATAAGGTATTGTATAATCACTTTCTATTGCTTTAACAAAAGCCTCTTTGGCACTAAAACGGGCTGCAAATGATTCAACTGACCTCTTTTTTTGTTGACAATAATCAATTTCATTTTGAGTATAGATCCTATTTAAAAACTTATCGCCTCGCTTATCAATCACAGCTTTAATCCTTTTTACTTCAATAATATCAGTACCCAGACCAATAACCTCAATTTTATCAGATTGTTTATTATTGTTATGAGTCATATAAAAACTTCCTTTTTAAAATATTATGAAAAATTAGCCAAAAAAATTTTATAAAAAAAGGGGGGCAAGCCCCCCTTATCTGATATTATTACTCTACAGTCACACTTTTAGCCAGATTACGAGGTTGGTCGATATCACAATCTCTAAGCAAAGCTGTATAATAAGCTAATAGCTGTAGTGGAACAATTGCTAATGCACCGGTAAATAGTTCATTTACTTCCGGAATATAGACAATATGGTCTACTACATCTTCAATATCTTTGGCATCTTTATGAACTATAGCAGTGACATCTCCACCTCTAGCCTTAACCTCTGTAACATTACTTAATGTCTTTTCAAAGACACTTTCTCTGGTTCCTAAGGCCACTACTGGTACCCCTTCTTCAATTAAAGCTAAAGTACCATGTTTTAATTCTCCAGCCGGATATGCTTCTGCATGGATATATGATATTTCTTTTAACTTTAGGGCACCTTCCATTGCTAGAGTATAGTCAGTATGTCGACCAATAAAGAAAGCATTATCACTTTGGGCATACTGTTTAGCTCTATCCTTCATTACTTCTTCACTTTGTGCAATAACATCATCTAAAAGATCCGGTAATTTGATTAAATCACTGGACATATTTAAATAACGCTGTTTATCAATCTTATTTTGTTCTTTAGCTAAATAGAGGCTAAACATATAAAATGCTACAACCATATTTAGATAAGCTTTTGTAGAAGCTACCGAAATTTCTGGTCCAGCTTTTAAAAGTAATACTTCATCTGCTTCCCGGGCTATACTGCTACCGCGAGAGTTAGTAAAGGCCAATACTTTTGCACCTTTTTCTTTTGCTAACCTTAGGCTAGCTAAAGTGTCAGATGTTTCACCAGACTGACTAACTGCAATTACTAAGTCATTTTCTTTGATTGGAACATTCCGATACCTATACTCAGAAGCCACATCCACTTCTACACTTAGCTGAGAAAGGTCTTCCATCATATACTTTCCGATCAAACAAGAATGGTAAGCTGTACCACAGGCAATTAAATGAATCTGATTTAAGTTGTTTAAAAAATCTTGGTCCAAGTTCAGTTCCTGTAGTTTAATGCCTTCTGGTGTAACTCGATTGGCCATCAATCTGCGGACTGCATCGGGCTGTTCGTGAATCTCTTTTAACATAAAATGATCATAGCCCTGTTTTTCTGCCATTTCTGGGTCCCAATCTACATGGTACACTTCCTTATCTTTTGAATTTAAATCAAAATCATAGATATCTATTTCATCTCTTTTAATTACTGCAAACTCTCCGTCTTCTAAAATATAGAAGTCACGGGTTTGACCTAAAAAGGCCGGTATATCTGAAGCTATATAGTTTTCATCATCCCCAATTCCAATAATTAAAGGACTATCTTTACGGGCCACATATATTTGTCCGGGATCGTGTTTAGATAGTATTGTTAAAGCATATGAACCTTCTAATTGTTCAATTGTCTTTTTAAGAGCCTCAAGTATATTGCCTTGAAAATTATCTTCTAATAAATGGGCAATAACTTCTGTATCTGTCTCAGATTTAAAGGTATGCCCTTTTTCTCTTAAGTTCTTTTTGATAATTTGAAAGTTTTCAACTATACCATTATGGGCTATTACAAAATTATCCTGACAGTCACTGTGAGGATGAGAGTTAGTATCTGATGGTGGACCATGGGTTGCCCATCTCGTATGTCCAATACCAGTTGTTCCACCATTGATATTACCTTGAAGTTCACCTTTTAACTGTTCTAATTTGCCTTTCTTTTTTACAACATCTATATTTAAACCATCGTTAACTGCAATTCCAGATGAATCATAACCTCTGTACTCCAGCTTCTTCAATCCATCATAAAGAATTGAAGCAGCCTTTTTGTCACCTACATAACCTACTATGCCACACATATATTTACCTCCGTTATTTATATTATATTATTCATTATTTTTTCATTTAACTTTCAATAGTATTGCCGGCCTTTTTGTCCCTCCAGTCACCTAAAGGTTTTGTCAGTCCGGTTAAGGTTTAATACTTTAACCTGAGGAGATCCGCCGATCAATCGATTACTCCTCACCTCGTCAACTCCTTTTTAAGAGTCCGGGCGCTTTAATTATATTTAGTTTTTAGACACCTCCTTATTTTTTTAATTCAGCTCTGTTTTAACTGTCTCTTTTATCTTATCCTGCCATTTTTGTATCATAGACTCTTCTTTTGCTTCTAGCATAACCCTAATTACAGGTTCAGTTCCAGAAGCCCTGACGAAAATCCTACCTTTGTCAGCATAGTCATCTTCTATTTCTTTGATTAGATCATTTATTTTTTGATTAGAAGAGAGCTGATTTTTATTTTTAACCCTAACGTTAATTAATTTTTGAGGCCAGGGTTTAAAAATTTCATTGATATAACTTAAGTTTTGATTAAACTTATTTAAATAATCAACCACTTTAAGAGAAGTTAATACTCCATCACCAGTTTTGTTATAATCAAGCATAATGATATGGCCTGATTTTTCTCCACCAAGATTATAGTTATTATTAATTAGTTTTTGTAATACATAACGGTCACCATTTTTACATTTTTCAACTCGGGCACCATTTTCATTAAGCAATTCTTCTAAACCAAGATTACTGTACCGGGTAGTAACTAGTGTCTTTTTATTAAGCTTATCTTCTTTTAACATGTTTAGTGCTAAAAAGGCCATAATATGGTCCCCGTCAATAATATTACCTTTTTCATCTACCATAATCAAACGGTCCGCATCTCCATCATAGGCAATACCTAAATCGGCATTATACTTTTGGGTCTCTTTAACAATGGTTTCAGGTTTGGTAGAACCACAGTTTAAATTGATCTGATTACCGTCCGGTTTATCATTAATTGCAATAACAGTAGCTCCTAGTCTATTAAAGATTTGTGGTGCTATTTCATATGCTGCCCCATTGGCACAGTCCAAAACAATTTTATAATTATCAAAATTAGTTTCTACGGTTTCTGCTAAATAATCTAAATACTGATAAATTAATTTTTCCCTATTGATAATATCCCCTACATCAGTACCTACCGGTTTTGAAATTTCCTTATCATTGAAAATATAATCTTCTATTTTTAATTCTTCCTGATCGGTTAATTTAAAGCCATTCTGATTAAAAAACTTAATTCCATTGTCTTCAATTGGATTATGGGAAGCCGAAATCATTACTCCCCCAACAGCATCTGACTTATCTGTTAGATAAGAAACCGCAGGAGTTGATAAAATACCAAGTTTTATGATGTTTACACCCACTGAATTAAATCCTGCAATTAAGGCTGATTCTAACATACTGCCTGATATTCTGGTGTCTTTACCAATTAATGCAAAAAAATTTTCCTCTTGTTTACTGTTTTCTTTTAAAAATAGTCCTCCAGCTTTACCAAGTTTAAGTGCTAATTCTGGAGTAATTTCCTTGTTTGCAATTCCTCTTACACCATCTGTGCCGAAAATTTTACCCATCAAATTCACCTCTAATTTATTATGTTTGTTGCTGTTATTTACTGACTGTTGTTTTCTTCATTATCTTCATTTTCTTTATATGAAGTAATGGTAACCCTAACAATTGAGGGCTCTTTTGAATTAATTTGGACTCCTTGCGGAGACCTGATCTGAACAATCCTAATATTATCACCGATTTGTACATCACTTAAATCAATATATGCTTCAAAATCATCCGAATTATATGTGTTAAAAAATCGATAACCTTCCGGTTCAATCACAACTGACTGGTCTGAAATATTTAAGACAATCAGATTATCGGATAAATTTTCATAATTGATATCCAATCTGATCTGATTACTGCCCAGGTTAAAGCTGCCCTGTAGGTTTCCCTCTTGGTAATTAACATAAAGCCAGAGCAAAAAGGCAATCATTATTGCTATTATCACTATTTTGTATCTATTATAAAATTCCCTCATTTTAACTCACCTTTTTTAAGAAAAGAAGTCATTTGTTTTACGAGGTACAAATTCTTTAAATAAGATTTCTCTTAACTTAGCCTTATCTAGATATCTTATTAATTCACCATCCTGGGCCAGTGAAATTACACCACTTTCTTCTGATACTACCAACACTAATGCATCTGACTCTTCGGTAATACCAATAGCGGCTCGGTGTCTGGTTCCCAGTTTGGGATTAATACTAGGTTTATTAGAAAGATTTAAAAGACAACCAGCTGCTTTAATCATTCCTTCTCCCACAATTACTGCACCGTCATGAAGAGGGGATGATTTATAAAAGAGGTTTTCAATTAATTCTTTACTAATTTTAGCATTTATTTCAGTGCCGGTTTCAATATAATCACGTAAACCTACCTCTTTTTCAAATACTATTAAAGCACCTGTTTTTTCTTCAGCTAATTCATCTGCTGCAAGGATAATTTCATTTATATCCTTAGCAGACCATTTCTGGACAAGCTGATTTGTAAAAAATCCACCTCTACCTAATTGTTCAAGAGCTCTTCTCAATTCAGGGTGGAAGACAATCGGTAAGGCAACAATCAGCATAGTCAAAACACTCTGTAGAAACCAGTGGACTGTATTTAAGTTCAATAACTGGCTCACTACTGAGGCAATAAAGATTACAACCAGACCCTTAATTAACTGAACAGCCCTGGTGCCTTTGATTAAATTTAATAAAAAGTAAATAATTGCTCCTACAATTATAAGATCTATTGTATTAGCTATTACAGACCAGACCAAGATAAATCCACCCCTTTTAAAAACATGCTCATCATTATTTATTATATAGGTTATTAAGTGATTTATAAAGCAGGAATTTAAATATTTATAAAGAAAGTAACAAGAGGTGATTAGAATATGACTGCAAAGTTAAACTGGATTAAAAGAATTAATTACAAAGATATTATAATTATATATACTCTCTGGTTTTTTACCCTGCTTTTTAACCGTTTTTTTGATTTTGCTTCTTTTATGCAGGTTCCTGATTTGAGCGGCTTTTTCAACATTTTATTTAGTTTTGCTGCCCGCTTGATATTTATTAGTCTCTTCTTTTTATACTTTGTCTTTATTTATGATTTGAGCTTTAAAGAACTAGGTATTTCTTTTAAAACTCTTACTAAAAAGCTTATACCCCTTTTGCTTTATATTATAATCTTAATGTCCTTGGTCCTCTTTTTTATTAATGTACCGATGAGCATGGAAAATATTTCAAGTATTTTTAAACCACTTTATGAGGTAGCAGATATGGAAACATTTGTGCGTAGTATACTGCCCTTAGCAATTGTATTTCCCATTTTCTTTATCATTGCTTTTAGCGAACAGTTAATGTTAAACCTGTTTGTTTATGAAATCTTTCAGTATAAGCTACCTAAATTCGTTTCTAAACTGCTATCAGCTTTGTTCTTTTCATTTTTAATTTATAAACTAATGCCAGAACAGATTATTATCTATTTTATCTTTGCCCTAATATCTACTTCTCTTTATGAAAGGGCAGATAAATCGGTTTTAGTCCCTTCCTTTTTCGGAGCCGGCTTTTATTTAATCTATACTTTCTATATTTACGGATGGAACTTTATTTAATAATTATCTAAAATTTGTCTACCACATTCCGGGCATTTACCTTCTTTAAGGTGGTTTTTACTTGAAAAGTATTGTCTAGATATAACTTCAGCACCACAGTCAGGGCAGAACGTATTCTGTCCTTTTTTCGTTCTCATATTTCCTATATAAACATAGTTTAGGTGTTCTTTTGCTAAATCATAGGCTGCCTCCATTTTGGCAGTTGGAGTAGCCGGTTCTTCCATCTCATAATTAGGAAAATACCTGGAAAGATGTAGAGGTATATCTTCACTTAAACTTGCAATCCATTTAAATATTTCTTCTAATTCTTCTAAACCATCATTTTGATTAGTCACTATTAAAGTTGTAATCTCAACATGAACTTTATCATACAGATATTTGATAGTCTCTAAAACCGGTTCGTTACTTCCACCACATATATCTTTATAAAAATCATTATGATATGATTTTAAGTCAATATTGGCTGCATCTATGTATTTTGATAATTTTTTTAGTGGTGGCTGGTTTATATACCCATTGGTCACCAGCACGTTCTTTAAACCGGCTTCATGGGCCTTTACAGCGGTCTCATAAACATATTCATACCAAACCATTGGTTCGGAATAGGTATATGCTATACCCATTATATTGCGCTCCTGGGCTTGTTTTATAATTTGGTTAGGGGTCTGGTAAGTAGTTGTTGGCTGCTGTTGACTTATTCTAAAATTTTGACAGAACTTACACTTAAAGTTACAACCATAAGTTCCTAAAGAAAGTATACCCTGTGAAGGATGGAAGTGATAGAGGGGTTTTTTCTCAATAGGGTCTACTCCCATTGAACTAATCTCTCCATAATTTTCGGTATAAAGAATCCCATCATGGTTTATTCTAACTCGACATATACCTCTTTTACCATCTTTAATCACACAGTTATGTGGACACAGATGACAATGTACAGTAGAGTCATCTTTTTTTTCATAAAACATGGCTTCTTTTTTCTTATTCTTCATAACGGTCCACCTTAAATCTAAAAATCTGATAATCCTCTTTAGGTGAAATACCAGCTTTTTTTCTGGCAATCTCAAGTTGACGGTCGACAGAATCAACACCTTCTAAGTTCGGTAAAAGTAGTCCGGTCCTTGAATTATTTTTTACAATAACCCCGTATTCTTGGGGATCGAGTTCTGAAGTGTTTTCTATTTTTTCAGGTTCACCTAAAATGTCAACAGAAATATTTATATGTTCTAATTCATCTTCTGTTATCGGCTGAAAACGAGGATCTCTTGTTGAAGCACTAATTGCATTTTCAATTATTTCCTGACCTAGAAAAGGCCTAGTTGGTTCAATTGTTCCAATACAACCACGTAAGCGACCATTCTTTTTAATTGAAACAAAAGTACCGGCTCTTGTTTTAAATTTATCAGTCTGAGGTGGGTCTATCTTCTTTTTTTCTTTAATATAATTTTCGATAGTTTTCCTTGCCAGTTCAACATAACCCATTTCTTCAGCCATTACATATTACCTCCCGAAAGTACTTTAAAACTTGCCACTGCATAACCTACACCAAAAGGTCCTTCATAGGACTTAAGATCAGTTTTTACTTTATATTCAGATAAAATTCCGCTTAAAATTACCATCGGACGGTGACCACATTCACCAGCTCGGTGAATTAAACCTTTGTCTATATCTTTTATTTTCTTAAGTTGATTTTTATCTATAAAATTTACAAATTCCTTATCAAACTCTTCTGCATTTTCATCATAACCAGCTGGTGCTCCAGGTTTTAACCTATGAGATAAATCACCACTAGCTATAACTACTGCTTTAATGTCTTCCTCTTCAATGGTTTGGTTTATGATTTTGCCAAAAT